>ERZ1673752.1000-NODE-1000-length-43372-cov-12.579934_pt1 | contig 43372 bp, 41 predicted proteins | sample MGYA00580195_ERZ1673752 | MGnify/ENA primary metagenome ERZ1673752 (study PRJEB41218, sample SAMN15661744) | gut metagenome | host: Homo sapiens | place: Canada: London | collected 2015-08-20/2019-03-30 | study: EMG produced TPA metagenomics assembly of...
GAAAAGGTCGATCCGCGCTGGTCTTTCATGACTTTGGACTGGGACGGCAAGATTCGGATGGACTGTTCCTCGCCATACGCGATGGCTTCTCTGCGTCAGGTGATGGAGGGCGGCTCGGCTCCCTACGATATTGCAACTGGAAATGATGCAGATTCGGACCGTCACGGTATCGTTACTGCCGACGGCCTGATGAATCCCAATCACTATCTGGCGGTGGCAATCGAGTACCTGTTCACCCACCGTCCGCATTGGGCACAGGGCTGTGCCGTAGGTAAAACCCTGGTGTCCTCGGCCTTAATTGACCGGGTAGTGGCCGATATGGGACGCAAACTTGTCGAGGTCCCCGTCGGTTTCAAGTACTTTGTGCCGGGATTACTCGATGGGTCCGTAGGTTTCGGAGGCGAGGAATCTGCCGGTGCATCTTTCCTGCGCAAAGACGGTACCGTGTGGACCACGGACAAGGACGGGTTGATTGCGGCTTTGTTGGCCTCCGAGATCCTTGCAGTGACCGGGAAAACTCCCAGCGCTCTGCACGAGGAACAGGTGGCCCGGTTTGGTGCCTCCGCTTACGAACGAGTGGACGCCCCCGCTACCAAGGCGGAAAAGACCAAACTCGCGGCCTTGGCGCCCGAAGACGTTGCGGCCTCGACTCTGGGCGGGCAACTGATTGTCGACCGCCTGGTACAGGCGCCGGGCAACCACGCAGCTATCGGCGGGTTGAAAGTCACCACCAAGGACGCTTGGTTCGCCGCGCGTCCCTCGGGCACCGAAGATATTTATAAGATTTATGCCGAATCGTTTAAAGGCCCCGAGCATCTCAAGGCTATTCAGGAGGAAGCAAAACAGGTGGTGGCCCAGGCTTTGGCAAAGTAAGGCGGATTGCGCCAGGCTTGCCTAGCATTTGGCCAGGGCAGAAAGTAGCGCGGTCTTTTCCGCGGCGGTGATGGTCAGGTTCCACCGGTACTTGATGTCGATTTGCTGGCGGGCGTAGGCACAACGGAAGTTGTGGTTCGGAGGCATCCAGGCATCGGCGGAGGCATCGGATTTCTGTTGATTAGCCCCTCCATCAGCCGCCAGAAGCACGCTCGGGTCGTTTGCGTACGCCTCCCGCTGTGCTTTCGTCCAGGCCCAAGCCCCGGACTTCCACGCATTACCCAACGCCACCACGTGGTCAATCTGGACTTTACGGCCCGGTGCTGTCTCAAACTGCATAGTTTTACCGGTGTAGGGATCGTGAAAGATTCCCCCGGTCAGCCGGCACGGCTTAGCACTGTTTGCAAAACGCGGGGACTGAAAATCCCGAGCCAAAATTTCCGCCCTAGTATCGCAGCCGTTTCCGTCGCGGTCCATCCATCCCGCTCCGAACATATCGCGCTGATACCCACTGGGTCCAGCATCTTTACGAACCGTCAGGGCACACAGTTGCCGCAAGGAACCGCCGACTGTCGCGCTGGCGGAACCGGCGGGGCAGTGGAGGCCGGGGGTGGGAAAATTCGCCAGATTAGGCCCGGCGCCAGGCCATAGCGCCCACCACACCAGTGCCGCGCAGCCAATCAAGACAACGTCGCCGATACTGGCTCGGCGCACCGGCGCAGATGTCTCGAAGTTAAGGGAACCGCTCACTTCTCAAGTGTGGTACCGGAGTCTTCGTTTTCGCCATCCTCGTCGGTTTTACCTGTGGAAAACTGGTTTTTCCACAGCTTCTTTGTCTTAGCATCTGGATAATCTCCGCGGGCGATTCGGCGGGCCCGCTGCGCTGATTTCCACTGCTGGTGAGTCATCGAAATCGTCCAGTCGTGTGTTTCGGGCAGAACCCAGCGGCGCCACGAAGCCAAGATGGTGAGGGTCGAACCGATGAGAGCCGCCGCCACCATACCGGTCAGGGGGTACCCGAGTTTATAGAAAGAGGCATCGGCACACGCCGCGAGGATGGCCGGAATGGCATAGAGGCTGCTTCCGCCGAAAACCATCGGCACGTTGCCCGCGGCGATATCGCGTACCATTCCCCCGCCGATAGCGGTGACGACACCCATTAAGATGGACGGAATCACATCGAATCCCAAGCTCAGAGCCTTTTGAGTACCTGTGCCAGCCCAAATTCCCAGCACCAGGGCATCGAATAAAATGAGGGTACGCCGCGACCATTTGCCGTCAAGCTTCCACAGCCCCGCCACCAACGCCCCAGCCAAAGCCATGGTCAAATAAAATTTGTCGGTCAGGGCTACAGGTGGCGCGTTGTTCAGCATGATGTCGCGAATGATGCCGCCTCCCAAAGCGGAAACGACCGCCAAAACCCCGAAACCAACCAGGTCGAAACGTTTTTGACGAGCCAGCCTGCCGCCGAGGATGCCGTTGAGGAAAACGCCGGTAATGTCGAGAACCCTAAACACCTGAGGTAAAAGGTCATTGAAAGAAACTGGTGCCGCGGCCGGAATAGTTGTGGAAAACAGGCCGGTATCGAAAGAGAATATAGCACTCAGCACGTGAGCATTTTACCTGAGGCAAAGCGAAACTTTCCCCGAAAAATCGCCAGCGGTGCAAATCATGGCGGTTTAGCGAAAATCCGCGTGTTTTGTGGCAGGGCAGGGTGCGCAAACCGTTGTTGCCGGGGGTTTTACAGGGAAAATGCCCCTCCGGCGGCGAGACCCAATAGGTAAGTGACGACGGCAGCACCAATACCGATAGTAGCTTGCCGTAAGGCTCGCAAAAACGGCGGTTTACCTGACAGAATGCCGATGGTTCCTCCAATCATCAGCAACATCAGTCCGACCAGGACAACCGCGGCGATAATAGCGGGGATTCCGCTGAGTCCCAGGAGGAAGGGGATGAGGGGAATGAAGGCCCCCAGGGTAAAAGCTAGGAAAGAGGACACGGCCGCCTGAGACCCGGAGCCAATCGCCTCCAGCTCTCCAGAGGGAGTGTCCTCAGACGCTAAGGCGAACGGATTATCGGCTTGTTTTCTGGATTCTGCAGTTGACATTCTTGACGCAGAAGGGAGGGTGGTATCGCCCCCTGGCACATTTTTTTCGTCCGGTGACTCGCCCGGGCAGGAGTCCTGTGGCTGGTCGGGCGAAACCGCTTTAGACAGCGTACGTGACTGCAGTTGTGCATCGATGGCTTCCAAGGCCAAAACCGCGTGCGCGGCTGCCTCCTCAGGCTTCTCACCCCGAGCCATGAACAGGAGTTTCAGTTCATTAGCGGCGCGATCCAGCATAGGCAGACGCTGTTTCACATCGGGGTTGGGTCGTGAAGATTCCAACAGCTCGCGTTGAGACGTGATGGAAATGTATTCTCCCACACCCATCGACAGGGCTCCCGCCACCAATCCGGTCAATCCGGTGACCAAGACTATTGACGGCGCAACGCCGGTACCCGCAATGCCCGCCACGAGAGCGAGATTGGAAACCAAACCATCGTTGACCCCGAAAACCATGGCTCGGGCTCGCCCCGAAAACCGGGCGCGAGAGCGGGCTGCCAAAGCCCGCACTACCTCGGAATGCAGGTGCTCATCCGCCGCCATCTGCGGGGTGGCGTCGGCATCAACATCGTAGGTGCCGCGTTCTTCGGAGCGCTGCATCATCGCCAAGACGAAAATCGAGCCTATCTTGATTGCCAAACCCTGCAGCAGCCGAACATACCAGGGGCTGTGTGGAGCCGGCTCGGCGTGAGTGCCGAGGTGCGCCAGCCAGTAATCCTCATGACGTTTTTCGGCATCGGCCAGTTCCAACAGAATTTCGCGATTCATGCCGTGGCGTTTTTTAGCGATAGCACGGTAAATCTTGGCTTCGTCACGTTCCTCGGCGAGATAGCGCCGCCAGCGTTTAATTTGTTCCGGTGTGGGTTCGGGGAGGTTCTGTGAGTTCATCTACTGCGGTAACCTCTCCACCGGTTCGGCTTAGTCAACAATTTTTCCATCAATAATAATGTGACCGTCTTTATCGCGGGTAACACCGTCTTTATCGGTTGATGTGGTTGACGATTCAGGGGGGTTGTCCCCAGCTCCCTCGACATTAGCAAAGCCCGCCCAAGCGGCACCGCCCCCGGCGTTCAACTGGCTCTTTAGGTTCTCAGCCAACTTATCGACGAGCTTAGCCCCCTGTGCGCGCAAGACATCGTTCAACTTTTCGGCGGTCACCCTGCGGGCATCAGTGACGCTTTCCGAATTAGCAATTTTTGCCGCAAACCCCTTTACGCTGCTAATTTGCTTTTCACTCATCCGCAAGGCCAATGCGGCTCCGGCCCCCAAACCAGCCAGAAACAGCCACTTGCCCTCAGACATTGCACGCACCTCCGAAAAACTCTGCGTGACAATTCTACTGTTTACCGCCCTTTTGCGCCAAAGCTAGACCGGAAGGGACGTGGCTTTGCCAGACCGGGACAATACATCCGCCACGAAAGCGGAAGCCACCGTGGTCTTGCCCTGGGTCAGCGCGTTAGCCAAATCCAGGGCTTCAAAAATCTTTTCCGGAGCCCCCGCTAAGCGTGTTTTGGCCACGAAATCCAAGTCCTCGCGCAGCGGCAGCGTGAGGGACTCCAAACCAAAATTTCCCGCAATCCCCACGGCAACTTCCGAATGGCTGTCTAATTGAGCCCGCAGCAACACCAGGGTCTCTAAAGCGGCTTCCAAGTTCGTTCTCTCGCGGCCTTTCGCGTCAATGATTTTGCCTACCACGCGTTGAGTTGCCAGATACTTCAACTGTTCACGCCGGGGCTGGTAGCCATTGAGAAGGTCCAACGAAATTGTTTCAAAGGCACTCATAATCCCCTGATTTTGAGAATGCAGCGTTCCGGGCAAAACACTTAAAGCTGGATGTAGGCCCGCGTCGGTGGTATGACGGGCCACCTGTATCAATCGCGAATCGAGGTTTTCTCCCGGAACCTCAATCTCGATGCCGTACCAGCTATTATCCGCCAAGCATGACACCAGTTGAGAGAACGCGCGGGAATTGTCCAGCGCTTCCCGAGCGCTGACTTCGGCACGCAAAGCCCTGCCCAGTTGGGGGGAAGCGTCACCAAGACAAAAAAATTCTGACCATGAATCCGGATCGGTAACCGGAATCCTCACCCCGATTTCCCCGCGCTGGGCGGGCACACCGAGCTGCAGCTCCAAGTGCAAGGCCGTGGCAAAAGCGGAGTTTACATAGACCGTGTCGCCCAGGGCTTGGCTCAAAAGTTTCGTGTTTTTCCACGGCAAAATGGGCACCTGAACCGGGAGGAACGGGGAAAAATCCGATGTCGCAGCGGGCCTCGAGGGAAAACTGGCGGCATCCGTCGGCTCCGGGGGCAGATTCGGCGTCGAGTTATTCACCCCCCTATTCTCTCCCATTCACGGGCTGGTGTGGGCATCCCGGCGAGTTTACCCGCTGACAGGTGAAGTTTGAGCCATCCTTGCCTAAAATAGGTGGGTTATGTCCCTAGAGTTGTCCTATCCCTCCGACTTGCCCCTCAGCGCGGCACGACCGCAGATTCTGGCTGCCCTGCGCCAGCATCAAGTCGTCGTTATCAGCGGAGCCACCGGAAGCGGAAAGACCACGCAGCTGCCGAAAATGTGCCTGGAAGTGGGCCGGGGCACGCGAGGGATGATTGGCCACACCCAGCCGCGTCGTCTGGCGGCTCGGACCGTCGCCTCGCGAATTGCCTCCGAACTGGGTCAGTCACTAGGTTCCACGGTTGGTTACCAGGTGCGGTTTCGCCAAACTTTGGGTCCCGAGACGCAGATCAAACTGATGACCGACGGGATTTTGCTGGCCGAAATCAGCCACGATCCGCTGCTGAAACAATACGATGCGCTGATCATTGACGAAGCTCACGAAAGGTCTTTGAACATTGACTTTATCCTAGGCTATTTGCAACGTCTGGTGGTGAAACGCCCTGACCTGCTGGTGATTATTACTTCCGCCACCATTGATTCTGAACGTTTCGCCACGGCTTTCGGGCCCGATACTCCCATTATTGAAGTCGCGGGCCGAACGTATCCGGTAGAGGTCAGGTATCGTCCCTTGGTTGCCGTGGATGACGAAAGTTCGGGGGAGTTCACGTCCGACGACGCCGAGGAGGACCTCTCGAAGGCGGAAACCGGCGAGATTGACCAAGTCACCGGCATTTTGCGGGCGGTGGATGAACTATGCCGGGAAGGGCCCGGAGACATTTTGGTTTTCCTGGCTGGCGAGCGTGATATTCGCGATACGGCCCAGGCACTGCAGGGACACTTGGGGCGCCGTTACGTGGCTCCCGGTCAGCGGACCTCAGTTCCGGGAGCGGTGGAAGTGTTGCCGCTGTATTCCCGGCTCAGCGAGGCGGAACAAAAGCGGGTGTTTGCCCCGCATCCTTACCGGCGGGTAGTCCTCGCTACGAACGTAGCCGAAACGTCCTTGACCGTACCGGGTATCGTTTACGTGATTGACCCCGGAGTGGCACGAATTTCCCGATATTCAAACAAGACTCGCGTGCAGCGCCTACCTATCGAACCCATCTCGCAAGCCTCCGCCAATCAGCGAAAAGGGCGCTGTGGCCGGGTGGCTCCGGGGGTGTGCATTCGTCTGTATTCCGAAGCGGATTTTTTGTCTCGCCCCCCTTACACCGAGCCTGAAATTCAACGGACTTCTCTGTCCGCGGTGATTTTGCAGATGGCGGCTCTGGGTTTGGGCGAAGTTGCGGATTTCCCTTTCCTGGATCCGCCCTCGCCCCGTTCTGTTACGGATGGGGTGACGGAACTCAGCCAGCTGGGAGCGTTGGATACTCGCCAGAAGCCCGCTCGACTGACCCGTCTGGGGCGCAAACTTTCCCGGTTCCCTCTCGACCCGCGCTTGGCACGCATCCTTATCGAAGCGGATCAGCTCGGAGTTATTGACCTCGCGGTCGTTATCGTAGCTGCGTTGGCAATGCAAGACGTGCGGGAGAGACCCAGCGAACGCCGGGCGGAGGCCGACCTCGCTCATGCCCGTTTCGAAGACGAGCGTTCGGATTTCTTAAGTTATCTGAAACTGTGGAGTTACCTGCAAGACCGGATTGAAACCCTGTCTTCCAGCGCATTTCGCCGGTTGTGCAGCCGCGAGTTTCTGCATTTCCTGCGGGTGCGGGAGTGGATTGACCTGGTGGCGGAACTTCGCGGAATGTGCCGCGAAGTTGGGATAAAAACTAGGGAAATCAAAGAAGTAAACCTTGACCAGGTTGACGTCGAGAGGCTGCACCGAGCTATCTTGAGCGGGATGCTCACTCAGATTGGGTTCTGGTCAGAGACAAAAAGGGAATATCACGGGGCGCACGGAACCCGATTCGTGGTGTGGCCGGGTTCGGGGTTGAGCCGCAAACACTACGACTGGGTCATGGCTGCTGAGTTGGTAGAAACATCGCGACTGTTTGCCCGGACAGTGGCACGGGTCGAACCCGAATGGATTGAACAGGCGGGACGTTACCTGTTGACGCGAACATATTTCGATCCCTACTGGTCCACACGTTTCGGGTGTGCCATGATTCACGAGCGCGTCAGCCTGTTCGGGATGGTTCTCAGCGCGGACCGTTCCCTCCCGTTGGCATCTTTGCGAGACACGGTGGTGGAAGGGACCCCGGCCCGGACTCTGGCGCGGGAGTTGTTTATCCGTCACGGAATTGTGCGGGGGGAATGGCGTTCGGTCTATCCCTTTAGGGAAGAGAATCAGCGCCGGCTAGAGATGGCTGCCGAAGCGCGGCGGCGGCGCCAGATTCCCGGTGAAGTCGATCCCTATTCTTTAGAGAACTGGCTGGAAACACGCATTGACCCCGCTGTTAACTCAGGAGCCGCCTTCGAGGCGTGGTGGAAGAACCAGCGTCTTGAGCACCCGGATTGGTTGGAATACCCCTGGGATCTATTGGTGCCGGATAGCGGAGAAAATGCTGACCAATTCCCTGATTTTTGGCCGGCGGGTGAGCACCTGCTGCCACTGGCCTACACGTTTTCGGGCAAACGCGGACCGACCCCCGAAGCGGCTCATCACCGTGTTTCGCCCCACAACAAAGGGAAAAAATCCCGCAAAACCAAAGAACGTGAGATTGACACGGTTGACCTTCCAGAAGGGGTCACCATCATAATCGATGAGGCAATCTTAGAGTCTCTAGACTCCCGGGGCTTCGATTGGCCGATTCCCGGAGCGCTGCGTGATTACCTGCTGGCCTGCGTCAAAGCCCTGCCGAAATCCGTGCGGAAGTATGTGGTACCCGCGGCAAACTGCGTTGATGAAATCCTGCCCCGGTTTGAGCAGTTTATAAACGAGCCTCCCCATCAGCGTCCCGACTTTGACGAAATCTTTACCCAGAGCGTAGCCGCGGTGCGCCAAGTTGAACTGAGCGCGACAGACCTAGCCGCCATGCATGCGGCTTTGGAGGAAAGCCAGCGAAACCACTTCGCGATTGTGGGACGTAGTGGGAAAGTCCTGGGGCTGGGAGACGATTTTCAGGCTCTGCGTGACCGCCTGATTGTGAAAACCACCCAGGAACAAGGCAAAGTCTGGGCGCAACAGGAAGCCGAAAAAGCCAAAGTCGAACGGCCCAGAGATTTTGCTGAGCAACTCAGTCAAGCGCTGTGCCTGTCGGAGACGCGAGTGTCGACCCGGTGGCGAGGAGCGGAAGCAGCGGCTTTGGCCGCGTCCCCCTACCCCTCCACTTCTGCCCTGATTGGGGCAGCGCAAAGCGCGGCGGGTCGGGCATTGGTGGAGGAATACCAGGCGGAGGGGCATTCCCTAGCAGACGATACCGACCTAACTGACCTGCAGGAATGGGCTATTGACCGCTTTGAGGACCAGGTCTATGCAATCCTGCAATCCGTCGCTGCCACGATGCAGGTACAAGGCGAACTCGAGCAGCAGTTGCGAGAGGCCACCGGCTCTAACCTCACCGCCACCAAAGCAGATATTGTAAACCACGTTAACCAATTGGTGGGCGGTGACTTCCTGGCGAGGACACCTGCCAAATGGCTGGCTCAGCTGGCTCGTTACTTGCGGGCGGACACCTTAAGATTGGACAAAGCTCGGCGTAACTCTGCAGGTGACGCCCAGTTAGCTGCACGGTTTGCGGAAGTTGCAGCGGCCTTTAACGCGGCGGTGACAGCGGCGGAGGCCCGCCCCTTTAACGCTGAGACACATCGCCGTTTACAGGAGCTGCGTTGGCTGCTGGAGGAGTACCGGGTACAGACCTTCGCCCAACAACTCGGCACGGTTGAAAAAGTGTCGGCCAAACGCATAAATAAGCAAATCCTAGCCCTAAAATAAGGAAATCTACCTGGTTAGTTAGTGCCAAATAAGGCTCTGTAAAAATGCTTATAAATGCTTACTAACTGCATTGATAGGCTTATTTAGCGACGCGAATCCCCAAACCAAGTCTTGAAAATGCCGTAAAAATTCGCGTTTCCGTAGCTGGAGCATTCGCCGGGCGTCCCACTCAGCAAAGCGGAATCTGGCTGATAAGGCGTGTAGTTGTAAAGCGCCGTGGTCGCCTGATTAGCCAGAATCACCGGAGCCGAGCCGCAGCTCGCATGGGGAGAGTAGGGAATATTGTTGGCTACCCCGGTGTGGAAAGGGAACTGCGCGGGACTCTGCCGATAGCGCTGAAACTGAGCCGCAGCGTAGTAAACCTGGGTTCCAAAACCGAAATATTGCGGGTCACAATCCGCCCCATCGGGGCAGGCAAACCCCGTTGCCACCTCGTAGTGGCGCGGGGACAAACTGTAGTCAGAGGCCGTGAGCAACCCCTGTTCCTTTTGCAGCAACACCAGCAGCACCTGAGGATTGATCTTGCACGACTGGGCGGTTTTATAGATGATTGTTGCCGCTGATTCTCCCGGTGCCCCTTGATAGCCTTCACAGCGGGGCGAAGCAGGAACATCGATAGTGTCCTCGGTGTAGTCCGCCAGACAGGGGGTGGAGAGACTCACACACCCCGCGTTCTTGTCGCGGATAAAGTTCTCTATGTCCGCTTGGGTCATGGATTGATAATCATAAAAAACCGTGTCGGAGATGATGTTTCCGGGGTCAAATCCAGACAGGTCAAGGGTGGGAGCCGCCGGTCCTGTCGCCATTGGTGCAGCCGGTTGCTCAGTATTGGCAAAGAAATGAATCCCTGCCGCAGCCAAGGCCCCGCCCAAACCGAGCGCGACCAAGGCTATCCCCAAAATCACCAGAAGAGCGCGGACGGCCCCACCCTTGCGCCGCCCTACCCTGGGTGTGCCTGCGGACGGGTAACCCCTCGGGGAGGGACGCGGAGACATTCTTGTGGACACCTCACCATCGTAACCCACCTGCCGGGAGAGACGCAGGGACTGTTAGACTGGGAGAGCGAACCCATTTCAATCACAGCGAACCGAGGATAATCATGGTCCAAACTTTCTCAGGCACCCTTGATGAACTACTCAGCGATTTGGCTACGGAACTAAAGGAAATGGCTGAGAACGGACACGTCCTGCGGGTGGTTGGCTTTACCGGTGCCCCCGGAGCGGGTAAGTCCGAGGCAGTAACCAGGCTGATCAAGCTGCTGGATGGTTCCGTTTGGGGCGCGCAGCCGCTGCTAGCCGGCATTATTCCGATGGACGGATTCCACAAGTCCAACGAAGTCTTGCAAGCTGAGGAGCTCAGCGACTATAAGGGACGCCCGGATACGTTCGACGTGGTGGGCTACCTCATGGCTCTGGATCGGGCCCACGATGCCAAAACGGTGGTATACGCCCCCGGCTACGACCGTCAACTTGGTCAAGCTATCGCGGCACGTTACAAGGTCGAGCGAGAAGGCGTGGTGCTTACGGAGGGCAACTACCTAGCGCTGCAAGACGGGGCGTGGGCTCTGGTTCGCGAGGCAATCGACCTGCTGATTTACCTGGAGGCACCGCCCGAGGCAACGCAGACTCGCCTGGTCGCCCGTCACACGCATCACGGCAGGACCCCGGAACAGGCCCTCGCTTGGGTGCAGCGGGTCGACGAACCGAATCGGCTGTTGGTTCAGAGCTCGAAAGAGCGGGCAGACCGCATCTGGAACCTACCCGCCTGAGTAAACCAGGTTAACCAGTTACAGGCGAAATTGTCAGCGTAAACCCGACTTGGTAGCAGCTACTACAGCGTCAACAGTGTCGGGATGCACCGCTCCCAGACCCCCGAGGGCAATAATCGTGTTGGGATGCAAGCTGCCCAGATAGTTCGCTACCGGAGCGGGGGCTTGGTTAGTTCGGGATGGTACCAGCAAAACCGGACCATCTCGCAAAGCTCCAGCCACCAAAGCATCGGCGAAGTTATCGCCACGGGCAATGTAAGCCACGTAATCGCTCAAAATCGGCGAACCGGTTTTTTCGTCCTGCCGCGCTATCGCCGGATAGGCATAAGCTGCGATAGCCGCCGCCGTGCCGTAACGATTCGCCCCAGCGAGGCGGGAGACGTTAGCTCCTGATTCGGCCGCAATCGTAGTGAGGGCTTCCTGCGGGAGGGCACCAGGCCCGCCCAAGCCAACCACTTCAGAAACGTGCAGGTCAGAAACTTCAGAAGCGACGTACTTCCACGTCTCGGGGCTGCCCGGGTTGACCATCAAAACCGGGCCATCGCTCAGAGTTCCGCCAACGACTGCATCGGGAGAACCTGCACCATCGGCACCCACGCCATCGGCAATATAGATTCGCTTGGCACCCTGCGGGAACGCCTGGTGAGAAATCGCGATAGCCGTGGCGTACCGGTCAGGACCATAAATCCGCGAAGTTTCACGGCCTTGCGCCGCGTTAGCCAAGACTTCATCGGGAATCGCTCCCGGACCACCCAACGCCACCACCGTTTTAGCTTGCAGACGGTTGATTTCCGCGGTGACTACAGACGGAATAGGACGGTCAATGGGAACCAACAGGACCGGGCCGTCAGTCAAAACCCCACCCGCTAAAGCATCGATGGGCATATCTGAACGAGCCAGGTAAACCCGGTCAGAGCCACCGGAAAAAGCCCGGGCGGAGATGCCTGCGGCGGTCTGTATGCGATCAGCTCCCGAAATTCGTAACGACGGTATGGCGCTGGCCGAACCGGTAGAACCAAACCAGGATGTAAAGAAACGATAGAAGTTGCGGTTTCCGTAGGTGGAGCACTGATCACCCAACCCGCCCCCGGCTGCCAGAGCCGCCGCGTTCGGGGTGTAAGGGGTGTAGTTGTACAACCCGGCGGTTGCTTGGTTTTCTATGAAAACTGGGGTCGTTCCGCACTTGTAGGAGCCATCTGGGTTCCGAGACGGGTGATACAGCAGATTATTGACTCGCCCGGCACGGTGACGGAATTTGCCCGGATGCTTCTGGTAGTAGTGGAAACGGTGTGCGGCTTGATAAATCTGGTTAAAGAATCCGTAATACTGGGTGTCGCACGGAGCCGTGTCCGGGCAGCCGTATCCCATGGCTTTTTGGTAGTTCGATAGTTTCAAAGAGGCACCGGAGCGAGTCAGCAATCCCTGTTCTTTTTGTAAGGTGACGAGGATGACCTGAGGATTGATTTGGCAAGCCTGGGAAACTTTCCAGATCATCTGGGCGGCGCTTTCTCCCACGGCTCCCTGATAGGCGGCCGGGCAATAGGCATCCGCGGGACGATCCGGGGTGCTTTCCACATAGTCTTTCAAACAGACGATGGTGACGGGTTGGGGTTGACCATTGGGACCGGGCACGGTGTCCACGCCCGGCCGGCAGGCACGCCCTTGTGTGTTCAAGAACTGCTGAATCGCGTTGACGTCCATAGTGTTGGGATTGTAAAAGACCTCGTCAGAGATAATCATCCCGGGGTTAAACCCTACGACCGCAGAGGTGAGCTCTGATTGCACCGCGGGGGTGGAATCAGAGTCTTGACCGTAGGCCGGACTCAAGCCAGAGCCGGCGAGGACCAATCCTGTCAGCGCGAAAACAGCCAGGCAGGTACCCCCCAAAAGACGAAAAAGGCGTCGTCCGCCGTGAAGTTTCTCCACTTCTGCCTCCCCGTGGAATCGAAAAACTAGACCCGCAACGTTCAGGATATCGCCTGGAGAGGAAAAACTCAGGAAAAGCTCTTGGATTTCACCATTTGATCGGCCAATTCCATGACGTGATTCCAGGTGCCTCGCAATTGACGCTGCGCCGCTGCGGAGGGCCAGATGCGTCCGGCCCTCCGCTCACGAGCCACCCACTGGCAGTAATAAGCCACGGTGGCAGCTTTACCGATTTCGTTGCAGTGCATCAAAAATTCGGCACCGGCGCGCAGGTAAATCTCATCGGTGAACTTTAGCGAGCCTCGTGAACGTCCCCGTTTCGAGGTCATCAGTCCCATGTTGTGTAACGCTTCGTTCCACGAACCGCCGCATCGTTTCGTGATGGTTTGGCAAGTCGGTGGCCAGCGCACCATGCCCTGCGAAGAATGTACCCCCCGGCTGGTGATGTCTTGGGTGCGCAACCGTTCGTAGACTGCCGCGGGGATGGTAGTTTCTCGGTGGTCATGAGCGCGTTTTTTGGCCAGCACGATACGCGGCCAGACCTCGTTAAGAGAGGGGAAGATGTAGTTTTCCTTTTCCGCGCCGAGTTCTTTGTCCGCCGTTTGCTGGGTCTTAACGACCTCGCGTTCTTCGGCCAGAACCTCAGCCAGTTCTGTCTCCATCCGGGGGTTAATCTTTAACTTGGTAGCCCAGTAGTCAATCATGTCGGCTGGAAACTGTTTCAGCTCGCGGTCGATTTCGTCCTGATACCGCAGAGAAAGCACATACCACAGACCGGCTTCAACGGCCTCTTGGGACAAGATAATTTGGCGAGACAAGAATTACACCTCGATTACGTTGATATTAACCACTGCATTCTAGCAAATCTGAACGCTAGACGCAGAATAACATTCACAAAGTAAATGCACGCCGTAACCGCAACAGTACGGAAACGGCCTACTGCTAACAAGAATACTCCCAACCATGAAAGAGCGTGTACCAACTGTTGGATTCAAGATTGAATAAATCTAGAATTCCCAGTCGGCGTCCTCGGTTTCCTCGGCGGTGCCGATGGCATAGGAGGAACCCGAACCGGAGAAGAAGTCGTGGTTTTCGTCGGCCGCGGGCGACAGAGCTGCCAAAATCGCGGGATTAACGTCGACCTGATCAGCTGTGAACAGGGCTTCGTAGCCCAGGTTCATCAAAGCCTTATTCGCGTTGTACTTGAGGAATTTCTTAACGTCCTCCGTCAAACCCAGCGGGTCGTAGAGGGTCTCGGTGTAGAGCTCTTCGTTGTCGTACAAGTCCATCAGCAGAGAGAACGTGTAGTCTTTCATTTCTTGGCGCCGGGACTCGGAAGATTCGCGGATGGCCAGTTGATACTTGTAGCCGATGTAGTAGCCGTGAACAGCCTCGTCGCGGATGATAAGGCGGATGAGGTCGGCGGTGTTGGTCAGTTTCGCGTGCGCCGACCAGTACATCGGAGCGTAAAAACCGCTGTAGAACAGGAAAGATTCCAGCATGGTCGAGGCGACCTTGCGCTTTTCCGCATCGTCACCGTGGTAATACTCCAGCACGATATGAGCTTTCTTTTGGAGGTATTCGTTTTCCTCGGACCAGCGGAAAGACTCATTGATTTCCTCGGTGGACAGCAGGGTCGAGAATACCGAGGAATAGGACTTGGCGTGGACCGATTCCATGAACGCGATGTTGGTGTAAACCGCTTCTTCGTGCGGAGTCCGGGAATCTGGAATCAGCGAAACCGCACCCACCGTGCCCTGAATGGTGTCCAGCAGGGTCAGACCGGTGAACACGCGGTTCGTCATGTTCTTTTCATCTTCGTTCAAGGTTTTCCACGAGGGAATATCGTTAGACAGCGGGATCTTTTCGGGAAGCCAGAAATTGCCGGTCAGACGATCCCACACCTCCAAATCTTTGTCATCTTCGATGTCGTTCCAATTGATGGCTTGCACGGTTTTTGGAATCCCAATGACCACGAGTTTCTCCTTGAATTCAATAGTTTTTTTGGGTTTGCGCAAAGCGGGAAATATCGCGCGAAACTGACCTTCTCAGTCTATCCTGTGGGACCCAGGTTTCAATTTAGGATACAAAAAAACCGCAGGGCGGCTAGGGTAGAAACAGAAATAAGCTGACTCAACGGTGAGGATGCGCGGACAGACCAACACGTGTTCGAAGGCAAGAAAAAGTGGACGACTCGGACTTGATTCGCTTGGTAACCCAGCTGCCGGTTTCGCAGTTGGGAGACCAGTTGTTGCACCTGCAGCCCGGATCAAAGCTGGGTTTATACCTGCTGGAGTTGTCTAACCAGCCGATAACACCCGCGATGGTTGAGGCCGCGGAACAGGCGTTAAACCGACCTCTAGCCTGGATTTTGTCCCAGCTAAGGGCGGGATGCGCGGGGCTGGATATGCAGGATTTCGTGGATTTGATGCGGCATCCCGGCCCTGATTTATTGGACTTTGTGTTGCCCAGCTCAGGCCCTCTCACGGATAACTCCGACGATGTCGGTTTGGCGGCTGGGCAGTATATTCCTTCCGCGGTCTCCTCGCGCTTTGACCGGGGCGAGGATGACAACTTGGTACAAATCAACGCCGTCCGACCCTCCTCCCCGGTGGACATGGACGATCTCCCTGACGGGTTTGCGATGTCCCTGGGGAGTTCCTTGCAAGCCTATTTCCTCATGGCAGTGAAGTCGGGACTGATTAACTTGGCCGGTTCCCAAGTCATGCTCTCGCTGATGGGTATTCGCCAGTTGCGTTCGCCGCAGCCCATCTTGCCGATGGTGGCTTTCGCCCTGAGCGACAACGATGAAGATGAGTTTTTCCTGCGTCTCATTATTGGGGCGTTGGCCCAAGCGTTCGCCTACTGCGACTGGGCCGCGCCAGACGACCCACAAACGGTAGCGGTGGACCTGCTGCATGAAATGGGGCAAGACGCGACACTGGAGGCTGTGGGCGAAGCGGTGGAGGTCTTCAATAACTTCTTGTTCTCAGCAGGCTGTTTGAACTCTCGTGGTGAGGTCAATCTGCGGGCGCATACCCCGATGGTGCTGTTGCAATACCTGGTTTCCGAGGCTCTGCAACCCAAGTAAGATACCCGAGTAATCGCTTTTGAGAAAGGAAATCCCCGGTTGACGCGGTTCACACCTCAACCGGGGATTTCCCGTATATAAGCAGTCAGAAAGACTTATAGCATACAGCTGACACAGCCTTGCACTTCGGTGCCTTCCAAGGCAGCTTGGCGCAGACGAATGTAGTACAGCGACTTGATGCCTTTGCGCCAGGCATAAATCTGGGCTTTATTCACGTCACGGGTCGTAATCGTGTCCGGGAAGAACAGGGTCAGGCTCAACCCCTGATCCACGTGTTTCGTAGCCTCGGCATAGGTGTCGATAATCTTTTCATACCCGATTTCGTAGGCATCCTGATAGTAGTCCAGGTTGTCGTTGGTCATGTAGGGGGCCGGATAGTACACCCGGCCAATCTTGCCCTCCTTGCGGATTTCAATCTTGGAAGCAATGGGGTGAATCGACGACGTCGAGTTGTTGATGTAAGAAATCGATCCGGTGGGCGGAATGGCCTGCAAGTTTTGGTTGTACATGCCGTCGCGCTTGATGTCAGCGGCTAAAGCCTGCCAATCTTCCGGGGTCGGCAGATGAATCGAGGATTTCTCGAATAGTTCGCGAACCTTGGCGGTCTTTGGGGTCCAATCCCCGTTAATATACTTCTCAAAGTATTCCCCACTGGCGTACTGGGAACGTTCGAAACCCTCAAAGGTGACGCCGCGTTCTACTGCCAAAGCGTGAGACGCCTTGAGGGCATAGAACGCCGTGGCGTAAAAGTACATATTCGTAAAGTCCAGACCCTCGTCCGAACCGTAGAAAATTCGGTTTTTCGCCAGACAGCCGTGCAGGTTCATCGCCCCCAAACCGATGGCGTGAGACATCGAGTTGCCGCGCTGAATAGTCGGCACGCATTCTACGTTCGTCAAATCCGACACCGCTGTCAAAGCACGAATCGCCACGTTGATGGATTTCGCAAAATCCGGGGATTCCAAGGTTTTGGCGATGTTCATGGAACCGAGGTTGCAAGAAATGTCTTTGCCGACTTTCGCATACGACAGGTCCTCATTGAGCACGGAAGGCTCGGACACCTGGAGAATCTCAGAACACAGGTTTGACATGATGATGCGCCCGTCAATCGGGTTTGCCCGGTTCACGGTGTCTTCGAAAACGATGTAGGGATAGCCGGACTCGAACTGGATTTCCGCCAAAGTTTGGAAAAACTTGCGGGCATCTATCTTTTTCTTGCGAATGTCGGGGTTGTCGACCATCTCGCGGTACTTTTCCGTGACGGAAATATCGCTGAAGGGCACCCCGTAAACTCGCTCGACATCGTAGGGGCTGAACAGGTACATCGGCTCCTTATTGCGCGCCAGCTCGAAGGTAATGCCGGGAACCATCACCCCCAGGGACAGAGTCTTAATCCGGATTTTCTCGTCGGCGTTTTCGCGCTTGGTGTCCAGGAAAGCCATGATGTCCGGGTGGAAAGCGTTGATATAGACCGCACCCGCTCCCTGGCGAGCCCCCAGCTGGTTCGCGTAAGAAAACGAATCTTCCAGCAGTTTCATCACCGGAACCACGCCGGAGGACTGGTTTTGAATCTTTTTAATCGGGGCGCCCGCCTCGCGCAGATTCGTCAGCAGCAAAGCGACGCCACCCCCGCGCTTGGACAGCTGCAGGGCGGAGTTGATGCCCCGGGCGATGGACTCCATATTGTCCTCCAGGCGCACCAGGAAGCACGAAACCATCTCTCCGCGGGCTTTCTTTCCCGCGTTGAGGAAGGTGGGGGTGGCGGGCTGGTAGCGTCCCGAAATGATTTCCTCCATAATGTCCACGGCCAGCTGTTCATCGCCGCGCGCCAGGTACAGCGCCACCATGCACACGCGATCCTCAAAACGTTCCAGGTAACGCTTGCCGTCGAACGTCTTGAGCGTGTAGGAAGTGTAGTACTTGAACGCTCCCAGGAAAGTCGGGAACCGGAACTTGTGACTGTAGGCCTTTTCATACAGCGACTTGATGAACTCGAAGCTGTACTGTTTGAGGGTTTCCGCCTCGTAGTAGCCTTCCTCGACCAGGTAGTCGAGCTTTTCTTTCAGATCGTGGAAAAACACCGTGTTCTTGTTGACGTGCTGTAAGAAGTACTGGCGAGCAGCCTCCCGATCCGCGTCAAACTGGATTTTTCCGTCCTCGCCGTAGAGGTTCAGTTTCGCGTTTAGCGAGTGGTAATCGTGTTTAGCGTCGAGGAATTCGTCTTCTAGTGTGTCAGTCATGACTCCGGTGACGCCGGGGAGTCCGATTCCGCTTGTTGAGAGTGTAGGTTCGCCCAAAATTCTTCCAATCCCTTTCTGACTGCAGTTACATCTTCCGGGGTTCCCAACAGTTCAAACTTGTACAGGAAGGGAACCTTGAGTTTGTTCGAAAGCACTTTGCCAGCGATGCAGTAGGCTTCGCCGAAATTGATATTGCCGCTGGAAATTACGCCGCGACACAAGTTGCGGTTATGTTCGATGTTCAAAAATTTGATGACCTGTTTGGGGACTGCCTTACTGGTGTCCCCGCCGCCGTATGAAGGCACCATCAGCACGTATTCCTCGTCGACCAGCAAGGGTTCGGGACCGGGGCGCAGCGGGATACGCAACGCCGGAACACCGACACGTTCCACGAATCGTTTGGTGTTTTCAGTTGCGGAGGAAAAATAAACCAATAACCCCACGGTTTTGCCTTACTTAGATGCTTTTTCTAGCGGATTCACAAGGTGTGTCGGTCGCGCTGGCGGTGCGGGGGCGCGGTGCGTAACTCCGAGCCAATGGCGCGGAGCGGGCGGACCGAGGTGTTGCGTTTAGACGGCGGCGGCGGTGAGGGCCGCGGCGGCGAGAGCCTTGATTTTATCGGGACGGAATCCGGACCAGGAGTCGTCTCCGGCAAAAACAACGGGGGCCTGTTGGAACCCCAGGCTCTTGATGTGATCGAGAGCGTTCACGTCCTCGGTCAGGTCGACGGTTTCGTAGTCCAGACCCTGTTTGTCCAAAGCGCGCTTCGTTGCGTTGCACTGAACACAGTTAGGTTTCGTGTAAAGAGTGATACTCATCTCGAAACTTCCTCCACATCTCTCTCCCGGTGTGTAGTCCTCCCGCGGCGTTTTCGGGAACCACGAAGGGAAAACTACAACGTTGTTATTCTATCAGCACTGAAAAGTCCTGTCGAGTTCAAAACACTACACCTTGGGGGCGGGTGTGTCTACCACCACTATATGTAGTGGTCGGTTTTCTCTCCCCGCCGCCTGTGGACAAGTCCGATTCCTGCTGTGGACGAGCTTGTGCATAGCGGCGTTAGTCCACGTAGTAAGGATAAGTTACACGGGTGTAGTTATCCACAAGCGGTGCAAAAAGAATTTTTTATAAATATGACGGCTTCGGCGTGTCGCCGGCGTGTCGGGGAAGCTATAGAATTTTAACTATGGAAATCGAGAAAACTAACGTGGAATCTTTTCAGCTGGATCACACCAAGGTAAAGGCGCCGTTTGTGCGGGTGGCACACCAGGAGACTCTGCCCGGCGGGGACGAGTTCATCAAGTACGACGTGCGGTTTTGCCAGCCCAATGTAGAGCATCTGGATATGCCGGTGGTGCACTCCTTGGAGCACAGCGTGGCTGAGCATATGCGTGACCACACGGATAAACTGCTGGATTTCTCGCCGATGGGCTGCCAAACGGGATTTTATGCGATGACTTTAGGCCTTCAACCAGCGGAGTTTATGTCGATATTGGAAGCAACCCTGGTTGACGTAGTTAACATGACCGAGGTACCGGCCGCGAATGAAGTCCAGTGCGGGTGGGGCCAGAACCACAGCTTGGCAGGAGCCCAAGCCGCGGCGCAAAAGATGCTTGATCACAAGGAAGAGTGGGGTCGCATCTATTCCCACTAAAGCCGAATCTTCGTTTACGTCGGAAAACCGGACGTTATTTGATTTCCTCAGGTTCGCGCAGCCCCAACAGGCACAGCGCCACCAGGAAGCTCAGGCGGGCTACGTCCCCGGCTCGAGCGTAGTTTTCCGCCGCCGCTTCGGGTCCGCACAAATCACTGACCCCCCGGATCGCCAGGAAGGGAACCTCAGCCCCGTAAGCAACCTGCGCCAAAGCCGCTGACTCCATGTCGACTGTGGTCGCCTCGGGGTAGCGTTCCCGTAGCTGCAGGGCGGTTTCGGTGCCCACGAATTGGTCAGCAGAGAGAAACTCACCGCTGCGGGTGCGCGACCCAGCCAGCTGCTCGGGCAGGGTGTGAAAACGTCCTAACAGGTCTCCGTCAGCTAAATAGCGTTCGGGCATCCCCGGAATCTGACCCAGATCGTAACCAAACTCGCGGGCATCGGCGGTGGAAAACAGGCAAGACGAAGCCGCGACGACATCCCGGACTTGTGAATGCGCATCCAAACCGCCAGCCGAACCGCAGCTAAAAATGTAGCGCGGAGAAACGTAAGTCAGGGCTGTAGCCAGCGAACTGGCCGCGTTGACCAGCCCGATTCCAGTAGTCAACAGGGCAATCGTAGCGTCCTCAATCTGGAGCAGCTGCAGGGCGCCTTTCGCCCCCAAACGCACCAGATTCCCTCCGCCTTTAGCCAGGTCCCACAGGGGCGTGGCTTCGTCCTCCATCGCGGCGGTAATGATGGCCAGAACCGGAGTACGGGCCGGGGGCAGGGGAAGATTCAGGTCGCGGTCGACTGACATATCGAGCCTTTCGTAGGACTGAGTGCCGAATGGGTGATTTCCAGGGAATCCCGAAAACCAAATTGTAGAGCATATTTAGGCCACTCTGCCGATTTTCACGTTTCCCCCAATCCTGACCGATGGCGTAGCGAGGGTATCAAGGCGACAAACGCGGAAAACTGCCGTGTTTGCAACGATATTGACAGGTTAAACCATCCAGACAAACTCTCGGCAGCACCCGGACTGTGCGCACGTGGAACCGCCACAAGATTTCCTCCGCGGCTTCATGGTAAAATCATGGCTCGTGCTGAAAAGCGCGACCAGGTAGAGTGTCCGAGCGGCCGAAGGTGCAGCACTCGAAATGCTGTGTGGGGCAACCCACCGTGGGTTCAAATCCCACCTCTACCGCAATTTTGGGAGGGTTTATGGCTAAACCTAGCGATACTCCGGCAGTCTTGGTGAGTCTGGAGGAGCTGACGAAAGGATGGCCGGCGCCGCTTGCCGTATCCGCATCTCAGGTGCGCCAAGCCCAGGCGGACCATCCCGGCCCCTTCTTTGTGGTACTCGACGACGACCCTACAGGCAGCCAATCAGTTTGTGACTTACCGGTGCTGATGAAGTGGGACGAAGCGGATTTTCTCTGGGCTCTGGGCACCGCCGCGCCAGCTGTGTACGTGGTGACCAATACCCGGTCTCTGGATCCGGATTCAGCTCAGCGGATTAACCAGGAAATCGTAGCCGCCGCCACTCGTGCGGGCGCGACACTGGGGCGGGAAGTTGCGTTTATTTCCCGGTCTGATTCCACCTTGCGCGGGCATTTCCCGCTGGAACCCAACACGATTGGCTCCGAGCTAGAAAAACAGGGTCAAACGGTTGACGGGGTCATCATCGTGCCGGCGTTTCCTGAGGCTGGTCGCGTCACCGTCGGCGGGGTTCACTATGCCGGTTCACCGAGCGAAGGTTTCATTCCGGTAGGTCAATCCGAGTTCGCTAAGGACGCGACCTTTGGGTATAAACAGTATGATTTGGCGCAGTGGGTCGAGGAAAAATCCGCGGGCCAATACCGGGCTGAAGCGGTTATCCGCATTGACTTGCAGGATTTGCGTCAGCAGGACGCGGGGGATGAGGCGTTGCGAAAGCTACTATCCGCCTCAAACCGCCAACCGCTTATCTGCGATGCCCTCACCGAGGATGACCTGCGGCTCCTGGCTCTAGCGGTGATGCGGGCCGAAGCACAGGGGAAACGGTTTATCTATCGCACCGGTCCCTCTTTCGTGCGGGCTCGTCTGGGGCAAGACATTCCCCGGCCGCTGCAGGCCCCGGACATCGCTTTGACCCGAATTCCCGATTCGACGTGTGGCCGGACCCCTGTTCCGGGGGGCCTCATCGTGGTGGGTTCCCACGTGGGACTGACGACCCGGCAACTGACTCAATTAGAGTCAAGCGTTCCTCTGAAACAGGTGGAAATCGAGGTGGCGGCGGTTATCAGCCAAGACCAGCACGACGCTCTAATACAACAGGTCATAAGCGAAGTCTGCCGGGCCTTAGAGAGCGGTTCAGTAGTGGTTTACACCTCCCGAAACCTGGTAAAAGGCCAGGACCAGGCCGATTCGCTGCGCATTGCCCGCCTGGTTTCGCAGGCGGTGGTGCGTGTCGTGCAGGGAGTCATCGGCAGGGTGAAACCGCAGTTTGTGGTAGCAAAAGGGGGGATTACGTCTTCGGATGTGGCGGCGAAAGGCCTGGAGATACGTCGCGCTTGGGTGCGTGGTCCCATGTTGGAGGGGTTGGTGTCGCTTTGGAGCTCCCCAGAAGGCCTGGGGGCGGGCATTCCTTACGTGGTCTTTCCGGGTAACGTGGGGGACGAAGATTCCTTGCGTCAAGTCGTCGAGAAACTCACGGTCTGACCCGAGCCGTGACGAAGCCTACCTGCGCTCCCCAAAGAATTCTCTCAACAGGGATTTTACCCGAGGTTCGTCCACCCCGCCTCTGACTTCCACCTGATGGTTGAGCCGGCTATCCCGCACGACATCTCGCACCGACCCGCAGGCTCCGGCTTTCGGATCCCAAGCGCCGAAAATGAGCCGCGAGATGCGGGCGTTCACGATGGCCCCGGCACACATCGTGCAAGGTTCCAACGTCACCACCAGGGTGCAATCTTTGAGATTCCAACGTTCCAGCCGACCCGCGGCCTCCCGCAGCGCCACAATTTCCGCGTGAGCGCTGGGATCGTAAGGCGGACACTCGCGCTGGTTCAGCCCCAATCCCGCCACTATCCCCTCCGGGGTTAACACGACAGCCCCGACCGGAACGTCTCCGCTCTGTCCCGCCTGCTGAGCTAAATGAAACGCGGTATCCAACGCCCGCACTTCTGCCGGGGACAAACCGTAAGCCGCGCCCCCGCCTGGTGAATTCTTAGAGGAATCGGCAGAAAAGTTGGGAACAGAAGGAACACTGGAGGAAACCATACAGTAACTCTAACCGCCCGAGTGAACTTCACGCGAGGCGAGGTGCTTTCGCGGTAAGTTAAAACCATGCACTTATATGTTGCGGATCATCCGCTGATTAACCATAAATTGACCCTGTTGCGCGACAAAAACACCCCGTCGCCGATGTTTCGCCAGCTCGTGGACGAGTTGATGACTTTGTTGGCCTACGAATCAACCCACAACGTTCGGGTGGAGACGATTGACGTAGAGACCCCCATCACGAAGACACAAGGCCAGGTCATGGCAGCTCCGCGCCCCATCGTGATTCCGATTTTGCGCGCTGGTTTAGGGATGCTCGAAGGCATGACTCGCCTGCTGCCGACCGCGGAAGTCGGATTTTTGGGGATGAAACGCGACGAACAAACCCTCGCGATTGAAACCTACGCTAACCGGTTACCAAGTGACCTGTCTGGGCGCCAGTGCTTCATCGTCGACCCGATGCTGGCGACGGGAGGAACCTTGGTAGCGGCCATCAACTACGTGTTGGAACGTGGCGCTCGAGACGTCACCTGCACGTGTATCCTGGCTGCTCCTGAGGGAATCAAGGCCGTGACTGACGCGGTGGGTGACCGGGCGGAAGTCAGTGTTGTCGTGGCTGGAGTGGACGACCACCTGAACGAGGATGCCTATATCGTGCCCGGTTTGGGCGATGCCGGAGATCGTCTCTACGGGCTGGTCTGAACTGAGATTTTAAAATATTGGCGGTCAAGGTTTTGCCTTGACCGCCAATATTTTGAGCCAGATATTATCAGAACGCCGGGAGGACCGATTGATCGGGCCAGGTGTCTTCAATGTACTTCTTGGTCACGTCAGAATGCAGCAGCTCATCGAGCTTCTTAATGGCGTCGAGTTTGTCCTTTTCGTCAGCGCGCCACACTAGGATGTTCACGGCCGGGTTACCTTTCGGGTCCTCCACAGCCAAAGCTTCAGAGGGCTTCAGACCCGCGCCTTGCGCGAAGTTTCCGTTGATAACGGCGATGTCCACGTCAGGAAGCAGGGACGGTTCAGAAGCGCCGTCAACTTCGGTGAACTGGAAACCGTGAGGATTAGCCGCCGGCTTAGCCTTGACGTTCACGACCGAGACGTCTTTCATGCCTTTGAGCTGGAGCAAATTGTTAGCTGCCAGCAAGTTGAGCTGGCGTGCCTGGTTCGACGGGTCGTTAATGACGGCAATCTTGGCGCCATCTTTGAGTTCGTCGAGGCTCTTGATTTTGCTGGAGTAGACACCTACCGGTTCCAGGTGAATGCCCTTGCTGGCGGTGAACTTGTAGCCGCGAGACGCCGATTGCTCCTCGAGGTAAGGTACGGTCTGGTAATAGTTAGCGTCGATGTCCCCGGCTTTCAAAGCCTCGTTGGGCGTGATGTAGTCAGAAAATTCCTTAACTTTAATGGTGATTCCGGCCTTTTCAGCGGCGCCGGAATCCTGCAGGTACTTCAGAATCTTGGCGTGCGGGGTGGGAGAAGCACCTACGGTCAAAACGTTTGCGTCACCGGTGCCGCCCCCGCCGCAAGCGGTCAGAGAAATAGCCAGAGCGCCTGCGCCTAAAAATGCGGCGGCGCGAGTGAAAAATTTGTTCATGATATCCCTTTCCCTCGATGTCATGTTAACAATGAAAGAATAATAAAGATTTAGGAAATAAGAAAAAACCCAGCAAAACCGACCGTGAAAACCAGCGCTGGGTCAGACCGGGAAATCCCGAAAACGTGCGCGAAAGGGGAGTTGAACCCCTACCCCATCACTGGGACACGGACCTGAACCGTGCGCGTCTACCAATTCCGCCACTCGCGCGTGTGCGGCTGTTTATAAAAACAACGCCATAAAAAGATACCTAAACATTGCCAGTTCGGCAAATTAAGGTTCGCCGCGAGAAGCTGACAGGGCTGTGGCTGGGTATCTTGGTGAGACTACTGGGGCACTAATCGGGCGAAGCCTGCATAAATCGAGGTTTGCCCGGGTATGTTGGACGGCGGGGGCCAACTCGTCGCGCCGAGAAGGTAGTGAACTAAAGAATGGGGAAGAGTTTAATTCTTCTTTACAGAATCACGCGACCCCACCTGTTCCAACCTTGTACAATGGTGTCCAGGTATTTGTATGCTCAAGGAGGATTACAGGTTTATGACTGGCGTGAACGTGCCCGGTAGCGGTCAGGGAGGCAGACCTGCGCCCAAGCCTGCAAATGCCAACCCGAATCTGGTTTCTCTGGGCGGTACTCCGTCAGGTGCGGTTCCGCTTGATTCTGCGGCAGTTCCTCTCCAGAGCTACGACGGCGCTGCTGGCAGTGACAATATGGTTTCCCGCAACGTCCCCATGGGAGGTGCGGTGCCTCTCAACGACCCGGCGGCACCCTACGACGGTGGGGCGGTGCCTCTCAGTGGGGAACCTGATGGTATGAACGATGTGATGGGAATGCCGCCAGCGGCACCGATGGGGATGCCGGCTTATGACCCGAACAGCCAGCCCCTGAATCCTAGTGTATACGCTGGTTACGGCTACGGGAATTCCAATATGGCTCAGCCGCCTTTCTCCGGTGGCTCGCGGCCAGCTCCCAGCGGTTCTGAATATCCTGGATATCCTGGATATCCTGCTCAAAACCAGCCGGGTGATTTCAGTCAGACAGGAACTGTTCCACCGCCCGTGGGATACCCTCCCATGGGGGCTCCTGATCCCCGGTATGTACCCCAACCCATGGATCCTCGTCTGGTAGTGCAGCGCACCGAGGAACAGTATCCTGATTTGCAAGACATCCGCGCGCGGGTGCCCTTTAATATGCCGACCTTGGGTTCTGACCAGCCCGCCGTGGTCGGTCGAGCATCCCGGCGTAAAAAGCGCGATGTCAGCCAGAGGGAAAACAGATCCGAAGGAAAGTCTGGGAGCTTCACTCTTCCTGGCGATCCGAATGCGGGTCCGTCCCTCAAGGAACTGCTGGGTCAGCCCGTGTCAAATATGGCTGCGGCGACGATTCTGAGCCCTAAAGAAATCGAAGATTCTGATGGCCTGCAAATGCGAGCCGTAGGTCTGGCTGTAGGCGAAGTGCCCGAGGTGGACGCCCGTTACGAGATTCCCTACATCGCCCGTGAACACCCGTCGTATTACACCGGGTACGAAATCAGCCTAATCATGGAGTCTATTCGTGATCCCGAGCACGCCCGTCAGGTGCTGGCTCGGATCGTCGCGATTCCCCGATGGATTCGTTGGGTAATTTCCCTGTTCGGCGGCGTGTGCGGGGCGGCCGTGTCCGCTTTGAACGCGTTTCTTTCCTTGATTGCCTTTACCGTGTTGATGTCGATTGTGCTGCTGTTCACATACTCTTTCGCCAGTCGTATTGGTTCGGGACGTTTCTATGATCCGACCGGGTACAAGGTGATTTGGTTGGGGTCTTTTATGCCCATTGGTTTGTTGTCCGCCATTATCGTGGCGCGCGCTCTGGTGGGACAACCCTGGCTGGCTATTATTGCATTTGTCGTCACCACGCTTTGCGGTATCTTGTGGACCACTTGGATTCAAAAGTTCCAGGTTCGCCGTCTGCTGTCCTCTGAAATTCCTGACGAGCCTGCCGACGAGTAATTTTGTCGACTGATACGGAGCGCTTTCCTCGAACTGAAGCCGGGAACCGCGTCTGGCGTAGCGGCTAAAACGGGACGACAGTCACAGTAACTTTAGTGATTATCCAAGCCAGGAACCATACTGAGCCCCAAGCTATCGACAGGAATGACAGCCCGAATGCGGCTCGCAGCAGCCCGTCGCCGGGAAGATGCTCGGAGGAAAGCGTACGCACCCGCAGCATCCCGCCAGCCAGCACCGCCACGACTACGGCGGCTATTGAAAAAAACACTGGTACCAGGAAACTGGCTAGGGCAATCACAAACAGTGTGATGACGACGCCGGGGATTTTTTGTGTCGAATCCCTGTAACCGGTTCGGGAAAAAACCTCTCGCGGGTCGACCTTTTCCAGGCCGGGAAAATCCGAAACATAGGCATCGCTCACCCGTTTAGCCTAACGCAACAGGCGTTTTTTTGCGCGCCCGGGGCCGTACTAGGATGAGAGGGACAAAATCCGGGAGTCTGCAAGGAAGGACGAAAAATGTCAGAAACGAAAACCGGCAATTTCAAGTGGAAATTGCATGGGGACGGCAAGCACATCACGACCGGTGAGGTCGTTCAGCCCAACGAGCGTTTGACCTGGCCGCGAACCATAGGCATCGGGGCTCAGCACATTGTTGCTATGTTCGGCGCGACCTTCCTGGTTCCGTTGCTGACCGGGTTTTCTCCCGCAACCACACTGTTCTTTACGGGTGTGGGAACCATCCTGTTCATCCTCATCACCTCGGGGCGTCTGCCTTCGTATTTGGGTTCGTCCTTTGCGTTGATTGCTCCAATCGGTGCGGTAACCGGTTACGTTTCCGGCGGCGGGGCACCTATTGACTCCGGCAAGATGGCTCTGGCACAAGGCGGGGTGATTTCCGCTGGTGCCCTGCTGCTGTTGGTCGGGGTGTTGGTTCATTTCGCGGGTGCGACTTGGATTGACCGGATTATGCCGCCGATCGTGACGGGAGCCATCGTGTCTTTGATTGGTTTCAACCTAGCTCCTTCGGCGTGGAACAACGTGAAACAGGCTCCGGTGACGGCCACTGTGACCATCTTGTCCGTCCTGCTGATTACTGTTCTGTTCAAAGGCATCATCGGGCGGTTGTCGATTCTCATTGGGGTACTCATCGGATATGCGACGGCAGTGATTCGTCACGAAGTGAACTTTGAAGCTATCAGCAAGGCCGACTGGGTAGGCCTGCCGACTTTCCACGCCCCGGCGTTTAGCCCCGCCTTGCTGGGCTTGTTCCTTCCGGTAGTGCTGGTACTCATCGCCGAAAACGTGGGACACGTAAAGTCTGTGTCCGCCATGACCGGTCAGAACCTCGACGACCTGACGGGGCGGGCTTTGATTGCGGACGGTTTGTCCACCATGATTGCCGGCAGCGGCGGCGGTTCCGGTACGACCACCTACGCGGAAAACATCGGCGTGATGGCCGCGACTCGGGTCTATTCCACCGTGGCTTATATCGTTGCTGCTATCGGGGCTTTGGCCCTGTCTTTGCTGCCCAAGTTCGGTGAGATTATTGCCACCATTCCGCCGGGGGTTCTGGGCGGAGCCGCGACGATTCTGTACGGCATGATTGGGATGCTGGGGGTGCGTATCTGGGTTCAAAACCAGGTGGATTTCGCGGATCCGGTGAACTTGAATACGGCCGCGGTGGCGATGGTGATGGCTATCGCGAACTACACCTTGGTGATTGGCGACGTAAAGTTCGAGGGTATCGCGATGGGTTCTTTCGGCGCCATCATCATGTACCACGTCATGCGGGCGATTTCTAACGTTCGTGGCACCAAGCTGGAGCAAGCCTCCCCGGCTTCCGCCCCGGCCGGAACGGAATTGCATTCTGAGGCCTATTCTAAGCGTCACGCGGATCAAGAACTGCGAGACGTACAAGGAAGAAGCGATGCCCAGGATTGAAGCGAAGGACCTGATAGGCCAGGGTGATTCTCAGGAAATACGCGCCAAGCGGCGGCGTCGTACTCTGGCTCGCCAAACCGTGATTTTTGGCTGGATAGTTCTGGCGATGGCGGCGGTTTTGGTGGTTTCTTTGCCTTTTGCTATGGGCTTGGTGTCCCTGCCTTTTGGCAATTCCTTCGTTTTGTCTGAGGAAGCCAAGGCAAAAGTGCCGCCGTGCCCCCCGAAAGGAAAGCCGGTTTCCCTGCAGGGAGTGACGGTAAATATATTCAACGGGTCCTCCCAAAACGGTCTGGCTACGCAGACAGCACAGCGGCTGAAAGGCTTTGGAGTCAAGGTCAACGCAGTTGGTAACTCGCCGGATTCCTATGCCGGGGCAGCTCGGATTAATACCAGCAAGAAAAACGTGGCGAAGGCGTTTTCGTTGGCGCGGGCACTTCCGGAAGCCGACGTCAGGATTGACTTGAACCGCGGCTCAGAGATTAACGTCTTGCTGGGCGAACAGTTCCAAGGTGCGCTCGCGAAGGATAACCTCAGCGACGGCGACTTGGGACACTATCCGCGGGCGCCGAAAAACTGCCAGGAAATCAACTGAATACACCTCGAAACTGGCGGCAAACGCCTCGGAATTCCTTAGGAAACTTCGGGAAGGGCTGCCAACCAGGCTTGGAGCGTAACGTTTTTAGTTATGCTTGAAACTAGGTTCACCGCAGAAAAACATAAGGAATGCAGGTAAAACTAGCGAAAGGGGAACGGCGTGGGGTTGTTTTCTAAGGGCAGGCCTGTTGCCAGCGGTCCGGTTCGTCCCTATGTCAAAAGTTTTGCTGGGTGGGAAGCGCCGTCAACCTTTGCCACCGTCGAGGACTCGCTGGAGCTGCAAGACGATTTCGCGGCATTGTTTGCCGGATATAACGTAGACGATATTCACGGCGCGGAGTTTGACGACTGGGCTTACCTGGTGCGTGACCGGAACAATCCTGATGATTACGCGGCGGTCTGCGTGTGGGTGCAAGGCCACTTCGTAGGCTATTTGGATCATGCTACCGCCGGCAAATACGTGGTGGAGCTCAATGGCTTGGATTCCCAAGAACTCAATCTGGTGGTGCCTTGCCACCTGTGGGCTCAGCGCACCAAGTCGCGGTTGGCAAACCGGGTGACCTTGAGTTTACCTCCCGTAGGCGGGGTGGGTCCGGTCAATATGTTCCCGAAAAAAGCTTTCACGATTTTGCCCCCGGGGGATGAAATCCCCTTGGAGGACTACGATGAACACATCGGTCCGCTGCATCCCTATATCTCCACCGGCAAGACGGTGCCGGTGGCTCTGTGGATGCAAGAGGACAAAGGCGGTCTGGGGGCTTATCTCGACAAGAAAACGTATATCGGACGAGTCCCCGCCCACGCCGCCGAGCTGATTGTGCCGCTGGTGCGAACAGCGGTGGCTCATAAACTGATCCCGGTAGCTCGCGGTATGTTGACCGGTTCTAACATACGTAACGACCTGACCATTGTCACGGGGGACACCCATACGGTCGGTTCCCATTGGAAACCCACTCATGACGGCGGGAAGTAAGTGCGGGAGGGTTTGCGGCGGCGCGAACCTGCCCAGCCGCGCTTTTGAACCCATCCTGACTAGGAAAAACAACCTCTGTTTGTCAGGAACAAAGAGTTGTTTTTCTTTCAGGTCCCTTTTAGGATTTATTCAAGGAACTGGCAGAGTGGGCTCGGCGGGAAAACCGCCTCGGCGCAAAAAACAGCCCCTGGAAACTTGTGACAATCCAAACTGAGAAGGAGACAGAGTTGAAGAAGCAAACTCGAATCGCGGCGGCAGCTGGGGCAGCACTTCTAGGGTTGGGTCTGAGCGCCAGTGCGGCGCTGGCTCTTCCGGCTCCTGCGGATTCCAATGTTGAAAATATCGGTGGCATTGAAGCCCCGAGTTCTCCGGGAGGAATCCCCGCCAATGGTTACGGTCCTGATTACCATACGGCGATGGTGGGTTTGAGCCAGGCGGCTTTGCATCCAGGGATGACGCCTTTGGGTGCTAATGATTTCAACTGCAAGCCAGCCCCAGGCACGGAACCGGTCGTCTTAATTCCGGGTACCGGCAATGATGCTTTCGGAGCGTGGTCCTATATGTCTCCGCGCTTGAAACAGGCCGGTTACTGCGTGTTTACCTTCAACTACAACCCTTCGACCTCAAAGAACGCTAAGGGTGAAACCGTCATCAACGACTCAAAAGCTTTCAGCGGAGACATCAAGCAAAGCGCGGCGTTTATGGCCGGTTTTGTGGATCGGGTTTTGGCGGCTACCGGCGCCACAAAGGTTGATTTGGTGGGCCATTCTCAAGGCGGTGGGGCGCTGCCGCGGGCGTACATCAAGTGGTACGGCGGGGACCAGAAAGTCGACCAGCTCATTGGCTTGACCCCGAACAATCACGGCACGACCTTGGGAGGAATGCTGCACCTGGTCAACCGGCTGCGTCAGGAAATCCCGAGCCTTGACGACAAAGTGTTTCACAGCACCAACCAGACCGGTTTAATGCAGCAGCTGGTCGGTTCGGAGTTCTTTAACCAGCTCAATGACGGTATCGAGGTTTACCCGAACATCGACTACACCGTGATTACCACCAAGCTAGACACGGTCGTCACCCCCTACACCAGCGAATTTCTGGAAGGCAGCAACGTAAATAACGTGGTGCTCCAAGACGTGTGCCCGGCGGATGCACACCGACACCAAAACATGACCTACAGTGATGTGGCGCTGCAGCTGGTGCTGAAAGAGCTGCAAGAGGATCGTTTGTCTTGGCAGATTCCGGTGAAATGCCACCGCTACCAGCCTTACTTGAAGGCCTCTGACCTGTAATCTGGGGAGACTGAATAATTTTTGCCAACTCCCTGTCGGGGCCTTAACCTAGGGTTCCGGCAGGGAGATTTTTTTGATTGATGAGGGAGTGAGTAAATCCGTGGACGGCGTGGAAGCATCGGGACGCAACCAGAAAGCATCCGAGGACAAGGGGAATAACTATCTCAGCGGTTATCTAGCGGCCTGGTTTAAAATCATCGCTACCGGGATGATTACCTTGGTGGCTTTTGAAGCTATCGCGGTAAACACGGCCATGCCCTTCATCGTGGATCGCCTGGACGGCAAAAATCTGTTTGCGCTGGCGGCCGGAATCTCCATGTCCACCCAGTTAATCACCACCGCCCTGGCCGGAGCTTGGGTCGATACCAGAGGCCCGAAACCGGTAATTTACACGGGTATCGTGGCTTTCACCGGGGGACTGCTGGTGGCGAGTTTCGCCCCCAACATCTGGTTTGTCGTGGTGGGACGCGCGATTCAGGGCCTCGGCGGAGGTTTGTTGATTGTGCCCCTCTATGTGATGGTGGGCTCCTACGTCTTACCGCACAAGCAGCCGGCTTTTTTTGCGGTCTTTGCCATCGCCTGGGTGGTGCCTTCCCTGGTCGGCCCGCTGGTGGCGGGGTTCCTGGTGGACTATGTGCATTGGCGCTTTGTTTTCGGAATCTGCCCAATCATGTTTCTGGTGTTCTTTCCAGTGTTGTGGCCAAAATTTCGCCAATTTCCTCCCTTGCATGATCCGGTGCCGTTTCGTCCCTCACCCAGTCTGCTTTGGGGTTCCATCTTTAGCGGCATCTTGATTGGTGCCCTGCAAGTTATCTCCGGGGTGGAACGTGAAACGGTCTCTCCGCTGCTCGTCATTTCCGCTCTCATCCTGACCCTGGCGCTGTTCTTTGCGGCTCGCCCCATTCTGCCTCCCGGCACTTTCCTAGCGGTGCGTGGCGTTCCCGCCACCGTGGCGATGCGCGGCCTGTTGAACGGCACTTTCGTCACCGTAGACCTCTACCTGCCCCTGCTGCTGAAAGAAATTCATGGTTGGGGACCGACCATGGCCGGCCTATCAATGACGGTTTCCTCAACGACTTGGGCATTTAGCTCATGGATCCAGGGCCGGATTGTGGATCCGGCGCACCGCCGCTGGCTGATCATCATCGGTCCCATCATCCAAATTTCGGGCACCCTGGTGGTTCTCCTGGCGGTCGTGCCCGGTTTCAGCCCCTGGTTCGTGCTGGTGGGATGGGCCATCGCCGGTTCGGGTCAAGGCCTGATTTTCCCGCTAGCCACTGTCCACGCCCTCTCCCTGACTCCGCCCCAACGCCACGGCGAAGTTTCCGCAGCTCTGAACGTAGCCGACACCCTCGCCGCTGCCGCACTGGTGGCGTACGGCGGAATCACCTACGCCATGACCCTCTTTCTGGGACCCTGGGCGTTCGCCGCCACAATCGGTTTGATGGTGGTGATGATGTTCGTCCAATTCTGGGTCGGTACCAGGATTTTCGAGTTTCCCTCGGACGAATGAGGCGCTAAAGTTGGTTGTAAGGTTAGGTTATGTTGATTGAAAGGGTTTCAAATGGAATCATTTTTGGCTTTTGTCGGGGGTCTCTTTGGGATGTCGATTATCGCCTTCGTCATCTTGGTGTTGCTCATCATGGGCGGGATGTTCTTTGTGGTGAAGCAACAGACGAACTACGTGATTGAGCGTTTCGGTAAGTTTCACAAGGTCGCTCTGCCCGGCTTGCGGGTAAAGATTCCGTTCGTGGATCAGATTGCGAAAAAGGTTCCGCTGCGCATCATGCAGCTGGATTCCGTGGTCGAAACCAAGACCAAGGACAACGTGTTCGTAACCATTCCGGTTTCGGTGCAGTACCAAGTCCAAAACGTGGTTGATTCCTACTATCGTTTGGCCAATCCGGAGCGTCAGATTCAGTCCTACGTCTACGACCGGGTGCGTACCTCCCTGGCCAAACTGGATCTTGATGAGGCGTTTTCTTCAAAAGACCAAATCGCCCAAGACGTCGAGACGACCTTGGCTACGGCTATGAACGCCTATGGTTTCGCCATCATCAACACACTGGTGACAGACATCAACCCGGATCCGACGGTGCGCGCGTCCATGAACTCAATCAACGCCGCCCAGCGGGAACGTGAGGCAGCGGTGAGCCTGGCTGAGGCCGAGAAAATCAAGATTGTGAAACAGGCTGAGGCCGACGCGGAATACAAGCGCCTGCAAGGTGAAGGTATCGCCGCTCAGCGCAAGGCTATCGTGGACGGTCTGGTCAGCCAGTATGAATCCCTGCGCGACGCCGGGATTGGTTCAGAAGCCCAAGAGATGCTGCTGTTGACCCAGTACTTCGACACGTTGCAGGAAGTCGCGAAAGCCTCTAACACCCAGACGCTGATGCTGCCGTCCAACCCCGGTGGGGTCAATAACGCGATGGAGGAGCTGCGCAACTCGCTGTTCACGGCCACTCGTGCCGCGGATCAACAGCAAACGGCGCAATAGTGACGCTGTAGTTTCTTGATTTTCGTGCCTTCGTATCGTCGGATACCTAAAGGGTGCTATTTACCCTGCTCGCTGAGCATATAGAGAACCATTTTTGCAGGAGTCAAAGCTTTAACTGCGTGTGGTAAGCGGGTAGAAAAGTGCACCATCCCGCCGGGAAGCAGTTTCACAGTTTTGCCGTCGGCGGTGATTTCAATTTCCCCTTCCAGGGTTTGCACGATCACCGGCATAGCAGCGGTGTGCTCTGATAGTTCTTCGCCGCTGTCGAAGGAAAATAGCACAACATTTACCCCTTCTGCACGCATTAGGGTTTTAGAAACGGTAGAGTTCGGAGAATACTCAATTAGCTCTGCAAGATGGTTTATGTATCCTAGACCGGCAGTAACCAATTCTTCTTTTGAATCCATATTTGAATCACCTCTGACCTTTATTACCATTACCGGGTTTACGAGCTATTATAGCAATTCCGGTTAGATTCTTACGGTAGTGCTTAAACGTGGTGCGCATTTCTAAAATTCTCGACCGTAACTCTCGATCGCGTAGAACATTACCGAGTATCCGCAACACCCCCTTGACACCTTCATCAGCTAGGTTACGCCGTGGCGACAGCAGAGCCATGGGTTCAAAACCGACCCATTCAATAACGAAACCAGCATTTTCCAGTACCTTGCGCCATTCATTTTCGGTCAGGGGACGAGCGTTCACGCGAATAGCTTGTGCAAGACGCTTACGTAATTGATCCGCTAACTGCATGTCTATATCGTTAGGGGTTAATCCGAGTTCGTGAATCGCGTAGCATCCACCTGGTTCTAGTATCCGGTATGCTTCTGAAACAATTTTTTCTTTGTTTTTCTCATTTTGCATGGTGAGCATCGCCTCGCCCACCACCACCTGAGCTGATTGCGACTCCAAACCGGTATCCTGGGCATCTGCCTGCACCACTCTGCCGCCACTTGCTGCAACGATGTTTTGCACCCGCTTGGCTGCGTCTGGGTCTTGATCTACCCCTGTATAGGACTCGACCTGCGCATCAATAATAATTTTGGCAGTTTTCCCTAATCCGGGCGCGAACTCTACAACCTTCTTTCCTGGTATAGCAGCTGCTTGGAGCATCCGGTTAGTAAGTTTGAGTCCTCCGGGACGCAGCACCCGTTTTCCGGCACGCGCTAGTACCCAATGTCCGGCTGCGATTTTAGTGGCACGAGTACTTTGCGGAAGATTGCAGTCATCATTCATGTTCCCAGTCTATCAGAATAAGATTAGGTAAGCCTTACCTATCCTAGATAGTCTGGGTGCTTCGACGCACAGGCGGTGGGTTTAGAGCCATCCGAGTTCACGGGCTTTTCGGGCTGCGCCCGCTGGCGTGCCGAGACCTCTGCGGAAGTGGTCATCTGGGAAACCGCCACGGTTTTTAGCGTCCGTGCTGTCTCTCCCAGTCCAAAAGCCATTGTTTAATCTCAATCCCGGGCCCGTATCCTCCCAGACCACGAGCCGCCACGACTCGGTGGCACGGTACGATGATTACCACTGGGTTGCTATGCATAGCCTGGCCTACAGCACGCGCCGCGCCAGGACTGCCAGCCTCCACCGCCAACTGAGAATAGGTGCGGGTTTGACCGTAGGAAATAGCGGCGCAGGTCTGCCAGATACGACGGCGAAACTCACTGCCGGACAGGTCGAGCGGAATCCTGAAGCTGCGGCGGGTGCCGGCAAAGTATTCCTCAAGCTGGCTTCTTGTCAGATTGCAAAGATTGCGAGCAGCAGTTGGCATCCCGGGAATAGGGCATTCAGTCGCGATGCGTCCGTTAAGTTCAGGCGCCTGATGTGCGGTATTTGTATGGAGACTATCGCCTGGAGCGTGCGTTTTAGTCGGATTTTCACCTAACACACACCGCGTCAACCCCTGCTCGCTGGCCGCCAGATACATCCAACCCAAGGGAGTGGACAGAGGACGGGAGTCCCAGTATTCACGGCGCTGCGGCATGCCCTCAGTCTACATTGTCCGCAGCACCCGTTTTCCGGCACGTGCTAATACCCAATGTCCGGCTGCGATTTTAGTTGCGCGGGTACTTTGCGGGAGATTACAGTCATCATTCATGTTCCCAGTCTATCAGAATAAGATTAGGTAAGCCTTACCTATTCTAGGTAGTCTGGGTGCTCGGACGTACAGGCGGTGTGTTTAGAGCCATCCGAGTTCACGGGCTTTTCGGGCTGCGCCCGCCGAGGTGTCCGTGTGGGTTTTGCTTATTGCGCTGGAGAGGTAGTTGCGTACCGTGCCGGGTGAGAGATACACCCGAGCCGCGATTTCTTGGACTTTCAAGCCTTTTTCGGCGATTTTCAGGACTTCAATCTCGCGTTCAGTCAAGGGATTATCGCCCTCGAAAAGGGATTCGGTGGCCAGTTTTTGGTCCACAGCCGTGCCTCCGTCGGCGATAGTTCGTACCGCGGCGGCGAGTTCTTCGGCGGGAGTTTCCTTGACCATGAAGCCTTTGGCGCCGGCGCTCAGAGCGCGTTTCAAGTAGCCGGGACGCCCAAAAGTCGTCAAAATCAGCGTTTTGGTGTCGGCGGTGGTTTCGGTGATGGCTTTGGTGGCAGCGATTCCGTCAAGGTCGGGCATCTCGATGTCCACCACCGCAACCTGGGGGTGGTGGGTTTGGACAGCATCGAGGAGTTCGCGACCATTGCTGGCCTGGGCGACAACCTCAATGTCGCCTTCGAGTTCCAGCAGTGCCGCAATCGCTCCGCGCACCAGCGCTTGATCATCAGCCAGTACCACGCTAATCACAGCTTTACCTCCACTATGGTGCCGGTCTCAAGGGCGTTTTGCCGTTCGTTAGTGGCGCTCTCGGTGCTTGCGGCCCCACGTTTCCCTACTATACTGAGGGTTCCCCCGACCTGCTCCACGCGAGCCTTGAGACCCTCCAGACCGTGTCCGGCGGCCTCTGGTGAAATCCCCACACCATTATCGGTGATAGTCAGGCTGCTCCGGTCTAACTTGATAGTGGCTCGGCGAGCCGCCGCGTGACGAATGATATTGGTGGTGGCCTCCCTAATCACCCAGGCAAAAATCGCTTGGTTCACGGCGGGGATGGAGTCGAGGTCTGACCAGGCGCTGCCCTCCCGCTGCAAGTCGATACCGGCACTCTCCAATGCCTGAGACGCGGCGGTGATTTCCTCGAACAAACTTTGTACTTTGAGCCCCGCCACAGTTTGCCTAACCTCCTCGATTGATTCCCGCGCCAGGTGGGTAATCTCGCGCAGTTCCGCCTGGGCACGCCCGGGGTCGCGTTCCAGCAGTTTTCCGGCTAGTTCGGACTTGAGGGCAATGACCGTAAGGGTGTGCCCCAGGACATCGTGTACATCCCTGGCTACACGTTCGCGTTCTTCCAAAATAGCTTGTATGCCGACCTGGCGCTGACTTTCAATATTGGATCCAATATAGAAAGTTATTCCCGACACGAACATAAAAACGGCTGAGGTGGTGATGGCGAGGCCAAAGTATTCTTGACCATTCGGTACAAAACTGGGAATGAGGAAGGAGACTAAAACCGTCAGAGCTCCGGCAATATAGCCAATCGCTTGTGGCAGGGTGAAAGGCGCGGCAGCAGCGATAAACGGCAGGAAAGCTAGGGATGCCAGCGGTCCTAACACTGCCATCTGCAGCAACGTAATCATCACGATTACCGCAAAGGCTGCGGCGTCGCTTTTGCGTAGGCGGTGCCGGCCGTCAAAGTAGCGGAAGTTACGTTCACCCATGACTGGTTTACGCCACGTGAGAACAAAAGCGGTGACGTAAGCCAGTGCGAATGCGGCGGTCAATATCAGAGACGCAACCCTCGGTCCCAGGGGCAAGGTCAGTGCCTGACTAATCGGAAAGTACAGGAACCCCAGCCACACGAGGCTCATGAAGGTGCCCACGATAATGTAGGGCTTGGAGGGCGAACTGGCGAGACCGCGGCTTTCTGCCGTGAGGGCGTGGAAAGATTTCGGGTTCATGCGTGCCTCCGTGAACGTTGATAGCCCCACAGTGCCAGGAGAGCAAAAATCAAGATCCACACTACGAAGTTCACAATGCCAATTCCTAGGTTCTCGGTGTACATCTCTCCGTCCATCGTAATCTGATTTCCGTTAGTGGCAGCGTATCTTGCGAGGATTCCGTAACCGTAGCCCGGCATGAATTTTGCGAAATCCAGCAGCCATCCGCCCAGGGGCATGAACAGGTTGGCACCGAAACCGAACAGGGTGGTCAGTCCCGAGGCAATAGAGACGGCCGTATCGGAATGCAGCAACAGCCCGAAAGCCAGACCGTAGAGGGTGAAAGTGAGCGACCCACCCAGAATCACCAAGACAGAGATAATCCAGGCTGAGGGTTCCGCCTTGGCTTGAGTCAGACCACCCAGCAGAAAGATAACCGTCACCGGCAAAGCCGCCAGCAGCGCGCCCAAGGCGATTTTGGTACCCAGGTATCTCCCGTTACTCAGGGGAGTCAACGCGATTTGCCGTCCCCAGCCTTGGATCTTTTCCACGGAGGTGCCAGCGGCAAAACTGGCGGTGGAGATAATGGCTCCGTAGGCGGCGATATTGACCATAATGACCCAGGCCCAATTGGCAGTCGTGTCGGCGACCATTTCCTTGGCATAGGTCGCGGCGACTCCAAAAATCAGGTAAATCACTACCGGAAGTCCGATGACGAACATGGGTACTTCGGGCGAGCGCAGAATTCGCTTTAAATCCAGAGCAAATATTTTCGTGTTCATGATGAGGTTTCCTTAGTTGCTGGTCAGGGTAAAGAAAGTGTCCTCCATAGAGGGAGGGACGATTTCCAAGTGGCTCACACCGGGTTGAGAAAGAATGAAACGTGCGAAATCATCCGATTTCTGTACCGAAAGGTACATTCTGTCGTCTTTGATTTCCACAGATTCTTGGGGCCAGTGTTCCTGTATCTGAGCGGCAAGCGCGTTGAGGTGCGAGGGGTCAACCTGGAAAGACACGTTGCGCGTTCGCTGGGCAGTAATTTCTGCCGGGCTGGCGTCCGCGATGATTGTTCCGTGATTCATCACCACGATGCGGTCGGCATAATCCGCAGCTTCCTGCAGGTAGTGGGTGGCAAAGACAATGGTTTTGCCGTTTTGTGCCTGACGGTGCATCACTTCCCAAAAGTCGTGGCGCGCGTTGGCGTCCATCCCCGCGGTCGGTTCGTCGAGTATCAATAAATCCGGGTTAGGCAACAGGGCCAGCGCGAATTTAATCCGCTGTTGTTCCCCGCCGGAGCATTTCCCAATCTTACGTTTGCGAATCGGCTCCAGGTTTGCCGCGCGTATCACCCGCTCGCGGTTTTCCGGGGTATCAACATCCCGGCCGTAAGCTGCGGCAATCCAGCGGACGACTTCGGAGACATACATATCCTTGAGCAGGCCCCCAGTTTGCAGGACGGCGGCAATCTGACCGCGGGAAATCGCGGTTTTCGGGCTTACGCCCAAAACCTGCACCTGTCCGGAGGTCGGTGCGCTCAGTCCCAAAACCATATCCAGGGTGGTGGTTTTCCCCGCGCCGTTCGGCCCCAGCAGGGCCATAACTGTACCAGTCGGTACATTAAGTTCGATGCCGTCCACCGCGTGGACTTTCCCAAAGTGCTTATGCAAATGAGTGAGCTGCAGGGCAGCCGTAGTGGTTGTGTTCATGTATCTAAGTCTTGCGCCCCGGCGTTTGGGCCGGTAGTGTGCGCAATCACAAAAAATAGATGACATCTGTCATATTTTCTGGGCTTCGTGGGAGCCAGATTAGAATGACTCCATGACCAAGATGTGCGAAAACCACGACGATTCGGCGAAAAATGGCGCTGTGTCAGCTGACTCGCGCTGCCTGGTGGTGGTCGGAGGGGTGCAAGGTCTGCGTGCGCTGTGCGCTGACGACTGGGATTTCTCGGTCTATGAGCTGGTAATTTGTGGCGATTCGGGGCAAGACGTGGCGCGTGCTTTGGGGATTGTCCCCGACGTCTACATCGGCGACTTCGATTCTTCGCCCCGTCCGGCAGGTCAGGCCGAGTTCGCAGACGGGCGCACCCGCTCCCCGGAAGTCTTGGCGGCAGTACCCGTCGCCCCTCCCAGCCAAGCGGTTCCCGGCGATGGTGTGGAAGTGATAATTCTCCCCGCGGCCAAGGAAGTCACAGATTCTGAAGCGGCGGTCGATCTGGCTTATTCTCGCGGCTACCGGCACATAGATGTCATTGGAGGTTTGGGGGGACGCTTGGACCACACCTTGGGAAACCTCGGCATTTTGGCGAAATTCGCCCACACTCCCGCCCGGCTGCGCTGGATAGACGGCTACAACATGGTGTCCCTGGTGGGTCCGGGAACCCATATGGTGCCCCGCAACGACTACCAATATTTCGGCTTGATTCCTTTTGACGGCGATGTTGAGGGTCTCACCCTGACAGGGACGCGCTACCTGGTCGAGGACTTTACCCTGGTTCGCGGCTCAACACGTGGGGTTTCCAACGAAATCACCGGACAGTTCGCCACCGTTTCTTTCACCAGCGGCAGACTGCTGATGGTCTCGTCACGAGACTTGCAGGTTTCGGGTCAATAGTCTCTCCGGCGGTTCTTCATGACAAGCACGGTAGGGCGAGTTTCGGGTTTTCGCGAGCTGTTCGAGATTTTGCAACGCAATGTGAGAGATGCGGGAAAGTGGTGGCCGGCGGAAACAAAGTTCGAGATCCTGGTGGGCAGCGTGCTTACCCAAAACACGACCTGGACCAGCGTGGAAAAGTCCCTAGAGAACCTGCGGAAGAAAGGACTGCTTGACCCCTTGCGGCTGGCGGGGGTCGCCCCGGGCGAACTGGAGAAACTCATTCGACCCAGCGGCTTCATGCGCGCGAAAGCGAGATACCTGAAAAACTTGACCGATTGGTACATAAAAACTGATGACCGGGCTGGTGAGATTGACACCCCAACGCTGCGCAACTCCCTTTTGCAAGTCCCGGGAGTGGGTGAGGAAACGGCCGACGACATCCTACTTTATGCCTATGACCGCCCGGTTTTTATTTTCGATGCCTATGCGAGCCGATTGCTGGCGGCAGCTGGTTTGGGCGAGTTTCGGACCTATCGCCAAGCGCGTCAGGCCCGCGATGCGGCGTGGCGGGCAGAGACATTTACCGTGGAGGAACTGGCGTTATTTCACGGTTTAGTGGTGCAGGCCGGAAAGGATGCGCGCCGGGAGGGAAGTTGGGAAGGTATCCTGAGGGCATGATTAAAGGCGCGATTTTCGATTGTGACGGGACGCTGCTCGACACTATGCCGCTGTGGCGGGAGGCAGCCGGAAAATACTTGACGACCTTGGGGATAGAGGTCGATAAGGACTTGGGCGCGCAATTTTTCGAGATGACGTTGCCCGAGTCGGCGCGCCTGGTACACCAGCGCTTCGGGTTGGACGTAACGGTTAGTGAGGTCGTGAACGGTATCAAAGACGCGGTCTATACCGGCTACCTCGAGGAGGTGCAGCTCAAGCCCGGAGCCAGGGGTTTCCTGGAGGCGCTGGCTGAGGCGGGGGTGCCGATGACGGTGGTGAGTTCCGGATCCGAGGGTCTGATCCGCCCAGCTTTCCGGCGTCTGGGGATTGAGGAGATGTTTACGCAGTATTTTGCTTCTTCGGAAACGGGGATGCACAAGCGCGAGCCGACTATGTTTTTGCAGGCGGCGGGGGCGATGGGCAGCGTACCGGAGGACGCTTGGGTGTTTGAGGACGCGGTTTATGCGGTCCGGGTGGCTAACGCGGCTGGGTTCCACACGGTGGGAATCGCCGATGACGCCAGCCGGGGCGAGTCGGATGTTTTGGCGAGCGAGGCGGAGGCGTACTGGGAGGAATATCCCGGGGAAATCCCTGATTTTATGCAATCCTAGGACGGCGGCAGATTTTTGAACGATCGTTACAGTTGTGTGGGGATTTCCGGCAAATTCCCGGCGGGCTGATTTGCGGTGTTTCCCTTCCTCTGGCGGCGTTTGGCGAGGAATTTTCGGGTCTGGTGGGCGATGAATATGAGTCCGATGACGATAATTATCAGGAAAAAGATAACCAGTATGGGGACGAAGATAGCTGTCAAGGACATTACCAGGGAAAAGCCTTCTTCCGCGCCGGACGCTACGGGGGCAGCCAGACCGCCGGTGGTGGTGTTAAGGACGGGGCGGCTGACCGTTTTGCCGCTGTGAACGGTCAGCGCTACGACTACGCCCAGGACTATGCCTATCCAGGGATTTTGCGCCATAAGGGCGGAGTGTTCTTCAAAGTCCTCAGCGGCGGTGGAGGCTGCGAATATTAGGCCGCCGGTGGCGGGGCGAATCACGGTGCTGATGGCATCATTGACGCTGTCCAGTGCGGGAACTTTGTCAATGAAAAAATCCGCGAAGCACAGGATGGCTGCGATGGCGATAGCCCAAGGGGAAGCAATCCACGAGAGCTCGGCTGGTAGAGTGACGAAGTCGGTGAAACGTGCGACTAGAGCGACGATGAGGAAAGGGATGTAAGCGTTCAATCCCGCGGCTGCTGAGAGTCCCAGTCCTGTAAGCGTGGCAAGCATAGGCCAATTTTAACGTTATACCGTGAGAGGCGCAGTTTTTTGCCCCTCTGGAATGGAGGGGAAACAGAGTTTCTGGCTGTTGCTGCTAGAATGTGGCATACTGTTGTAGTTTGAACCGCGGGCGTAGTTCATCGGTAGAACGACAGCTTCCCAAGCTGTAAAGGCGGGTTCGATTCCCGTCGCCCGCTCCATTGACTAAAAGCCGGGCTTTAGCCCGGCTTTTAGTCAATCTGGTGGGCTACGACGGGAATCAAACAAGTTCGCTCAGCGGCATCGAGCGAAGCGAGAATGAGCCGCTGAGTAAAACGGTGGAGGCGTTAAAAAACGGCACCGATGTGCCGTTTTAGCCGTAACGCCCTAAAAAACCTCCGTCGTCCGCTCCATGTTTACGGCGTTGTTTGGCTTTGCTGGGTGTTTGGCGTTGAGGCGTTAAAAAAACGGCATGGGTGTGTCGTTGTGAAACGGCATGGGTGTGCCGTTTTAGCCGGAACGCCTTAAAAAACCTCCGTCGCCCGCTCCACTTAGACGTCGGATTTGATAAGTACCCTTTTGCGTTAGCGAGTATCGCTTAGGGGGGTGTGAAAAATCGCTTGCGTTAGCGAGTGTTGGGGCTTACTTATTTTTCCTCTATTTGGCCTGTTGAGCGTTATGGCGTTTGAAATGTTTCTCTGAATGTGGAGTGTTCTGCTTAATTCACCCTAGTGTTCATGTACACTATGAACACTAGGAGGTGTTCGTGGATATCATCGTTAGTA
>ERZ1673752.1002-NODE-1002-length-43329-cov-5.769862_pt1 | contig 43329 bp, 41 predicted proteins | sample MGYA00580195_ERZ1673752 | MGnify/ENA primary metagenome ERZ1673752 (study PRJEB41218, sample SAMN15661744) | gut metagenome | host: Homo sapiens | place: Canada: London | collected 2015-08-20/2019-03-30 | study: EMG produced TPA metagenomics assembly of...
GGGCGGCAGACTTACGGCGCGCGGTGTGGAATATATTATCGGGCGCTATGTTGAATCAACCGGCAGTTATAAAAAAATTACACCGCACACATTCCGGCACAGTTTTGCTTCTATGCTGGTTGCAAAGGGGCTGGATATTCGGATTGTGCAGGAGCTTTTAGGTCATGCGAGTATTTCAACGACGCAAAAATACACGCACGTAACATCGGAACAATTACAAAATTTATACCACGCTTCGCATCCGCACGGTGCGATCGTACACGAGGAGAGAAAATGAAAACAAGAAGTACCACGATTTTAGCCGTGAGACGGAACGGAAAAGTTGCCATGGCAGGCGACGGACAGGTTACGATGGGCGAAACCGTTATGAAAGGAAACACCAAAAAGGTGCGTAAAATTTTTAATGATAAAATTATTACTGGTTTTGCCGGAAGTACTGCGGATGCGTTTACGTTGCTGGAGCTGTTTGAAAAAAAAGTGAGCGAGTACTCGGGAGACATTACTCGTTCGGCGGTTGAGCTTGCAAAAGAGTGGCGCACTAATAAAATGCTAAAAAACTTGGAGGCGCTTTTGCTCGTTGCCGATAAAAACAATATTCTTTTAATTTCAGGCAACGGTGATGTGATTGAACCGGAAGAAGATGCCATTGCCATCGGATCAGGCGGTAACTATGCCTACGCAAGCGCATTGGCGTTATTGCGCAACACGGATTTATCGGCCGTGGACATTGTGAAAAAAAGTTTGGAGATTGCAAGTAAAATTTGCATTTACACCAATAATACTTTTACAGTAGAGGAATTATAAATGAAAAAAGAAGTAATTGATTTAACCCCTCGGCAAATTGTCGCAGAACTTGACCATTATATTATCGGACAGGAAAAAGCAAAAAAAGCGGTTGCGATTGCAATGCGAAATCGGAATCGGCGTATGAAACTCTCCGAAGAAGTCCGCAACGAAATTGCACCTAAAAATATTTTGATGATAGGACCGACCGGTTGCGGTAAAACGGAAATTGCACGACGCCTTGCAAAACTTTCAAACGCACCGTTTATCAAAGTTGAAGCGACAAAGTATACGGAAGTCGGCTATGTCGGTCGTGATGTTGAATCGATTGTGCGGGATTTGATGAATGTCGGCTACGCGATGGTAAAATCGGAAATGCAGGAAGACATCAAAGAAAAAGCGGAAAAGGCAACCGAAGAAGAAATTTTGGATTTACTGTTGCCCGGCAGTAAAAAGCGCAGCGGCGGCATTCTCATTCCGAGTATGCAGATAGAAAACAAAACGGAAAGTGCAAACGACGTTGCAACCGACTCGAATGAAGACACCCGCGAAAAACTGCGTGCGATGTTACGGGCGGGCGCGTTGGATGAACGTACCGTTGAAATTGACGCAGCCAGTCAAGCTCCCGACATTGAGTTTATTTTAGGCTCGGGCAATATGGAAGACATTGCGGAAGCGACGATGGGAAAAATGCAGGAATTGTTTTCAGGCGGCAAATCGAAAAAACGTCGCGTTACCGTCAAGCAAGCAAAAGAAATTTTACTGGCAAATAACCTCGATCGTTTTGTTGACCGCGAATCGGTCGCAGCGATTGCAAAAAACCGCGTAGAACAGTTAGGCATTGTATTTATCGATGAAATCGATAAGGTTGCCGGAAAGTCGGGAAGAGGCGATGGTGGACCTGATATTTCGCGTGAAGGCGTACAGCGGGATATTTTGCCGATTGTGGAAGGCTCGCAAGTTTCGACAAAGTACGGCGTGATTGATACGACTCATATTTTGTTTATCGCCGCCGGAGCGTTTAATATTTCAAAGCCGAGCGATTTGATCCCTGAATTTCAGGGACGTTTTCCGTTACGGGTTGAGTTGGAATCGCTGACTGCCGAAGATTTTAAGCGCATTTTAGTTGAACCGAAAAACTCGTTAACGATGCAGTATAAGGCGCTGATGAGTACGGAAGGCGTCACCATAGAATTTACCGATTCGGCGATTGAACGAATCAGTACGCTTGCGCGGCAGGTGAACTCCACGGTTGAAAATATCGGAGCGCGCCGTTTACATACTTTGATGGAATTGGTTGTCGAAGATATTTCGTTTAAAGCCGATGATTATGAAAATCAAACGATAACGATTGATGATGCTTACGTTGATGAGCGGTTAAAAGAAATCGTCCACAATCAGGATTTAAGTCGGTATATATTATAGAAAGAATTATTTCGGTTTTGAATAAAAAACGATAAAGGCTTTTTTTGATATGCCGAAAATAGGATTGTGAGGATTATATGAGTTTATCAAGTTTTACAAAAACAATCGATTTATTACACCGAGCATTGGATGTTTCGGCTTTACGGTATTCGGTGAGCTCCAACAACTTAGCAAATTCGGAAGTTCCGAATTTTAAGCGTACCGAGGTGAACTTTGAATCGGAATTAAAACGGGCACTCGATTCGGAAAAATATCCGAGTAAATCATTTGTCGGTAAAAACAAAGGTAAAGAATCATATATCGATTACCGGACGGTTGAACCGCAACGTGTGGTTGATTATTGGAGTACGGTTAAACCGAACGGAAACAACGTCGATGCGGAAGAAGAAGCGATGCTCATTTTGAAAACGCAAATGCAATATCAGTTGATGACGCAATTAGTTACGTTTGAGTTTGCGCAAGTGAAATCGGTATTACGCTAGCAAGAGAAAAGAGGAGAATAGAGTATGGGTCTTTTTACGAGTATTAATATTGCGGCAACGGGGATGAGCGTTGAACGGACACGCGGCGATGTTATTTCGGATAACATTGCAAACGCATCGACAACACGGACACAAGACGGCGGTGCGTTTAAACGGAGCCGCGTCATCATTGCGGAAAGAAACGGCGGATTGACATTTCGCACGCCATTTGTACCGGAGAACTTAGATAAGGGCGTCGGTACCGGTGTACGCGTTTTGGAAATCCAAAAAGATCGAACCGAAGGAAAGTTCGTGTACGATCCGACTCATCCCGATGCAATTACATCCGGTCCGATGGAAGGCTATGTTGAAATGCCCAACGTGAATATTGTTACGGAAATGGTTGACTTGATTGCTGCGTCCCGTGCGTACGAAGCAAATTCGTCCGTTATTCAAGGTGCGAAGAGCATGTTTGAATCGGCTTTAAATATTGCAAAATAAAAGGATAGGGGAAGAATATGTTATTTACAAACACCGCAAATGTAGCGTATGTACCGACAACGATGAAGATGCCTTCAATCGGAAGTGTTACCGTTGACAGCATGCGCCGAACAATGGAAAGCTCAACGGAAGCTGTTGACCTTGCAACGAATAAAGTCGGAAACAGTTTTGAGCAAACGCTTTTAAAAACGTTTGATGAATTAAACAAATTGCAGTTAAAACCGGAAGAATTGAGTGTACAGCAAATCGTTGATCCTGAGTCGGTTGACCCGCATGATATAACGATTGCAATGAGTAAAGCAAGTCTTTCATTGAGTTTGGCAACAACGGTTATCGACCGAGTTATCAAAGCTTGGAACGATATCAGTATTACGCGATAAGTGCGGGGTTGAGATTGAAAGGATGAAGAATTTTTATTCGACAATCTCACCCGAATACAAGAGCGTTCTATATTGAGGGGGATGAATATGAACGAAAAGGCAAAAAGTTTTTTTGACAAGATTAAAGGAACTTGGAAAAAATGGTCAGCAATACAAAAAGGTATTTTAATCGGAAGTATTATTGCCGTTCTGATTGTTATTGTTTTATTGGTGCGGTTTTCCGCGCGTCCGTCATTGGTTCCGGTTTTGGATGTACCGATTACCGATGTGCAAACGCGGGATAGGATTCAACTTCGTTTAAATGAAGAAAATGTTCGCTCCGATTTTTCAGACGACGGTAAACTCTATGTCAACGATGAAGAAACGGCACGGCGTATGCGTTCAATTTTAATTCGCGAAGATTTAATTCCGACCGGTACCAATCCGTGGGATTTTTTCAACGTTGATAAATGGTCAATCACTGACTTTGAGCGGAATGTAAATTTGCGCCGTGCGATTATAAAAGAAGTGACGCAGCACATTAAAGCGCTCGATGATGTTGATGATGCGAGTTTATCGATTGTGATGCCGGAAAATAAGTTATTCAAAGCGGATCAAAAACCGGTAACGGCAAGTGTTATTCTTTTTCAAAAACCGGGAAGCGATTTACCGACGAATCGAAAAAAAATTGAAGGAATTCAAAAGCTGGTTAAGTTTGCGGTTGAAGGTTTAACCGATGACAATATTACCATTACAGACAGCAAAGGAAATGTGTTAAATGATTTTGCTATAATGGCTGACTTTGATCGATTGAGTGCAACCGATAAGCAGCAAAAGATGATTCAACGGTATGAAGCACAATATGAAGCTCGTATTATTGCACCTTTGCAAAATATTTTCGGTATGGACAGGGTACGCGATTTAAATATAAAAATCGAGATGAATATGTCTGAACGCTCATCGACCACAAAAGAATATTTGCCGTTTGTACGGAAGCCTGATAACCCCGATACGATATATGATGATTCGGAAATTTTTGACTCGGTAACTCGTTCTTCGGAAACGGCTTCAACTACGTGGCAGGGAACCGCTTTAGATCCGCAAGGTCCTGCAGGTACTGAAGGACAAACTCCGCCTGCATACAAAGACACGACAAACCTTGCCGGTCTTTCAACGCAGACGATTGTAAAAACCGAACAGGCAATTGGCGAGCGGAACACTTCTGAAGTTATCAGTCCGGAACTGGGACGCAGAACCGTTTCCGTAAACATCGACGGATTGTGGCAAAAGAAAAAAGACGAAAAAGGTAACTATATTGTCAGCAACGGTAAAATTGAGCGAGAGTATATTCCGCTTACGGAAGATGAACTTCGTGATACGGAAAAGATTGTGCGGGACGCAATCGGGTATGATGCAACGAGAAAAGATTCGGTAACCGTTACCAATATCCGGATTGACCGAACGAGCCAATTTGAAAAAGAGGATCAGGATTATTTTGCCGATATACAGCGTCGTACGATTATTTTAATTTCACTTGCGGCTATTGCGGTGATATTGTTTATTTTAATTTTGTACCGTATTGTCACCCGCGAACTTGAAAGGCGAAAACGGTTACGCGAAGAAGAAGCTTTGCGGAAAGCGCAGCTCGAACGCCAACAAGCAATGTGGGAAGCGGATCAGGGCAAAGTCGTCAGCATCACCGCTGAAGAGCGGCACCGCATGGAGTTGCAGGAAAATGCAATCAATCTTTCGCGTGAACATCCGGAAGATGTGGCAATGTTAATTCGGACTTGGTTGATGGAGGAATAGTATGGCGGTAACTCCGATAAAAGAGAAGAGCGGAAAAAAAGGAAAGGACATTAAGTCGCTGAACGGAAGACAAAAAGCTGCAATATTTTTGGTATCGGTCGGTTCTGAAATTTCTGCAAAAGTTATGGAACAGCTCCGTGAAGACGAAGTGGAAAAATTAACATTCGAAATTGCTCGCTTGGAAACGATCGAGCCGGAATTAAAAGATCAGGTTTTACAAGAATTCCAAGATTTGATGGCGGCGCAGAACTTTATCACAACCGGCGGTATTGATTATGCTCGCGAGCTTTTGGAAAAATCGTTCGGCAGTCAAAAGGCTATTGAAATAATCAACCGTTTAACGAGTTCATTGCAGGTTCGTCCGTTTGATTTTATTCGCCGAACGGAACCGGAGCACTTATTGAACTTTATTCAACAAGAGCATCCGCAAACGATTGCTTTGATACTGGCGTATCTTGAACCGCCGAAGGCGTCAACGATTTTGCAAAACTTGCCGCCGGAAATCCAAAGTGATGTTGCCCGCCGTATTGCAACGATGGACAGAACAACCCCGGAAGTTTTGCGTGAAGTTGAACGCGTATTGGAGAAAAAGCTTTCAACGGTTTCAAACGAAGACTACACGAGTGCAGGTGGTGTCGACAGCATTGTTGAAATTTTGAACCTTGTTGATAGAGCTTCCGAAAAATCAATCATTGAGTCACTGGAAGATGAAGATCCGGATTTGGCGGAAGAAATCAAAAAGAAGATGTTTATATTCGAAGACATCGTTATGCTTTCCGACCGCGATATCGGAAAAGTATTGCGTGAAGTGAATACGGAAGACCTTTCAAAAGCGTTGAAGCAAGTTGACACGGAAGTGCAGGATAAAATATTCAGGAACATGTCAAAGCGTGCGGGAACGATGCTGCGTGAAGAAATGGAATACATGGGACCGATACGAATTAAAGACGTTGAAGAAGCCCAACAAAAAATTGTTTCAATTATTCGGCACTTGGAAGACAAGGGCGAGATTGTTATCGCACGTTCGGAAGAGGACGAACTGGTGTAATAGTTTAATTTTGGCTCGCAAATGATTCAGGCGTTTTCAAGTTTTTATTTGAGAAATGAAAGATGAACGATAAAATAAACGGCAGATCTTTTCGTTTTGAAGACATTATTATTTTTTCAAATGAAGAAATAAAAAAATTTTAGCGCTGATTCTTTTTCAAGATTTATGTAGAGCGCGAAAAGTCGTTTATTTGGTATAACAATTTTGGAGTGTGAGCCTGCAAGGGAAAATGGAATACATCAGATCGACCCGCATCGGCGGTCGATAATGAAAATAGGTGATGCGTTTTAAGGAGTTGATTTATGGCAAAGAGCATTTACAAAAATTTTGAAACGAAGCCGGAAGTTCAAATTTATGAGCTTTCACTGACGAAAGATTTCGCACCGGAAGAAGAGATTATTGAAGTGGAAGAAACAGGCGGTTCGTATACCGGTCCGACAATTGATGATTTGAAACGGGAAGCGGAAACGTTCAAAAAAAACTTTGAAACGGAAAAACAGGAACTCCTTGCGCAAGCAAAAGCAGAAGCGGAAAAAATCGTTAAAGATGCGGAAAAAGTCGCTTTTGATGAAGTGAAAAAGCAAACCGATGATGCTCAGGTTATCAACCAAAAGGCGGTAGATAACGCCAATAAAATTATCAGCGACGCTGAAAAAAAAGCTCACGCCATTGTTGCGGAAGCGGAATCCGATCGCGATGCAAAACTCAAAGAAGGATATGACGAAGGTTTTAACAAAGGTCGTGAAGACGGATATAAAGAAGGCGAATTGGAAGTTGAGCGTCTGATTGATCGCATGCATGTTATTATCAATAAAACGCTTGATAGACGCGAAGCGATTCTTTCGGAAACGGAACAGCAGATTATTGATCTCGTACTGTTGATGACACGAAAAGTGGTTAAGGTGATTTCCGAAAATCAACGCAATGTTGTGGTTTCAAATATCGTGCATGCTTTGCGAAAAGTGAAGGGGAGAGGAGACGTTACTATTCACGTTAATCTTGCGGATTTGGCGCTTACAACCGAGCATACGAAAAACTTTTTGAGTGCGGCTGAAAATGTCAGCAACATCACCGTTGTTGAAGATTCAACGGTTGATCCGGGTGGCTGTATCATTGATACGGACTTCGGAGCGATTGATGCACGCATTGCGTCGCAGCTCAATGAACTCGAACAAAAGATTTTGGAAATTTCTCCGATTAAAACAAAGCTGAAAACCGGCGGAAGTATTTAGAAACGTGTATTTTTAAAATGCGATGTTTTCAAAAATATCCGGCTTATTCTACTTTTCAAAACTCGGTTGTTTAATAAGTTAAACGTTGGGTTAAAGAGAGCCCGCTCATTAATTTTCGATTGAATTAATCAGTGCCTCCTTAAGGAAACACTGATTAAAGGCTTGACGCCGTTTAACAGCGTTTCCTTATTGTTTCTCAATGTTCAGTATAATAATGTAGATTCTGAACATTTACGAAACAATAGATTTTAAATGTGGGCACTGATTAATTCTCGATTGAATTAATCAGTGCCTCCTTAAGTGCTTTCCGAAAAACGTTTTAATTTTCCGGAAAGCGTTTGCGTTACACTTCCAACTCGTTTAGTTTTCTTTCCGCATACATACCGTACGGTTTTATCAGTACGGAAAAAATTGCAGCAGGAATCAGGATAAAATAAACCGCCAAAAGCCACGCAGCTGCATCCCACGCAAAATACAACAAAAGAGCGGAAAGCCCCATGATGATAAAATTAAAGAGCATAACAAACGCCACATTGCCGTTTTGCTTCATTGCCGCAATCGGATTGTCCCAGTGGAGTTTCGGGCGTACGGTATCTAAAAAGAGTGCAATCAAATTAAGCAGTGCGGAAATTGCAAGCGCGGTGAGTACCGACAAGATAATCTGTACCACCGTAAACTTAAAAAGGTAAGCCGTAAAGCCGACGCAGATAACAGTCGCTACCATGACAAATATCATCGCATGAATGAATTTTGCATACATAAACTTACGCATATCCACCGGAAGACTTTTTATCATCGGAATAAACTTTGCATCGCGGGAAAGCGCAGTGTCGGCAATATTACTCATTGAACCCAAAAAGCCCGATGCAAGACCTGCAACAACAAAGCCTGCATTCCCGCTCATAAAGGCAAAGATTTCAGGCGGTATCGAATGAAGGCTGAGTCCTTTTGCGGCAAAAATGACAATCATCAAAATAGGCATAAAAACAATAACAAAGGGACCGTTTAATAAATACATCGGGTTCCGATTCATCATAATAAATTCCCGCTTGACGTACGAAACAAGCGGCGGAAGCGATTTTATATTGTTTTGAATATATCCCGACACTTCTTGTGCTTCAAGCCGCTTTACCTTTTTTTCAGTAAAGCCGACTAAACTTTTCGCATAGAGCTCGGACATACAGAATATGACAGCTGCAGGAATTACAAGCGTACAAAGTGCCAGCAGGAAAAAGTTCAGCACAGCTGTACAAGATGCCGGATTTGCCAACATACTTCCGGTCAGTTTTACCGGTAGATACCACGAACCGTAGGTTTCAACGGCTGCACTGCCTGTTGCTATCTTTTGTGCCATAGCATCAAGATCTTGCGCGCTGCTTGTTGTCGACTGAATTAAATAATTAAAGCCGAGCGACAGAATAATTCCCAGCGATGCACTGATCGTGGTAATTACATTTTTGTTTTTGAAAACACGCGTAAAACGCATCAGCAAAATGTTACAAAAATACGCAATGCCGATCATCGGTAGCGGAATTAAAACCGCCGCACATATTCCCCAAAGATAAAAAAGAAAAGCGGGACGCTCATAGATTCCGTAAATAATCATCACGAGTGCAAAAAAGATTGCGGAAGTGATTAAACTGTTGAGGTATGTCGCGGTAAATTTTGCGGCACAGAGCGTTCGCGGTTTAATCGGCATTGACAAAAATTGCTCTTCAATTTCGCCGATGTAGTACGTCGAGGCGGTAACCAAAAAGCCGAAAAAGAGCGTAATCAGTGAAATTAAAACCGTCGACACTTCAAACAGGAGCTTAATATTGTTCATCGCTTTTGCATATTGATATAAGGAATACACATAGAACCCGAACAGCACTGCGATTTCGGCAATACGCAGCAAAAACAAAATAGCAATTCCGATAATTTTCACGGTGGAATTTTTGGTGACGGTTTCTCCGTTTTGTGTTTTCCGTTTTTGGATTTGTGCCTTTATATTTTTTAAATTAAAAACGGAAGCAACATATATTTTCAGTAAATGAAAAAAAACTTTCATACGCGATTATTCCTTAATTCCGGTTTTCGCTTGACGCGGATTCTGCGGCGGATTGCATCGTTTCCATATCAACCAGCTCCAAAAATAATTGTTCCAACGAAGCGTTTTCGCCCCGCTGTTTCCGCAAATCTTCCAAAGAGCCTTCAAACATAATTTTCCCTGCATTGATAATTGCCAAGCGGCTACACAGTTTTTCCGCCACTTCCATAACATGCGTTGAAAAAAACACAACCTTGCCGGCATTCGCCCGCTCGTGCATCAGTTCTTTGAGCTGAAACGCGGACTTCGGATCAAGCCCGACCATCGGCTCGTCCAAAATCCAAACAGCTGGATCGGAAAGTAAACTCGCCGTTACCAAAAGCTTTTGTTTCATACCGTGTGAAAAACTGCCGATACTTCCGTTCAAAACATTTTTGATGCCGAAAAGTTCCGTATACCGTTCAACCCGTTCGCGCCGAATGTCGGTTGGCACTTCGTACACATCGCCGACAAAATTCAAATACTCCGCCGCTTTGAGCTGCGAAAAAAGCTCCGGATTATCGGTTACATAGCCGATGTGCCGTTTTGCATCGAGCGGGTTTTCCGCGATGTCGATTTCTTCGACCTTAATAGTTCCCGCATTCGCTTGCAGTACGCCGGTAATCATTTTTATCGTCGTAGTTTTTCCCGCTCCGTTCGGTCCTAAAAAGCCGAAGATTTCACCGTTACGAACCGTCACGGAAATATTGTCAACGGCTTTCACTTTTGAATTTCCGTACATTTTTGAAACATTGCAAATTTCAATCATAAAATCTCCAAAATCATATTGATATCATAATGATAGCTATTTATCAAAAAATGTCAAGAAGATCCGCACGGAATATATTAAATCGATAACCCGTAAAAATATACTGATTAATTCTCGATTGAATGAATCAGTACCTTTTTATATCGCTTCCGTTACGGTTTCGCAAATAATGCCGCTCGCCAGCACTTCGTCGCCGTCATAGAGGACGAGCACTTGTCCGATTGCAACGGCAAAATCTTTTTCTAAAAAATGCACGGTAAGCAGGGCGTCTTTTTTCAAAACGGTTGATCCGGAAGTTTCAAAAAACTCCGGCGCAATTTTTTCAACGACACATTTTTTTGCCGTTGAGCGGTACCGTGTTTTTGCCGTCAACGTAAGGTCGTCCGTTTTCAGTTTTTCAAGTATTTCGCCTGCAATAATATTGAGATTGCCGGCGCGTAACCGTTTACAATACAGCGCTTCCCGTTTTGCAACGATAATGGAATTCGTATTTTTATTTTTTTCCAAAACGTAAACGGGCTCGCCTAAACTGACATGCAAACCGCGCCGCTGTCCGATTGTGTACCGGAAAATTCCTCGGTGTGTTCCGACTATTTTTCCGTCAGAAGTGTAAAAATTTCCCGGCTCCATTTTTTTCGTTGAAAAGCGTTCAATGACTTTTGCGTAATCGCTGTTTTCGACAAAACAAATATCCTGACTCTCCTTTTTTTCCGCAACCGCTAATTTTTTTTCAGCGGCGATTTTTTTCACTTCAGGCTTGGTTAAATCCCTGAGCGGAAAAATGATTTTGGAAAGCTGTGTTTGATTCAAACCGCTTAAAAAATAGCTTTGGTCTTTTCCCGTGTCGCCGCTTGCAAAGAGACGATAGCGGGATAGATTTGCGTCATACTGCACTTTTGCGTAATGCCCTGTTGCAACAAAAGGGTAACCCAATCGCTCCGCTGCTTCCAAAAATGCACCGAACTTTACGGTGCGGTTACACACATAACAAGGATTCGGCGTTTCGGCATTTTCATAACTTTGCACAAAATAGTCGAGGACGTTTTTTTTAAATGTGTCGGTAAAATCGAACACATAATGCGGAACACCAAGCATTTCGCATATTTCGCGAGCAGCGGTAACGTTTTCTTCTTGGGTTTTATCAACGGTGGTGCTGATATGAAACTTCATCGTTGCCCCGCCCACTTCATAGCCGGCATCCGCGAGAAGATGCACCGCAACCGAACTGTCTACTCCGCCGCTCAGTGCGACTAGAATTTTTTTTTCTTTCATGTCAGTTGCAGTGTGCTAAAAATAACTCAAACAATGCTTTCATTTTCGGTTCGGTTGCATGGAGCATTTCCGGATGCCACTGGATACCGAGCATAAAGGCTCCGGTGAAAGATTCGTACATTTCAATAATTCCGTCGCTCGATCGCCCGGTGCAGGTAAAAGGCTTTGCCAAAGTTTTAACCGCCATGTGGTGAAAACTGTTTACCCAAATTTCATCGCCGAAAATCGAGTGCGTGGCGGACGCGGAATCAACCTGCACTTTATGCGTTACCTCGTCGAATGCGGCTTTTTGCACGTGTGCGAGTTTCGCATCGGCTTCCGTAACAATATCCTGATAGAGCGTCCCGCCGAAAAATACGTTCAAAATCTGTGCGCCGCGGCAAATTGCGAGAATCGGCTTTTGTAACTCGGTAGCAATTTTTAAAAGACGCAACTCAAAGCGATCGCGTTCTCCGTTCATTTGCCCGAGTGCCTGCCGCGGCTCATCGCCCCAGAGCTTCGGATTGACATCCTGACCTCCCGTTAAAATAAGCCCATCGAAAGTTTGCACCTGCTCGGTGAGCTGTGTATCCGAGCAGGTATAAATCGGAATAGTGAAGGGGATACCGCCCGCATCGGCGACCGCCTGTATCGGACAGGTACTCACGAGTGAATAGCGGTACCGTTCAAAATTTTGCTTGGTGTCAAAATTAAAATTAGTGGTAATTCCTATTTTTTTCATTTTCATCAATTAATCCAACATAATTTTAAGCAGCACATCATCGGTTTCTTTCATGCCTTGTTTGGCGAGTACACCGACGGCGCTGATTGTTTTTTCAACGTTCTCTTTTACCGTGCCGTCGCCTTGCGAAAATGCAACATCGCTTATCGCCATTTCGTATGCGAGGTGCGCAACATCCAAAGCGGCGAGTGCTTTTGTCGCACAGGAAACTTTTGCACCGTCGCACACCATTCCCGAAATCGTTGCAAGGGCATTTGAAATTGTTTTCGAAATCGTGTCGTAATCGTAGCCTTGCATAAACGCGACGGCTGCCATTGCCGCCGTAGTTGCACTGACAGCTCCGCAATATGCCGATAATTTTCCGATCCCCGTTTTTTGATGGTTCGCAATTAAGTTGCTGACGAGCAAAGCGCGAATGAGCTGTTCTTCGGTGCACTTCATTTCGCGGGCATACACCACAACCGGAATGGAAACACACAAGCCTTGGTTTCCGCTTCCCGAGTTTGCTACCACGGGGAACGACATACCGAGCATGCGAGCTTCAATCGCACTTGCGAGGGCGACTTTTGCTTTTGTGAATGTATCCACCTTGTCCGCCGAAACGCCTTGCGTGCTGCATGCGGTTTTTAAAATAACTTTTGCAATGCTTTTTTCGGAAAGCGCTCGGGAGCCTTCTTCGGAAATATGCATATTCAATTTGATTTGATGCTTTATAATATCCGAAACTTCCGCAAGATCAACGGTACGGGCAAAATCCAAAATGTCTTTCACATTTAAACAGGAACGATCAACACCGGTAGTAATGTTTTCGTTGACGTTGAAAGGTTTTTCAAAGATAGTTTTTCCGTTTTGAATCACTTTTACGATATTGGTATGGGTGTGAATCAATTCAGCGAATGCGGTGTTGTTTTTTGAACGCCCCTCAATTTGGATGTGCAGAACAGCGGGTGTTTGTAAATGCTCAACGCTTACGATTTTTTTTGCCAAAAGCTCCGTAAGCCGTTTTTTATCGCTATCGGAAAAGGCGTTGAGTACTTCCAAGTTAGCTTGCCATTTTTTAGAAATAACGCCGGCGAGGACGGCAACTTCAATGCCTTTCAGCCCGCCGGTGTTCGGTACGATAACTGATTTTACGTTTTTGATAATGTTACCGCTACAGCGGATTGTAATATGCTCCGGTTCTTCACCGAGAGCGTCGGCAAACCGGCTCGCAAGCAATGCAATCGCAATCGGCTCGGTACAGCCCAAAGCGGTTATCAACTCTTCTTTAAGTATATCGGTATATTTCGACATAAGTTCCTCTCACTATAATTCTATACCGCAATTATATGATAATGGGTTCATTCATTCAAGAGGGCTGTCTAACACGGACATCAAGGCTCCAACATCACTTCCATAAGGAGACACCGGTTAATTCAATCGAAAATTGAGGGCATCTCTACACGCTGATACACGGCGTCAAGCCTTTCATCAGTGTTTCCTGAAAGCGCGATGCACTAATCGGCTTATCTAGTCGATGTCAAGCATTTTTTTGTACTCTTTCATATGTGAAGGCTTATACGTGAAATCGGCATCGTTTACAGATGCTCGTACCTTATCACGCATTTCTCTTTTAATAGAATCGGAAAGTTACGGCTACGGTGATTTATAAATTTATTGATACGACCGTATTGAATTAAGTACGATATATTCGAAGCACTCACCTGCTTACCTAAAAACACTGTTGCCCAATGTCCCGCTTCGGCAATCGTAATAAAATCATCGTTTTGTTGTTCTGAAATTCTTGTATCTTGCATAAAATGTACCGTCTATAGTGTAACAGTTATTTATACCTTTCAAAATATGCATCGATTTCAGGGCGAAGTGCAAGCCCGACTTTTTCAAAACAATCAAGTAATTCCGTGTATACTCCGTCACCACCGAGAAAGTTCCAAAATTTTTCCGAAACCATCATTTCCTCATCAGTGTCAAGCATGCCTTTCATTGTCCAAAATTGATATGGCTCAGGTTCATATGGATTATACGGAATTGCAATAAGCGTGTGGACTTTTGCATTTTTATTTTTCGTGTAGGCAATACCTGCCCATTCAAGCAAGGTCTGCTTAAACTTTTGAAAGTCGCCCTTGTTTGGTTTTGTGGTTTTCAAATCAAAGAAATATTGTTCCCCGCTTTGCATTTCTACAAACAAGTCAACCTTGATTGCCTTTAATTTATTTGTTTCACCGCCGAGATGTTTTTTCAAAGTTTGTAATTCTTTTTTCTTATCGGGATTTCCGGTAATCGTTAGTTCATTGATTATATCTTGTACGGCTTGCTGGCAGTCTTTATAAATTTCATTTCCGACGGTATATTGAGTTTCTACTTTTGCAAATTTTGTTTTTGCCAATTCTTTTGCAACGGGTTCAAAAATGGAGGTTCCAAAAGTGGTCAGAAGCGATTGCATAAATGAATACAATGCCATTCTGTCCCTGCCTAAAAGTCTAAAGTGAAACGGCATAAAATTATTTTGCGGAACATAATTTTTAAATTTAGTCGTAAGACAATGTGCAATAACCGCTTCTATGTCAAATTTTTGTTTTTCTGTAAGTGCCATATTATTTTTCCTTCAAATGAAAAATCGTTTCGGAATACGCTCCTTTATCTTTTTCCGTTCTATTTAAAACGGGACGATGATACTCATTGACAATTTTCATTCCGGCGTTTTCAGCTATCGTCGGATAAAGATTGTATTTATCGTTTGCCACCAGAAACACATTATAATTATCAACAAGATATTTTTTTGTATTGATGAGAACGGCGCTAATTCCTTGTATATATTTTTCTCGAGCTGTCATTCCTTGCCCTTTTGAAAGCGGACCAATTTCCAAATCATCATGGCGGGGAAATTGAAAAAGGTCGTATGCATAGGCATGCTGCTCATGATAATCGATTAAACCGACATAGGGCGGTGAAGAAAAAATTCCGTTGATTTTATTTTTTATCAGCAATGTATAAAAGTTGGAATTGATTTGCTTGACTGCTCGCGGTAAATCAATAGTTGCAGAATCACCGGTGATACAACATTGATAGGTGTTCGTTTTTATTTTTGCAAATTCCAAAAGCCGCTTTATCGTATCCTTCGAATAGGTATTCCACCATTTTGAAATTGAAAAAAGCGGTTTACAAATTTTACCATGCTTTGTACAATAATACGGTGCAGTTACCGGTTCATATATCGTTGCCAAATCGGAATGCGTTGTACTTCGACAACTTCTCATTGTGCGGCTTAAAATAATCCGTGCAATATTTTTTATTTCAGTGTGCGGTATTTTTTCAAGCATGTTAAAAACCATATCAATTTCGTTTCGAATATTTTGCATATACCAAATGTCGAGAAAAGTTTTTGCAGTATTTTGTTTTATTTGTATACCGAATTTTTTTATTAAATTTTCATATATCGGCAAAAACTCTTTTATTTTTTCTGCAGCATATTGTTTTTCATTTATGGTATGTTGCCTGACCATGATTTTAAATTCGGGTGAAGGAAAATATTTTTTGTTAAATAACGAGAGTTGTTCATTTAAAACATTTTCAAACTCAAGAATTTTTGACCGGGCTACAAAATCATTTAAGTGCGTTGTGATTTTTTCCAATTCCGTTTTTAACAACTCCGAATCAAAGTTGCTGATTTTCACATTGCTCATCATCGTATTAAATTCAGAAACATCAATTCCTATTGCATGCATAGCTAATTCATTTGCCTGAACGAGTGTCGTACCGGAACCGCAAAACGGATCCAAAATAATGTTTCCTTTTGTAAAAAAAACTTCCCGTTTGAAATTATCAGTATGCTCATCCAAAAAGTATTCTACCAGCTGCGGAATAAATTTTCCTTTGTATGGATGCAAACGATGTACATGCTTTGTTGTTTCAGATTCTTTATATTGTGAAAATGACAGTTCCCAATTAACCGCGTCTCCCGTTTTTTTCTGCCAGACATCTTGTGTTTTTTTTGAATACGCTTTATAGTAATTTAAAAGTTCGCTTTTTGAAACCGTTACTATTCCATTATTTATAAATTTATTGATACGACCGTATTGAATTAAGTACGATATATTCGAAGCACTCACCTGCTTACCTAAAAACACTGTTGCCCAATGTCCCGCTTCGGCAATCGTAATAAAATCATCGTGTTGTTGTTCTGAAATTCTTGTGTCTTGCATAAAATGTACCGTGTATAGTGTAACACAAAAAATTTTTTTTATCTACAATGAGATGGTAAAGGAAACGGCGTCAAGCCTTTCATCAGCGTTTCCTTTTGCCGCATAAATGAATAATTGAACGATATTTTTAAGTTTTCACTCATCAACACGCGTAGGTACTATACAGCGACCATCTTAAAGAAACAGTAGTCCAACCGATTGACTTCCACGCCGTATAATCGATAATCAGTGCAAGTGCACTTGCGAATAAAATACCGGTGTCGATTATTCTTCGCTCATACGTGTCTCCAACGCCTTTGCTGCTGCATGAATGGGAAAAAATACCACACAAAGAAAATGGTATGCGGTGGTGCAATGAGGTAAGATTCTCGCATACGCGGTACTTTTTTAAATATGCCGTTACATGCGTTTAAAATGTATTGAGCTGTTCATGCTGTTCAAGATATTCACAGATTTTTTTAATGGTATCCTCACTGACAATATGTTCAATGCGGCACGCTTCATCTTCGGCAATTTCTTCGTCCACTTTGAGTATGTTGACCAAAAAACTTTTAAGAATATTGTGCCGTCGTCGTACTTCTTTTGCAATACGACAACCTTTTTCAGTGAGTATTAATTTTCCGTACGGCTCATGCTCAATAAATCCCCCTGCAAGCAATCCCGGGATTGCCTTGTTAATACTTGCCCGAGAAACATTTCTCACCCGTGCAACATCAATAGATTTAACTTCCGCATTATGATGGGATAAATCATAAATTGTTTCCAAGTAATCTTCCTGCGCCATTGTAGTATTCATTGGGATTGATTATAGCATAAAAAACAATATGATGCAACACCTCGGCGGATGTACACATGACAAGAACATGAAAAAAAGTGCACAAGGAAACGCTAAAAATGGTATGCGTTTCAAAGTGATCAAGTTTCAAATCTTTGGTTATATTTTTAAGTAAGATTGGAAACTTACATCCATAAAACTACTTTTCAAATCCCTACTTTCACTATAATGTAAATAACCGTAGCAAGGGCGGTTTTTTTTCTTTTTGTCGATTGCTCCATGAACCGTTATCATTTTTTATCGCCAAAAAGTTCCAAATATTCTCTAAAAACAAAAATTCGATTTCGCTGTTGTTTGGTGGTTTCAGTCAGCAATCCTTTTTCAACAAAGACTGCGACTAAATCACCGGCGGCTTTTGGCGAGAGATTGGTTATTGCTTGAATGTCCTTTATTGAAGCAACCGGATTTTGAAATAACCCGAGTAAAAGTTTGCGGGCATTCGCTGAACGCTTACCCATGCCAAAAACTTTTTCTTCCGCCCGCGCTTTGAGCTGCATAATTTTCTGCAATGTCAGCGTCCCTTCTTCAGCTGTTTTTGCAACGCCGACAAGAAAATATTTTATCCATTGATTTAAATCATTTTTTTCACGTGTCACGGTAAGTTTATCGTAATAGAGCGAACGGTCTTTTTCAAAAAAAGCCGAAAGATACAAAAGCGGTTTTTCAAGAATCCCCGACGCAACCAAATATAAGGTAATGAGCAGTCGCCCGACTCTCCCGTTACCGTCCAAAAACGGGTGAATAGTTTGAACTGATAATGGGCGATTGCTATTTTAATAAGGTGCGGAATATGGAACTCCTGATTATTCAGAAATTTTTCAAAGTCCGACATGAGTTCTCCGAGTTTTTCTGCAGCCGGAGGAACAAAAACGGCATCAACGATGCTCGCACCGCCAATCCAGTTTTGCGAAGTTCTAAATTCACCGGGAGTTTTTTGTTCTCCTCTTCCGCTCGCTAAAAGTATTCTATGTGCTTGGCGAATAAGTCTGCATGATAACGGCAATTTTTGTAATTCATCGATTGCCTGATTCATGGCCTTTACATAGTTGTTTACTTCCAGCCAATCATCACGCTCTTCCGGTACTTCAGGCTCTTCACTATCCAATGCTTCCTCAATGTTCGTTCGGGTTCCTTCAATCTTACTTGATACTACTGCTTCTTTATACACGTACATCATAATAAAGGTGTCTATGTCCGGTACAAAACGTGAAAAAGAGTTTAATTCACCTACTTTTAAGGGGACACTGATTAATTCAATCGAGAATTAATCAGTGTCCACCTTTAAAATCGTTGTTTCGCAAATGTTCAGAATCTACCTTATTATACTGAACATTGAGAAACAATGAAGGAGATACTTTGCTTTTGCAAAGTATGCTGTTAAATGGCGTCAAGCCTTTAATCAGCGTTTCCTTAAGGATGCCGTTTCAAGAAGACCGTTTATTGCCTCATCATCCCATGAAAAAGAATGATTAATCTTTTCCGGCACAAAATACCGATATTTATAGCCTGCTTCCCATTTTCCCGACTTAAAATCTTCTATTTTCATAATTTATTGATATAATAGCACTTAAAGTAAAATAAGACAAGACGTTATTTTACTTTAAGCCGTTTAAGTAAAATAAGGCGATTCGTTATTTTACTTTCCTCGCTACTTTAGAATTAGAACTGCTCGGTTCGAGAAACCGGCTATCGGCTGCCGTGCAGAAACAAAACCTTATGGAGCCCCTGATCAATTCAATCAAGAATTAATCAGTGCTTCCTATAGCATTTTTTTATATAAAATAGTATAATGCCGTCCAAAATGGAGTTTATGGAGCTTTTATGTATAAACCGGTGGATTCAAAAGTAAATTTTCCAAAACAGGAAGAAGAAGTTTTGGACTTTTGGAAAAAGCATGATGTATTTAAAAAATCAATCGCAAACCGCGAAGGGTGTGAAGAATTTGTTTTTTTTGACGGACCTCCTTTTGCAACGGGTTTACCGCACTTCGGGCATTTTGTTCCCGGTACAGTCAAGGATGTGATTCCGCGTTATAAAACGATGCAGGGCATGAAAGTCGAACGCCGATTCGGTTGGGACTGTCACGGACTTCCGGTTGAAAATCTTATCGAAAAAGAATTGGGTTTTAACTCCAAAACTGAAATTGAAAACTTCGGTGTAGCAAACTTTAATGACGCGTGTCGCGCGAGTGTTCTCCGCTACACCAATGAATGGCAAAAAACCATTACGCGGTTGGGACGCTGGGTTGACTTTGAAAACGATTATAAAACGATGCAGCCCGATTATATGGAAAGCATTTGGACGGTTGTAAAACAGCTGTGGGAAAAAAACTTAATCTACGAAGGAAATTATATTTTACCGTACTGTCCGCGCTGTTCGACCGTTCTTTCCACGCATGAACTGAATTTGGGCGGCTACAAACAGGATAACGATCCCGCCATTACCGTGCGGTTTAAAGTAAACTTTGCGCTTGCGGGAACTCCGTTTGAAGCATTGTTGAAAAAGCATCAGCTCACCACGGAAAATCTGTATTGTTTAGCGTGGACGACGACGCCTTGGACGTTGCCTTCCAACTTGGGACTTGCTGCGGGAGAGGAAATCGAATACGCGTGCGTTGCATACGAAAATGCATACTACATTTTGGCGGTGAGCCGGCTTGCATCGTATTTTAGCATAAAAAACGCGCCGGCAGCCGCCGAATCGGATGACGCGTGTACGTGCGGACATAATCACGGCGGCGGTAAAAAAGTAAAGCAGTCGCCGTTACCGGAAGCGGAAATTCTTTTTACCTGTCGCGGTGAAAATCTTGCCGGCTTGGCGTATACGCCGCTTTTTCCCTACTTTGCCCGCTATACGGTAAAACCGGACGGTTCTTCCGACGGAGCAAGACAGGGAGCATTTCGCCTGCTTTTAGCCGACTTTGTGTCAACGGAAGACGGCACCGGTATTGTTCACTTAGCGCCCGGTTTCGGTGAAGACGATAACCGCGTTTTTAAGGGAACCGGAGTGCCGACGGTTTGTCCGATTGATGCGGAATGTAAATTTACTGCTGAAATCCCTGAATATCAGGGTACCTTTGTTAAAAATGCCGATAAAGCGATTATTGAGCGGCTAAAAACCGAAGGCAAACTTTTTAAGCGCGATCAAATTACACACGCGTATCCGCACTGTTGGCGTTGCGACAGCCCACTCATCTACCGCGCAATCGGTAGCTGGTTTGTCGCGGTTGAAAAAATAAAGCCGCAAATGCTCGCAGCAAATGCACAAATTACGTGGCAGCCGCCGCACCTCAAAAACGGAAGATTCGGAAAGTGGCTTGAAGGTGCCCGCGACTGGGCAATCAGCCGCAACCGCTATTGGGGAAACCCCATCCCGATTTGGAAGTGTGAAACCTGCGGTAAAACAATCTGTGTCGGAAGCCGCGCGGAACTGGAAAAACTTTCCGGTGTAAAACTTACCGACTTGCATAAACAGTTTGTCGATGCGGTTACGATTCCGTGCGAATGCGGACACGATATGCACCGCGTCCCCGAAGTATTGGATTGCTGGTTTGAATCCGGCTCGATGCCGTACGCACAATCGCATTATCCTTTTGAAAATAAAGAATACTTTGAAAGTCACTTCCCGTGCGATTTTATCGCCGAAGGAATCGACCAAACCCGCGGATGGTTTTATGTGCTGGTAGTGTTGGCTGCCGCGTTGTTTGATAAACCGCCTTTTAAAAACTGCGTGGTAAACGGATTGGTACTCGCGAGCGACGGACGCAAAATGTCGAAGTCCTTGAAAAATTATACGGATCCGGTGAAAGTGATCGATATGTTCGGCGCGGATGCGCTGCGGCTTTTTCTTCTCCATTCTCAAGTGGTAAAAGCCGAAGATTTAAAATTTTCCGACGACGGAGTGCGGGATGTTTTAAAAGATATTTTAATTCCTTTTTGGAACAGCTATAGCTTTTTTGTAACGTATGCAAACATCGATAAATTTGAAGGAAAAGCCGAATTAAACGACAGTGAATTTGCCGCTTTGGGAAATCCGCTTGATATTTGGATTTTATCAATCACCGAAAAATTGGTGCGTGACGTTACGGATGCTTTGGACGCCTACGATTTACCGAACGCGATTGATCCGCTCGTGAAATTTATCGACCTTTTGAACAACTGGTACATTCGTCGTTCCCGAAGGCGCTTTTGGAAAAGTGACAACGACAGCGATAAATTGAACGCGTATAAAACCTTGTACACCGTTTTGAAAAAATTTATCAGGGTCGCCGCGCCGATTATTCCGTTTATCACCGAAAGTATTTGGCAAAATTTGCGTACCGAATCGGATGCGATGTCCGTTCATTTAGCGGACTATCCCAAATACAACGAAGCTTTTAGAAATACCGAGCTTGAATTCAAAATGGAAACCGTGCAAAAAGCGATTTCGATGGGACGGGCTTTGCGGAATCAATATAATTTGAAAACGCGCCAACCGCTAAAATCAGTGGAAATTGTAACGCGCAATGAAGCGGAAAAAAATGTTTTGCTCGAAATGAAAGACAGCGTGATAGAAGAGCTGAATGTTAAGGAAGTGATTTTCCACGATCGCGAAGATGAGTTGGTTTCGTATTCGGCAAAAGCGAATTTCCGCGTGTTGGGTAAAGAGTTGGGGGCTTCGATGAAAAAAGCCTGTGCCGTTATCGAAGCGTTGGAAAGCGATGCGATTCAGTCCATTGTTGAAGGAGCGACGCTTTCATGCGATGTGGACGGTAAAGCGGTTGCGTTAAATTCGGAAACGCTCATTATCAACCGCCACGAAAAAGAAAACTTCAAAGTGCTGAACGAGGGAACGCTCACCGTCGGTTTGAACACGGAAATAAACGAAGAGCTTTTACTCGAAGGGTACGTTCGCGACTTGGTGCGCGGCATCCAAAACTTGCGGAAAGAAAGCGACTTCGAGGTGGTTGACCGCATTGTGCTGCAAGTTTGGGCTGAAACCGCCGCTGCCGCACCCGAGTTTGAAAAAGCGTTCACCAAGCACAAATCCAACATAATGGAAGAAACCCTTGCACGCGAAGCCGAATGGTGCAGTATCGCACCGAGCGGAGCTTTGCACAGCGGAACAGCGGATGCCGATGACAAAGTTTGGGGAATCGCAATCAAAAGGTTTGAGTAAATTTTAGCTTACTTTTTTGAGAGGACAGATGATGATAACGTGGAAAAAAAATTATGCCCGTATAATCCGTGCGGTTTTTGCAGGGTTATTCGCAGTTGGAGTTGTTTCCTGTAAAACAACGCCGGTGCCGGATATTGATCCGTTTGCCGCAATCGGTGACGGGGCTGATGTGTATGTATTTCTTCCGGTGAACGGGAACAGCGCATTTTTGGAAAAAATTCTCGGCAATCGGGCGGAACGCAAAGACATTAAAACCGCACTTGCGCGGACAAAAAAAATTTACGCCGGTGTTTTTAATCGAAAAACCGCCCCGCGTAAAAAAGATGAAACGCTGATTTGTGCGGTCGGTAATTATCCGGCAAATCTTGCGGGGATGGCGTTTAAAGAAAGTAACGGTTGGACCAAATATATTGCCGCAAATGCGGTTCCGTATTACAGCGGAGGAATCAGCGGCGTTTCATTACCCGATAATAAAAACGCACTTTTAGTATTGGCGGATCCGCCGGAAGATTCGATAAAGCAATTTGTAGAAAACAGCCGCAGTGAACAAATCGTACCGTTTTCCGAAAATTTTGACCGGTTCGTGACAACAACGGCACAAGATGCCGTCGGCATTTTTATAAAAAATCCGAACTTTTTAATTGCAAAAATACTCGGAACGGATTTACAGCTTCCGGTAACCGCATCGGAGATTTATCTTTTCAAAGAATCAGACTCGGGATTGTACACCTATAGTTTTTCGATTGCAACGGGAAATAAAATGACCGCCTTTGCTTTGAGTCTCGTTTTACGGGGCACGCTCCAAGCCGATGTAAAAACGTCCGGAATGACGGTACTCATCGAAAACGGAAAACTTTCCGAAGATGATTTGGGCGATTTGCTTGAAAAAGTGTTTGATTAAAAATATTTTTATTTTTCGATAGTATTACTTTTTAAGGAAGTTTTTAAATAATGAAAATCGGTTCGGTGGTGTTATATAAGGGGCAGGTTGCGCTTGTTACGGAAATTCTGGACGGAAAAATACAAATTGAAGGTGAAGACAAAAAGACCTTATCAAAACGACTGCGTGAAAAAGACGTTTTTCTTTTGAGCGAAGCGCCGGTGAAAAATATCCAAGCGGTTTTGCAGGCGGAACTTCCGCCGGTTGATTTTTCACCGGCGTGCGAATTTTTCAGCGGTACGGCACATTTTATCGAAGTGGCCGAACTTTTTTATAGTAGTCTGCAGCCCGAACAAATGTGGAAAGCGTGGCTTGCGGTTTCAACTTCGCCGTATTTTACTGCAACCGTGCCGACCGCGCCGCTTACGGTACACAGTCCTGATGAGGTTGCCGCTTTGCAAGCAAAAGAAGCCGAAAAAAACCGTGAAGCGGAGCTGTACACCGAATGCGTTGCCGCAATAAAAAAAGCCCTTGCACAGCCGTCTCCCGCTTTTGATGTAAGGCGCTTTTCGCGCTTTTTATCGGAAGTCGAGCAGTTTGCATTCGGCAAAATAAAAAAATCCAAACTGCTCGTTGATTTAAAAATTAAACAATCGCCGGAAAACGCCCATGAACTTTTACTGAAACTGGGCTCATGGACGCCGGAAAAAAATCCGTATCCGCAGCGGTTTGACGTTTCCGCCCATGATGCAAAAGCCGCCATTGAAAAACCGCCGCATACCAAACCGTATACCGATTTAACGCATGTGGTGAGCTACGCGATTGATAACCCCGGTAGCACCGATCCCGATGACGCGATTTGTTTGGACGGTGAAACTTTGTATATTCACGTTGCCTGTCCTGCCGAAACGGTGCAGCTGGGAACGGAAGCGGATGAAACCGCATGCGATCGCGGTTCGACGCTCTATCTGCCGGAACGTATTGGCAGGATGCTGAACGAAACGGCAATCGAATATTATGCGCTCGGCTTGGAACGAGAATGTTACGCCCTCACGTTTGCGATTACGTTTAACGAACAAACGGAGCCGTCCGGCGTACAAATTTTCCGCAGTAAAATTACTGTGGAACGACTGACTTACGAACAGGCTGAAGCGAAAAAGGACGGCGAGCTGAAAGCACTCTTTGAGTTGACGCGAAAACTTTTTGCCCGCCGGGTAAAAAACGGAGCCGTTACGATTAAAATGCCGGAAGTTTCCCTGATTGCCGAAAAAAAAGACGGCAGTACCGAAAGCACTATCTCGATTGAGCCTTTGAAAACTTTTGAATCGTCCGAGATGATTCGAGAAATGATGCTTTTAGCGGGCGAAGCCGGCGCCATGTTCGCTTTTAAAAATAAAATTCCTTTCCAGTATATCAGTCAGGAAAAGCCGACGCTTCCGGTAAAACTCGCCGACGGACTTGCCGGTGAATATCAAAAACGAAAGTGTATGCGATCCCGCGTTGTGAGTACCGTGCCTTCAAAGCACTTTGCGCTCGGGCTGAGTATGTACGCGCAGTTGACCAGTCCGCTTCGCCGATATACCGACCTTTTATCGCAGCAGCAAATTTTACGTTTTTTGGACGGCGAACGCTTGATTGACCGCGATACGTTTTTAGCCCGTCTTTCACGTGCGGATATCGGTGTGAGAAATGTTAACAAAGTTTCCCGCCTTTCACGGACACATTGGGTTTTAGTGTATTTGCAAAAAAAACGTCATGAGATTTTTGAGGCGACGGTGCTCGAGCTTATCGGGAATAAAGCCCATTGCATTATAGAAGCGCTCGCGTTTGAAACCGACATTCATTTGAAAACAGCGCGTCAGCTGAATGAAACGTTTCGCGTGAAAATTTCCGATATGAGTATTGCGTTTCAAACGGTTGTTTTTGTTGAATGTGACCGTGTTTAAAACTCCGAATTTTAAAATAAGGTTTTATTTACCGAAGTTGTGCAAGTAATTCTTTGGTGGTTTGAGCAATGTGCGGAGCGGAAAGTCCCGCCGTCTCAAGTACTTCGGAGCGTGAACCCTGTTTTAAAAAAGCATCACCGAAGGCGAGAACTGCCGTGCGCTTTGTTGAAAAGGCTTTTAAAACGGTTCGCTCAAGCTCGCTTGCAACTCCGCCGATTTTTGCTCCGTCTTCAATAAAAACAATTGCTCGGTACGGCGCGGCAACTTCCAAAAAATAGTCCGTGTTGATGGGTTTAATAAACCGCAGGTGATATATGTCGGCAAAAATCCGTTCATCCTGCAAAAGATCGCGCGCCGTTTTTATTTCAAGGTACAGCCCGCCCGAGCACAATACGAGCAACACATCCGCACCCGTTTTTTGCAAAAAAATTCCGCGTCCCCGCACTACGGGTGCAGTAAAGGCGCCGGTTTCATTCGGGCAGACCGCTTTCGGATAGCGGATTACGACCGGAGACTGTTGTTCAAAGCCCCAAGAAAAAAAAGACTCCATCTCGGCTGCGGTAGCCGGACTGAGAATGGTCATATTGGGAATGCAGCGCAGTATGCTGACGTCAAAAGCGCCTTGGTGGGTTTCACCGTCATGCGGCACCGCACCCGCTCGATCGATCGCGAACACAACCGGTAAATTCTGCAATGCAACATCGTGAATAATTTGATCGCAGGCACGCTGCAAAAACGTGGAGTAGAGTGCAACACAGGGTTTCATCCCGTTTTTCGCCAAGCCGGCAGCAAAGGTAACGGCGTGTGCTTCGGCAATCCCGACATCAAAGCAACGACGGGGAAAAAGCTTGTGAAACGCTTCAAGTCCCGTACCGCCGAGCATCGCCGCGGTTATGGCGGTAATACGCGGATTCGTTTCGGCGAGATTGCACAAGGTTTTTGAAAAAACAGAAGAAAAAGTCGTCCCGCCGGAGGCTTCGAGTTTGCCGTCCGCCACATCAAAATGCCCGACGCCGTGAAACCGCTCCGGATCATGTTCCGCATAAGAGTAGCCGTATCCCTTTTTTGTTTTAATATGCACTACAACGGGGCAATGCAAGTTTTTTACCGTGTTGAAAACGCTTTCTAATTCGCGGATATTATGCCCGTTAATCGGTCCGACATATTCAAATCCGAAGTCAACAAAAAAGTTCGTCGAAAAAGACATGCTTTTAATTGCTGATTTTACTTTTCGTATAAAATTTAAAAACCGTTCACCGAGAACGGGAACTTTTAAAACCGCCGAATCGAATAAAAACTTAAACTGTTGATAGCCTTTTCCAATCGTCATCTTTGAAAGATATTTTGAAAAGGAGCTGTTATTTTTACTGATTGAAAAACCGTTATCATTCAAAACAATGATTAAGTTTTTTGTGCAGGCGCAGGCGTTTTCAATCCCCTCAAATGCCAAACCGCCGGTTAAAGCGCCGTCCCCGATAACGGCAATAACCCGCGCATGTTTTCTCTGAAGTTCATTCGCCGCTAATAATCCGACGGCAGCGGAAATCGAGGTTGACGCATGCCCTGCGCCGAAACTGTCGTACTCGCTTTCGGAAATTTTCGGAAATCCTGAAATACCGTCTTTTTGCCGAATTGTTGAAAACGATTCGACTCGTCCCGTTAAAAGTTTATGTGTGTAACTTTGGTGCCCGACGTCCCAAACAATTGCGTCCGCAGGCGTGTCAAATACGCGATGTAATGCAATCGTCAATTCAACGACCCCTAAATTACTGGAAAGATGCCCGCCGGTTTTTGCTGTTGTCTCCAAAATTTCAGTGCGTATTTCTTGGGCAAGGCATTTAAGTTCATCGTATGAAAGATTTTTTAAATCCTTTGGTGAAGAGATCTTTGATAAGAGCATTGAATCTTGCATTGTGTTCACAGTTCCTCATTATAAACGTTTGTTTTAAAGTTTTCAAGGGATTTATCAACACCGAAAATAATAAAAAAAGGCTGCCATAAAAATGACAACCTTTTTTAAGTGCTTAAAGACCGACCAGAACTACTTGTTCTTGTGCCGATTTCTTCTCAGCTTCTTTTTCCGTTTATGCGTTGCGATCTTCTGTCGCTTTCTTTTTTTACCACAGGGCATTTCGGCACTCCTATTAAAGAATTTCTATTAGTATATCATAAATAAAAAAAATTGTCAAGAGCAATCGAAAAAACGTTTCGTATTTTTTTCTTATGCCGCGTTTTATGGTATAAAAAATTTGGAACAACAAAACCGGAAAATGTATTCTGTGTCGCCCCTTGTCATAAAAATATCCATAAATCGAAAAAATTTACAATGGAAAAATATTGACATCTAATATGTTTAGTGATAGGATACAAAAATAAAGTTTTATTTTGTGAGGTGAGAGATGACAAAATCGAAACTTGAATTTGCGCCGACGTATGAGCGACTGCCGGCGTATTTACATTTGGCGGAACGGGCTTTGCATGACGGGAAGGAATTTATTTCCGGAACGGATATCGCCAACATGCTCGGTTCATCATCAATTCAAGTACGGAAGGATTTATCCTTTGCCGGACTCAAAGGTATTCCGAAACGAGGTTACAAAACGAAAGAAGTGATTTCGGGTATTAACGAATTTTTAACATGGAATAAGCCGAAGCCTGCGTTTTTGTTAGGAGCGGGAAATTTAGGTAAAGCAATTATGTTGCATACCGATTTTCAAAAGTGCGGTTTAAATATTACAGCTGCTTTTGATAATGATCGAAGAAAGATTGGTAAAAAAATCGGAAATTTGAAAATTGCGGATATCGCGACATTATCCGAGCAGTTCGATATACTGAAACCGGAAATTGCGATTTTAACATTAAGCTATGCTGCCGATGTTGAAAGCATCGTTTCTTTACTTGTGGAAAAAGGTATTAATGGAATTTGGAATTTTACCAAGCATACCTTTTCCGTAAATGACAACATTGCCGTTTATGATGCCGATTTTACCGCAGGCTTTGCCATTTTGTGTGCTGAAATGAAGCAGTTGAGAAAACGTTGATTAACGACTTGACGCCGGTTACCGCCATACTTTACAAAGTAAAGTTTTTTTGCAAAAGCAAAGTATCTCCTTAACTATTTTTTAATGTTCAGTAAATAACAGTAGATTCTGAACATTTGCGAAACAAGGATTTTAAAGGTGGGCACTGAAAAGTAGTCTCTAAAAATCTAACCCGAGTTTTTGAAAGATGCCCTCAATTCTCGGTTGAAGTAATCAGTACCTCCATAAGCAAATTAACAAATGGGTGCCGTGTACGCGGCACCCTGATTTTTCCTTACTGATTGTTTTGTACGCTCTAAGGACATTGGTTTTGCGAAGTTTTTTTGAAAAACTTCGCGCTTCCTTTTGGACCTTATCGCAGAATACACCCAAAACTACTTAAATAAATATTTTTTTCGTTACTTAAATGAACCGATAAAAATATTTATTTGCGTAACATTGATAAAATCAATAAAAAGCGAGCCGACTATCGGTACGACAAAAAATGCCAAACTCGAATAACCGTAATTGTTACATACCGATTGCATGTTTGCGATTGCGTTCGGTGTTGCCCCCATTCCGAAACCGCAGTGCCCTGCCGTTATAACTGCCGCATCGTAGTTTCGTCCCATAACGTTGAACGTAACAAAAATAGTAAAAAAGAATGTTAAAACCGTTTGTGCGATTAGCAAGACTATCATCGGAATTGCAAGATCCGCCAATTCCCACAGCCGCAAGGTCATCAACGCAACGGCAAGGAAAAGGTTTAACGAAACATTGCCGACAATCGAAACTTCTTCCATTGGGGCGGCTAATTTTGAATTATCAAATACATTTCTGATAATCGCACCAATAATCATTGCGCCGAGATAACTCGGAAAATTAATCGAAGCTCCCATTTTTATGAATAGCCAGTTTAAGCCTTGCGTAACGTAACTTCCGAAAAATAAGGCAATTAAAATGTGGAAAAAAGCTGCCATTATTTTCCCTTCGTCAAGAGGTTTTATTACGGTTTCAGTTTCTGCTTTGTCCGTGGTGTCGAGGTCTTTTAAATTATTTTTCTTAATCAAAAAGCGTCCGACCGGTCCGCCCATTAATGAACCGGCGACCAAACCGTAGGTGGCTGAGGTAAATGCAACAGCTACCGCGCCTTGAAAACCCATTTCTTCGACAAAACTTGCAATTCCGCCTGAAGTGCCGTGTCCGCCGGTCATTGGAGTTGAGGCGGTCATCAGCGCTAAAATCGGCGGTATTTTTACAACCGGTGCTAACAGCACCGCCACAACATTTTGTAAAATTGCCAATACCGTTGCCACCAGTAAAAACCTCAACACCATAACGCCGCCTTTTTTGAGAATATGCACGCTGGCGTTAAAACCGATCGTGGCAAAAAACATATTCATAAAAAAAGTTTTGAGCGCTTCATCGAATTCAAATCCGATCACATTCTTTTGCTGCAGTATTAAATGCACAATAGCAAAAATAAAGCCTCCAATTACCGGTTCCGGTATACAATACGTTTCGAAAAACTTTATCTTTTGTTTTAAAAGACGCCCAAACAGCAGTAAAAGTACTGCAAATCCCAAAGTCTGCATCATGTCAAATTTAAAACTTAACATAGATTGCCTCCTGCCAAAAATAGTGCTCACTCTAGCTTATGAGTCTACAATAATTATTGCATAGGATTTATGTTTTGTCAACGTTTTTATATTGCACTATCGAAAAATAAATTATATTTTTAAATGTGCGGTCAGTGAAGAATCATCTCGATTTATTATACTTCTTGTTTCATTACTTGATTTTTTTCACAAAATACGATATGGTCAAATATCGATGAAACGGTAGCGGAATTGAAAACAAGCAAATCAACAAAACTCGATATGGTTTCCGTTACTGATTTTAATGAATATTTACTGAAATGAGAAGGAAGTATGGGTTTAAATTGTGGTATAGTCGGTTTACCGAATGTCGGAAAATCGACACTTTTTTCGGCTTTGACAAAGGCTCCTGCCGAAGTTGCAAATTATCCTTTTTGTACAATAAACCCGAATGTCGGGATTGTTAATTTACCTGATGTCCGTTTGGATGCATTATCAAAGTTTTTTCAACCGGAGCGGACGATCCCGGCAACGGTTGAATTTGTCGATATTGCGGGCTTGGTTCGCGGCGCTTCAAAGGGTGAAGGATTGGGAAATCAGTTTTTATCGCATATCCGTGAAGTTTCGGTTATCGCTCATGTCGTACGCTGTTTTGACGATGAAAACGTGATTCATGTCGACAATACGATTGATCCGGCGCGTGACAGCGAAACAATCAATGTTGAATTGGCGCTAGCCGATATGGCAAGCTTGGATAAGCTCGCCGTTCGTGCCGACAAAGCAACCCGCATGGGAAAAGATGCCCAAAAAGAAGCCGCCTTTATGGTGAGCGCAATCAATAAAATAAAACCGCTTTTGAATGAAGGCAAGGCGGCACGCTTGGCGGATTTAACCGACGAAGAGCGGGCAATTATCGCCGATTCGCATCTTTTAACGATGAAGCCGCAAATTTATGTGTGCAACACCGATGAAGCGGGAATCGTTGACGGTAATGCGTATATCGAAAAAATGAAAAAAATTGCCGCAGATGAAAAATCAGGCTTGGTGGTTATTTGCGGAAAACTGGAAGCGGATTTAGCTGACCTTGAAACCGACGAAGAGCGTCAAAGTTTTTTGCAAGAACTTGGCATTGAACAATCGGGACTTGCGGTTTTAGCGCAAAAGACGTATGCGCTTTTGGGACTTCGCACCTTTTTTACAGCGGGGCATGATGAGTGCCGTGCATGGACAATTCATGCAGGGGACAAAGCCCCGAAAGCGGCAGGAGTTATTCACACCGATTTTGAGCGAGGTTTTATCAAAGCGGAAGTGTACAGTTTTGCCGATTTTGAAAAATACGGCAGTGAGCAAAAAATAAAAGAAGCAGGACGCTACCGCTTAGAGGGCAAAGATTATATCGTCGAAGACGGTGATATCATGTTCTTCAAGTTTAATGTATAACGTCCTGCCGATTGGGCGAGCGATAACGATTTTACTTTCGGGCGACCACCGCTTTTTTCATTTGAGCGAGGGCTGTTTTCCCTGCAAGGATTTCAACGAGCGTAAAAGAAAACTCTTCAGCTGCTCCTGCTCCGCAGGCGGTAATGATATTGCCGTCAATCACAACGCGGGCATGTTCCGCTTTATGCGGAAGTTCGGCGTCCATTTCGGGATAACACGTGTATTTTTTACCGTTTAAAAGTCCCCACTCATAAAACACGAGTGCGGGGGCTGCACAAATTCCCGCAACAAAACCGGAAGTAAGCGTTCGTAGCGTTATTTCTTTTGCTTCAGCCGAGCGGCTTGCGGTGCGGGCGTTGGGAAGACCGCCCGGAAAAATCACCGTATCGGGCGTTTCATTTTTAACGGCTTTGACGGTCGTATCGCACTGCATTTTGATGCCGTGCGCCGACACAACTTCACGAGCAGAGATACCGACGGTAATAACGTCAAAACCGGCTCTGCGTAAATAATCAATCGGGGTAACGGCTTCCACTTCTTCAAAGCCGTCGGCGATAAACACAAAAATCTTTTTCATTTTTTTCACACTCCTCACTATCAATACACTAATTTTTCACTTTCATCTTTTAAAATAATCACTTTACCGGAACGCGCTGCCTGTGCCAGATTGTTTACAAATTTTTTTTCAACATCGAGATATTCTCTCGGTCGAGGCGCTTCCAAATTTTTTTCATCATCTAAAATGCAAAGCGCTTTATTCTTTGAAATATTCGTTAAAATTTTTTGTCGGATTTCTTTCGAGCGATTAAAAATCAGCGAACGAATTTCGGTATTTTCCAGCGACGAAAGCAAATACTGCACATCCTTATCATTCATCAAAAGAATATCATCCAACGTGTAGATTTGTTTCATAATATCTTGCGCGAGCTCGGCATCTTCCGATGAAATTTTTTGTAAAATATTTTTTTCCGTTTCAAGATTGGTATTCCGCAAAATTTTTGCGAGTACCGATTTACCGTCCAACTTTGAAGTTTTATCCAAACTCACCGCGACGATTTTTTTGCGTATCGCATCACTCATCGCTTGCAACACATCGGTGTTCAATTTTTCCATCTTTGCGAGGTGCAGGACAATTTCTTTTTTCCGCGCTTCATCCGGAATTGCGCTGATGTAGCGGGCTGCCTGTTTCGGCGGAAGATAGGAAATAACGACGGCACACGCCGAAGGCAATTCGTCTTTTAAAACAGCGGCGAGTTCTTCGTTATCAATATCTTTTAGATATGCAAACGGTTTTATCGGAATCTCCGGCACGGCTTTTTCAAGAATTTCAGCGGCTCGATTTTCGCCGTAGGCTTCTTCTAAAATTTCTTTTGCCACGCCCACGCCGCCGAACGAATTTTTATTTGCTTCGTAGATTTGACTAAATTCATTTAAGATTTCCAAAGCTTCGTCTTCATCAACACTTCGGATGGTAACCAACTCGGCAATCACTTTTTCGACTTGTACATCGTCAAGTTCGCGCAGTACTTGCGCCGCCTGCTTTGATCCGATTAAAAATAAAAATTTCGCAACCCGTCGAAACTTCGAATCGGGTTGTTCCTGCGGCACTTTAACCAAACCGTTTTTTTCTTTGATACTTTCAAAATCCGACATTTTACTTTCCACGTGTGATACGGTATCTTCAAGCACAGCATGCATTTATTTCGATAGATGCATGATACAGTTTTCTCGGATACCGTTCTCTCATTAAGGATAACCAAAAAATTTAAAAAAGCAAGTATGCCTACATGGATGGCACGTTCAGGAAAATGCCTTTAAGGAAGCTCTGATTAAAGGTTTGATGTCGTTTAGCAGCGTTTCTTTTTTGCTCGCAATAGCTTCCAGCGGATTTTATCGGCGAGGAGAAAAAGTTTATACCATATCGGCTTGTACACCAAATCATAGGTGCCGCCATATTCCACCAGTTGCGGATTATAGCCGGATTTAAACTTATGAAAACCGTACCATGAGTCATGTTCGTCGGGATTTGGACCGAGACAGCCCCAAAGATCAAATACGGTACAGCCTTGCGATTTTCCGTATTGAATTGCTTTCCACATAATTAAATTATTCGGCATAACTTCGCGATGATTATTGGAGGAAGCCCCGTACGGATAATAGAGTTTTCCGTTAAAATGAAACAAAATCCACGCCGTTAAAACTTCCCCGTTGTACACCGCCTCAAAAACACGGAGACGGTCTTTGGAAAATACTTTAAAAAGCGATCGGAAATATTCCGCGTTGTGATTAAAAAAGCCTTGCCGCTTTGTCGTTTCTTCCATGAGGTGGATATAATCTTCGATGCCTTCTTCGGTGCTGTTGTCAATGATCGTAACGCCTTTCCGCTCCGCCAACCGAATGTTGTATCTGGTTTTGGAATGAAACGAACGCATCAGTTCTTCTTCGGGTTTATCGATGTCAAGCAAAAAATTAAATTTTTCAAAAAAAGGTTTTCCGGTAACGCCACCGTTTTGAAGCAAAAAGTCCGTTTCTTCACGAAAAAAATTTTCGATTATCTTTTCGTTGGTCGGTTCCGCGGCGTTTTGCGAAATCGGAATGCAAGATGCAGATTCGTATTTTATAAAAATGGTGTGATGCTTTTTTGCGAGTTCCCGCAGCACGGAAACAAGAGACGGCGTTAGCTTTGTCGCTCTGGCGATTAATCCTACGGTAAATTTCGTTTTCGGAACTTTGGAAAAAACTACTTGTACGCCGGAAACCATTTTTCCGTTTTCGTAAATGCCGATACGTTCGGGAATCGCTCCCATTTTCTGTTTAAATGTCCCCCAATCCCACGACTGAATCGGATGGGACACTACCGAATCAAACGCTTCTTTTTGTTCTTCCGTTAAAATAACCGCTTCCTGCATGTAGATACCTTTATAAAGTAGGCGAGACACTATAATTCAAAAATATGCCGGAATGTACGATGCCGGCGCTGTGTGATAAAATAAAGCAGAATTCACCGAATGCGGTAAATATTCCACTAGATAATTGAAAAAAATGGGGAGACAAGGATTCGAACCTTGGAAGTGAGACACAACAGATTTACAGTCTGCCCCCGTTGACCGCTTGGGTATCTCCCCGTTTATGAAGCCAACTTAGGGATTCGAACCCTAGACCCCGAGATTACAAATCACGTGCTCTGGACCAGCTGAGCTAAGTTGGCATCAACGCTCGGTAGTATATACGATTTACAAAAAATAGTCAAGCCGTTTTGAAAAATAATTTGTCTTTTTTCGCTTTTTCAACGACAATGCAGTACCGATTTATTCGTCCCAGCGACCGGCAAAAACAACTTCCGGTTCCAGCAAAAATCCGGTTTGTTCTTGTACGCGTGATTGCACCGTTTCGATGAGCGCTTTGACGTCAGCAGCGGTTGCTCCGCCGTTGTTGATGATAAAATTGCCGTGGAAAGGTGCTACTTGCGCTTTTCCGTGTTTGAGACCTTTGAGATTCAGTTCATCGATAATGGCGCCGGATGATTTTCCGAAGCCGCGATTATTTTTAAACGTGCTGCCGCACGATGGCTTTTTAAAATGTCCCTTTGCACGGCGGTCGGCAATTCGCATACGCCGAGTTTGCTGTAACTGCCGTTTATCACCGCAAGTAACTTCAAAACGCACCGCTAAGATGAGTGCGGCATTTTCTTTCAGTTGAATACCGGTGTGAAAATTTTGGAACGGCGATTTTTTATACGCCCAGTCGTTTGCGTTAAACTCATACTCGGTTTTCGCAAAACTCCCGTTTTTAAAAAGGAGGGTTTTTGCACTTTTAAGCCGCAGGGCAATTTCATCGCCGTAGCAACGGGCATTCATAAAAACCGCACCGCCAACCGTGCCGGGAAGTCCCGCAAAATTTTCAAAACCCTGCAAGCCCTTTTTCGCACAAAAGCGCGAAAGCCGTTCCATCGGAACGCCCGCTTCAGCTTCAATTTCATTAGCTGAAAGTTGCCGGATGGTATGCAAATGCTGCAGGGAAACGACTGCGCCTGCAACGCCTCGATCGGAAACCAAAAGGTTCGCGCCGCCTCCCAGCACGGAAATCGGTACTTGTGCGGAGATAAAAAGGCGTAAGCCTGCGGTAAGCTCGGAAAGTGTTTTTGGTACAAAAAACACATCTGCTTTACCGCCGATTTTAAAACTGGTTTTGTTTTTTAAGCCGACATTGAATGCAATTCGTTTTTTGAGCGGTGAAAACTCCGGCAAAGCTTGCAATTTTTCTTTGATAAGGGTCATAGAACTACTTGCTTTTTTTCCCTTTTTGTGATATAATAAACTCATTGCCCTGATGGTGGAACTGGTAGACACGCTAGTTTCAGGTACTAGTGCCTCACAGCTTGGGGGTTCGAGTCCCCCTCAGGGCATTTTTTTATCGACGCCGTTGTTATCGTTCCCTGTATATGATTCGTCCGCGATTTAAATCGTACGGCGAAAGTGCGACTTTTACCGTATCACCGGTAACAATTTTAATGTAGTGTTTGCGCATTTTTCCTGAAAGATGCGCCAAAATCACATGCCCGTTTTTGAGAGCAACTCTAAACATCGTGTTTGGAAGAGCTTCCACTACGGTGCCCTCAACCTCGATTGCTTCTTCTTTTTCCACAAATCCTCCAAAAGTGCATCAGCACTTGATTTTTTTTATTATATCGGTATACTATTCAAAATTTTAATTTTTGTCAATGCCTAAGGAAACGCTAATTAAAGGTTTGACGCCATTTAATAGCGTTTTCCATTGTTTCTCAATGTTCAGTATAAAAAGGTAGATTCTGAACATTTGCGAAACAACAGATTTTAAATGTGGGCACTGATTAATTCTCGATTGAATTAATCAGTGCCTCCTTAAGGAGATTTTTATGGATGCAAAATTTATTCAAAAGATGAAAGACGTATTGGTTGAAAATCGCAACAAGATTTTAAAAGATTTGGCTCAAAAAAATGCCGACTTTTCCGCGATGTCTTCGGGTGATGATAATTTAACCGATTTTGCGGATATTGCATCTTCGTTTACCGATCAGCAAATGCTCGAAAGTATCGGAGTGCAGGATATGAATCGGTTAAAACAAATTAACTCCGCGTTGCAACGTATTCAAGAAGGCAAATACGGAAAATGTATTAAGTGTAAAAAAGATATTTCCATTGAACGGCTGGAAGCAATTCCTTATGCGTTAAAATGTATCCAATGTCAAGAAAGTGATGAAAAGAAAAAAGTATAATCCGAGCAAAGCCAAACGCTTACCGTTATGGGAGCGAAGTCCGCCTATACTTTTTCTAAAAATGCAAAAATTGCCGCAACCGCTTTGTAGGTTTCTTCGGGAATGCAAGCGCCGATTTCGCTTTCGGAAAGGACGTTTGCAAGAACTTCATCCTGCACGAGTTTTATACCGTTTTCACGGGCGATTTCTACAATGCGGTCTGCAATGAGGTCTTTGCCGTTTGCAACAATTATCGGAGCGGTATCGCCGATTTCGTACGAAAGGGCGACGCTGATACGGTGTTCTTGTTTCATACGCGTATGTTTAACTCCTTGATCACCGCTTGTTCTTCGTCGACGCGGCATTGCACCGTAGCTCCGTGTATTTTCATTTCGTTTTGAAGGAGCCGGAGAAACCGTGCTTTTTCGTCAGGGCTAAACTCTGTACCGTTTTCCTGCGACAAGCTGCAGGTTCCGTTTTCCAGTTCAAATAAAAAGGCGAAAGCGCCGGCATTTGCACGAATGACGGTTTTAACGCAGCGCTGCGTTTTCACATTGAGTAAAAAAGCAGCAAGTCCTTTTACTGCACCGTTTTTTATTGCCAGTGTTTGATCAAACTTTTTTTCAAAGGGAATTAAAACCCAATGAAAGTCCCGTCCGCCTTTGAGGTGATTTGCTGCGGTAATTATATCATCGGGTGGGGCAGGGCGCTTTTCGTTTTTCTTATATTTTGCTTTGTCGGTCGGTTCACCGGATGCCGGCTGAAACTCAAAAATACAGGTGTATAATTTTTCGAGCTGCTCTGAAGAAACCGCTATTTTGTTGTTTTGGAAGCAGGTGAGTAAAAAACTCATGCGTTTTTTTAAAACCGTTTTTTTCTGCTCACCGATATTTTTTTTCCGCGCCGTATAGGTTTGGATGGAGTGCTCAATGACGGTGTAGAGTTTCGCAAGTTGCGTAAAATCAAGCGGCGCATGCATATCAAAAAAGTTTTTTACCATCGTTTCAGCCAATGCGCTGTCGGGATATTGCGAAAGCTGCGATGCAAGCGCGTGTTCGTTTTCCGCAATGTTCGGTAAAAGCGGCGTCAAAACCAGTTGATTATCGCGAACTTGAACGAGCATGCGGAATACTTGTCCTTGCTTGACCGATGCCGGCGTGTGTGCGGTAAATGAAAAACCGCGCACGTGAATACGCGCGGTCGTGTCGTCTTTTTTACTGATAATACGTGCGGTAACGATTTCACCGTTTTTGAGAACCAGCTTTCTCGCATGTGGCGTATCAAGTACAATAAAAAATTTTTCGTTTGTTTTTTGAATCACGTGAGATACAAATCCGATAGTTAGGGAAGTGAAATTTTGAGTTTCTTTGCCAATACATAAAAATCATGTACCGGAAAACCCAACACGCCGGTGTAAGAACCCGAAATCTTTTTAATGTAAAATGCAGCCTTTCCCTGAATGCGGTATCCGCCGGCGGCGTCTTGCCATTCGTTTGTTTCCAGCAGCTTTGTAATTTCAACATCGGTGAGTTTTGCAAACCACACTTTTGTGGATTGCGCGGTAACGAGTTTTTTGCGTTTTGCCGCATTGCAGCCTGCGATTGAAGTAACCGCGTAGTGCGCCCGCCCCGAATAGGAGCGGAGCATCGCTTCGGCTTTTTCTTTGGATTCGGGTTTTCCGTATATCGTTTTCCGGTCTAAAAATATCATGGTATCAGCCGTGAATACGAAATCATCTTTCGTCAGTGTGTCGCGAAATTGTTCCAACGCGTAATCAAGTTTTGCGAGTGCAATTTTTTTCGACAGTGCAACCGGAGCCATATTCAAAAAATGGAGCGGCGTTTCGTCAAAGTCCGATTCCAAAAGAGAAAACTCCACAGAAAGCGAGCTTAAAATTTCCCGTCGCTGTGGAGAATTTGATGCAAGATAAAGCATAAAGTGCCGTGTCTTACCTTTATTTTTTGTTTGATGAACCTGAAGAAGTCGAAATGCCGGAAATCGTTTTTAATACTTCCTGCGCTCGATTGCGGACCGGTGTTACATAGCTGTAGTTGCTTGCAATACGCATAACGCCTTCAATCAGTCCCGTTTTGTCTTTTACCATACCGGCGATTTTTTCATAGGCATTTAAAATCTCCAATGCGAGCGAGCTGGTCGGATTGACCGTATCAAACTTTTTGTTAATCCAGTTAATCATTTCTAAGGTATCGCGGTCGTCCTCACTGTAGCCGATTTCCGATAATGCGCGGACGGCGGCGGTAATAACGGCAGGTTCGTTATCCATGTACATAACTTGCTTTAAGCTTGATTTTGCTTCAGGGTTTTTGCTCTTTCCCAAAAGTTCACATGCTTTCATACGGACATCGGGATAATTGTTGATGAGTCTCCCGTCTTCACGAATTGTTTTGGATAAACCGATTGTTGCCAAACTGTACAACGCCTGTTGGATATCGTCGGAATCCCGACCGTTATCAAGTGCATCTTCAATAAATTGCAGTGCAACAAACTTAGAATCTCGTCCCTCGGTGTTCACCAGTTCTTTGATGATAACCCCTTCAACGGCATTTAAGTACGCTTCTTCAACGGTAATTGTTTCCACTTCTTGAGCGAAAACTCCTGACACGAGCATGGTAGATACCAGCAAACCAAAAATACATTTTTTCATTAACGTAAGACCTCCTTCCGGTCAACTATATAAACTATATACGATATTGTTACCTATTTTGTATTGAATGTCAAGCCTTAAAAAGTATTTTTTTATATTATTTGGTGAGTCGGTCAACAATTTTCCAGCCGTTTTTTTCTTTTGCTAGCGTATACACATAATACCATTTGCTGCTTGTTTTCATAATAACGTCGACCGTTGTTGCCGACGTAAAAGTAATATCGTCAACGCGGACATTTTTCCGTGCCGGCACAAACACATAGGTAAAATAATCGTGCAATGTATTTAAAGTTATTCCTTTAATGGGAAGCTGCTTGGAAGTTTCCTGTAAAGCCGCTTTGTTTGAGTAATGTTTGCGGTAGTCGTCGGAAAGGTATTTCAGCCAGTCGCTGTAATCGCTTGCGGCGGTTATTTTATTCAGTTCTTCTACGACCAGTTCGACTTCCGCTTTGGTGTCGATGTAGTCTTTTTTGGTGATGGTTATTTCACCGAATGTTGCGACAACGATATCTTCCGGTTTTGGTTCTTCCTTGGGTTGCGGTTTCGGCGGTGCAACGGAAACCGTCGGTTTCGGTGTGGGCAGCGGTTCAGGTTCCGGAAGTACCTCCGGTTTGATTGTTTCAACAGGTATTTGCTCAATCACCGGTTCAGTCGGCTCAGCGGCTGTTTGGTCAACGGTTTTGCAGGAGCATAAAAACAATAATGCATAAAAGCACAATAGTATCTTTTTCATAGTAATTGATAAAACCTCGTTTTTTAATATTGTCGGTGGAACGGTATAAGTTCCGCTTTGCTCCATAAATAACAAATAAAACCGTAAAATGTTTCACTGAAACCGCATAAATTTGTTTTTGGTTGTATTGTGTTGTGTGATAGACAATACTGGTCAGCTTGCTTTTTTTTTTATTTTGGTTTATAAAATAAGGCATGAAAAATTTAAAATATGTTTTCATTTTTCTCCTTTCGTTTGTTGTTTTGTCCTGCTCAAAAATTATCGGATACGGCGTAGTCAACTGGTCAATGCCTGAATATAATTTAGTCGCAGGCGATGTGCTTCCGGTGTATGTGCGCTCAAATGTTTCAAAAGCGTATATTGTCGAAATTGATAACGGCGAAAAAAAAGAAATACCCCTTTGGCAATTAACCTTTTTCCGCTCAAAAGCCGATGTCGATGCGTTTCGACACCGAATTGCGGAAAATGCATTTATGTATGCGGAAGTCCTTTCCGATGGTTTACCGATGCGTGAAGCTCCGGAAAACACTTCGCATCAAGTGTATCGGCTTCGCAAAAATCAAGTGATAAAAATTTTATGGCAAGGTGAAGGGGTACCCGTTTTGCGTAACGGTGAACCGCTTCCCGGTGAATGGTACCGCGTTATGACGGACGACGGCGCCGCCGGTTGGTGCTTTTCGATGAATTTACGCATTTATGACGAACGGGATGAAAAAAACGTCAGTGATGAAGCGGAAATTCAAAATGATCCGATGCTGGTCGAAATGCTCAATAAACAATGGTATCCCGAAAGTTATGCAAAAATGATTGCCATCAATCGGGTTGACTTGGAAACGATTTCACCGGATTATGGTTTTTTCCCCGGATTAAAAACAAAAGTCGCCCGTATTACGATGAAAGATACAAATGCGTCATTTCCATATTCAAAAATCTCAAAAGGCGAAGCGAATGTGTACAATTTTGACGGCTCAAACCTCTCTCTGCAAATCCGCAGTGCGAGCCGTATTTCCGTGCAGTTCACCGACAGCAAGGGAATGCCCGATGTCGAATATTTTGTGACGCTGCAAAAGCCGCTTGACACGATCATCGCAGAAGAAAAAGAGCGCCGCAATAAAATTATTACCGGCATTGCGGAATCGGTGAAAAACGGAACGTTCCAATCGGTCAGTTACGGCGTGCTGCAGATTTCGAGCGACGGGCAGTTTGTATGGAACGGTTTTGAAGTTCTGTCGGGCAAAATAATTCCTGCAGGTGCGCAAACTACCGGACGCGTGAAAATTCGGTTTTTTGTTTCACCGAAACTTTCGTCTTCGTATGATTCCGTTCTTTCTTTTTATTTTGACGGTGTCAGCGAAAGTGTCGATTTTTTAGCGTCGCGCTCAGACAAAGGGTTGCAGCTTGAATATATCGACAAAAAGAATATTACGGACAGTGTCGCGGAAAAAAGAAACAAACAGCCGATAGTACTCTTTTTTTCAAAATAAAATGTCGTTTCCCATGTTTCGGTGCGAGCGTATCTGCATTATGTTCTCAACAAAAACCGTAAATGTGCCGAAACTGGTAATATAGGTAACTGACTGTTTATTGCGGCGAAGGATTATATCATGGTGAAAAAATATTGGTGCGGATTTTTGTTTGTAACGTTGCTTTCGTGTCTTTTTGCACAAGATGCGGAAATTGATGCGGCAAAACAATATTTTACGGCAAATGCCGTGCAGGATTGGCAAAACGGTACCATTGATGCTGAGCTGCAGCTGATTTTGCAAAAAGCGGGATTGAAAATGCCCGCCGATAGGAACGAAGCGTTTACTCTCATCCGCCGATATGCGCCGTCTCTTTTAAAAAATATTTACCTTTCGGTAGTGGTCGACTCTTCGCACTTACTGGGAAATTATGTCGCCGGCGGCTCAATCACGCTCAACGACCTTATCCGCATTATCGATGAGAGCGAAAAAACGGATGTGCATCTCAGTCCAAAACAGGATAAAGCAGTGTTGTACGATTCGGCGGCTCTTTTAGAATTGTCAAAGCTGTTTATTAAACATAAAAATGCATACAAACCGACGGTACCGCCGGCGGCGTCTATTTCAAATGTATACTCGGGAATTGTCATTGACGCCCGCGGTAGCTTGCCCGTTCACGGTGAATACGTGCGTGATATACTTCGACCGGCTCTTTTCCCCAAAGTGCGGGATACCGATATGAACATTATTTTTGAAAAAAACATGGTTATTCCTGAGGTTTCACAAACGAGGCGGATTGTGCAATATACGACGAGTCTCGACGAAACGCCTTATACAAAGCTTATCGGAACGGCGCCTTTGCGGATTGTTGCACGCGGACTTTTCGGCGTAAACCGCACGGATCCGGTTATCTCAAAAGAAGATGCGGCAAAAATTTTGTCGCGTCCTGAAAATTTAAAGCTGATTGCGGAAGGACGGGTGCTGATTATTTGCGATAAAGTGAAAAAGCAGCCGAGATATCCGCAGCCGGATGAATACTTTTATTTTGCGTACCGCGATGTTGAAACGGTTATCGGAGACGATGACCGCGGCATCACCGTTGATCAAGTCCCCGATGACGGTATCCTTAAAATCACGATGGATAACGTTCACTTTGTTGCGGATAAATCGGATATTCTCCCGTCTGACTACGGACGCATTGACGTTATTGCGGAAGCGCTCCGGCGTTTGGGACCGAATGTGCGGTTTGTGATTGAAGGGCATACGGCGGAGTTGTATCGTCCGACGGAACAGCAGCTTCTGTCCGAACAGCGCGCCCTTGCGATGGCGAACGAACTTGCAAAACGCGGAATTGAAATCGGGCGGATTCAAACGATCGGCTTCGGAGCAACCGTACCGAAAGCGCCGAGCGATACCGAGCAAAATAAAGCTAAAAACCGCCGCGTTGAAATTAAAATTTTGCGAAAATAAATATTACCCGGAACGGGATTTTTCACCGAATGATTTTTGCGGGTGCCGTCAAGGAAATGCTGATAAAGGCTTGACGCCGTTTACCGGCAACTTTGCGAAGCAAAGTTTTTTGCAGAAGCAAAGTATCTCCTTTATTGTTTTTCAATGTTCAGTATAATTGGCTCTGAACATTTGCGAAACAATGGATTTTAAAGGTGGGCACTGAAAAGTAGTCTCTAAAAACATCAGTTTTTAGAGAC
>ERZ1673752.1004-NODE-1004-length-43201-cov-4.954619_pt1 | contig 43201 bp, 42 predicted proteins | sample MGYA00580195_ERZ1673752 | MGnify/ENA primary metagenome ERZ1673752 (study PRJEB41218, sample SAMN15661744) | gut metagenome | host: Homo sapiens | place: Canada: London | collected 2015-08-20/2019-03-30 | study: EMG produced TPA metagenomics assembly of...
TCTCAACAAATGATAGATGAATATCAACAACAGATAGCTATTATTGAGGATTGGCTAAAGAACGCTCCAGAAGATGCAAAAGAAAGTGGATATGCTATAATAAAAGAATATCAAAATAGCATTGATGAAGAATCAAAAAACATTGATGTATTCAATAGTATTCTTGAAACTGAAAAATTAGATTCAATTTTCAAATCCGTAGCAGATAAGATTGATCAGGTCTTTAAGATAAAGTCTGTTTCTGAAACTGTTACAGAAGAACAAACTGAAACAGAAGAATCTGAAACTGAATCTGATACAGTTGATATGGCTGATGATCAGACCAATGAACGTATATATTCAAAAGAAAGTTTTGAAGAGAACAGAAAAGCTACTGTAAACAAACTCGTCAAATTATTACTGTCTGGTGTAGAAAAGGAATCTTCTGGATTCTTGAATCTTCCTACATATTGGTCATTTGATGAAATCTATAATGCAGTTATTGTATCGATCATTCGTAATGGCGGATTTGATGGTACATTCAATGGATTCTTAGAAGTCCTTGAAAAGACCATTGAAGATACAGATGATGGTCGTATAAAAGGTGCGTATGAGATCATCAAAAACGTTACTGACATAAGAACTCAAAATGCTATAGCAAGTGCATTCCAAGGATATTACTTGAATCAGTTATTTGTCTTGAATGAGAAGTCTGAATCAAGTAGAGTATATAGTGCAAACGTGCGAGATAGCGAATATGCTGTCAAGAGGTCTTGGATGAGTGGTGTACAAAAACTACAGACACAAATCAAACTTGGAAAACTAAGTAAGGTTGAAATAGATAAACTACTTTCTAACAAAGAAACTGTAGAAAAATTAATTGTAGAATACAAAACAGCAAAAGAAGATGCTGATGTACAACAAATTGAAGAGAAGCTGTTTAATGCTATAAAGAAAGCATTTGCAAGTGTACAAATGCCGCTTGATGATAAGGCAATCAAGCAGATGATTTCTTCTTTCTCATTTCCGTATAAAGTAAATGGAGAAATAAACGAAATCTCATTAGATAGACTTTTCCAACCATCAGAAAACGGAAAGACTTATCATAGTCCTATTGGTGTAGTATATTCAATACTGAAATCATACCAAGATAAATTGAACGGAAAACCAAGCTTCTTTGATCAGTATGATACAGAAAAGAATTGGTTAAGTGACAGTAGAAGTGTATTAAACACATTTGCCGAAATGAATGCTGCATTCCAATTAGGTGATGTTACAAGTATGATCTATGACAATGGCAAATTGATCTATACATTTGCTGCAAACAACTTCGCATCAGTTCGTACTAAACAGATCGTAGATGGGATCAAGAATGATGAACAAAGTTTTCTTGAAGCAGATCCGTATAGTAGACATTCTAAATGGTTAAAGGAATTAAAGAAAGAACTTAATCCGTCTGAAGAGGACAAACAGCATAATGCAGATCGTCTTGAAGAGAATCCTGGCTATAGACCATCTAAAGCATTTAGCAGTGAATTCAATCTGCAAGAAGCTGCTATAACACCTTATCGTAATGAGGGTAAAGCTAATGATCAAAAGGGTACTGAATTAAATGGTACAGATCAAGAAGCTATGCGATTCTCTTTCGTTCAAGATGAACATATGGCTCAGCTTGATAATGAAGAAGTTGTTGCTAATGGAGAAACGATAAGTGTTAATAGAAGATTAGCAAAGTTTGTATTTCCTACCATATCTGATAAGACAAGGATATTCTTACAGACAGGTATCAAGTATCAATTACAATCATTGACTGCTGAACAAAGAATAGCTGTTTCTAAAGAGCTGTTATTTGATCAGTTAGTAATGCCAGAATTGGATCGTATTTGTCGTATCTATTCTGCAACAACCGAACAAGAATTGAATTGGTCTAATGCTGAAGAAGCTGGAAAACTGTTCTTGTTCTTACCGTATTTGAATAACTTAACTACAGAAGTTGATGGTGCACAGATACCATACTTTGAACTATTAGCTTGGTTAAGAAACGGAATAGATACATTAGAAAACGATTCAACCAAAGCTGATGAGTTACAAGCAGCTCGTGATGATTATAGTAGATTCTTTGCACAGTTCAAAAAGGAAGCACAAGACGCAATCTGGGAACATATAGAACTCGAAGTCAATGAAAAATTAGAGAGTCCTATTTGGCAGAAAGTATTAGAATCTCCTAACAAGTCGATATTGAATTCTGATTACATAAAGTCTATTCTTCTTGAAGAAGCAGATACTGCTGATTCTAATCTTGTAATAGCTAAGATTGCAGCTACCGATTATATTGTGAATAACTATTTAGGTCAGGCTAATATCTTTATGCTGTATAGTCTTGATCCATTCCAATATGCTTCTGGTAAGTTTGATAGAGCATTACAGTCAGCTATTAAAGAAAACACTGATGAAGAAACAGGTCATATAAATTGGGCAAACATTGATTTCGTGAAACTTGTTAATGAAGGAATCAATGAAAACCATAACAAACGTATGGCTGGTATGTCAGCAAGTGGTAAACAAATCGCTGCTGAAGTATCACCAAACTATGTTCAGATTGTTGCACAAGACAGAATCAATGCTACAGCAAACTTTGATTTCATCATTGACTTGTTTGTTGAAGAGAACAACAAAACAAAAGCTCATGATCTGTATAAGCAATATACAGAAGCAATTGGGAATCCTGTATTACAAGATGATCTAATCAAGAAGTTAAAGAAACTTTGTCCGTCTATTTCAGATTATCTTGAAATTGAAAGTACTGATGCTCAAGAGTATACAACATTGCAAGAGCATATTGATGTAATGTATGGAAAGGGTGAACTCACTCAAGAGCAATATGATACTATTACTGAAAAGCTTGAACATCAATACGAAAAGGAGGAACGTGGTGAAACGTTAACGATGGAGGATTATCTCAATGAGAATGAATTGAAAACGGTTCTCCAACCAATGAAGCCTGTTCATTATGATACCATAACAGATCCTCAAACAGGTCTGCAAAGAATGGTATACGTGAAATCTTCATCCTTACCACTTATTCCTCAGATGACATCAGGAACACCGTTAGACGCTGTTAGAAGAGCTATGGAGCAGATTGGACATCAATCTATGAGAAAGGTTGGTAAACAGTCTGTACCAATGGGTGTGCGTCTTACATACACTACAGCTGTTAAAGCAGGTGCACCAAAAGATCAATTAGAGTTATGGAACTCTAATAGCACACTTGCAAGCAAAGTAAGTTTAGATCAGCTCAGAAATCAAATGGCAGCTTCTTCTCTTGTTCTGAATCGAACAGGCTTTAAGATACAGCAAGAGATTCCGATTCATGAACACGAGGAGATAAGTGTACCAACTCAGTTACAAAAGCTTGTAATGGGTGCAGGTATATCTTCTATCGAAGAAGAAATATTCAAGATTAACGGAGAACGTGTTAATGGTCAAACTCTCTTAAAGAAATACGAAGAAGCATTTGATAAGCTTAATGTATTGAAATACAATAAGTTCTGTAAGAGATTAGGTATTGATCCTGAGACACAGAAGCTTAAAGATGATTCAATTGAAACCAAACGAAAGTTCATTGAAGAAATTCGTAAGCTTTTGATTGATGAAGCAACTAATCGTAACTATCCGAAGCAAGACATTGAAGCATTACAACTGATTGAAATAACCAATGTGGATGGAGATCTAATGGATATTTCATTCACACTTCCAATTTGGGCAACCACTCAATCTACAAAGTTTGAATCACTACTGCACTCTGTATTCAATAAGAGACTGATGAAGTATAAACTTCCTGGTTACTCTTGTGTGTGTAGTACAAGTACGGGTTGGTTAAAAGAAACTATATCAAAAGAAGAAAGATCTTCTGGCAACCAAGAACAATCTGTTTATGATCAGATTGTTTATACATCAAAAGCAGGTAAAAATTGGGACGGAGAACTAAAGGGTGCTAGATTTGAAACAATAACGTATAAGAACCGCAAGACAGGTGAGATAGTAACCAAAACTATATTCAGACCTGCTCAGATATTGTTACCAGCTAAATTTAGAGGTGCTGATGGCAAATTGATTCGTCTCATTAATGAGGATGGTACACCTAATGAAGAGTACGTTACAACAAAATTAGTTGGTGGCAAAAAGAGATACGTATTAAAGAGTAAGAAGATTAGCAGACAGCTTGAAAAGATTGTTGGTCTTCGTATTCCAACTTCTTCTCACGTATCAATGGCTGCATTTGAAATTGTTGGCTTCTTACCACCAATAGCTGGTGATACAGCAATCATTCCTGAGAACTTAAATGTTCAAATGGGTCTTGACTATGATGTGGATAAACTTTACTTCATGACACCAAGCATTTATGTATCTAAAGATGGATATGTAGGTGTTAAGCGTGCTAGAAAAGCAAAGGTTGAAACACAAACTGAAGCTCAAGAGCAAACAGATCAATTGGTTGAAACAGAAAAAACTGAACAGAAAACAACTGAGCAGCAAACTTCTGAAAATCAATTAGATATCAAGAATGAAGATGAAGCTTATACAGCTATTTACGATGCTGTACAAAGTGTATTGAATTGTCCTGATCCAAGAGTACAAAGTCGTATATCTAATGTTCTTTCAATGGAACATGCAGATCATACAGCAGATGTAATCGATTCTCACAGCAAGAAATCTGAAGCATCTCAGCTTATCTTATCTGATTCACACCAAAAGAAAATGACAGAGTTAGGTTCTGTTGGTAAGATCGGTATTGGTATCTATTCAAATGCTCTTGTAATGGCAAGTCAATTACAGCAGACACATAGCGAAAATGGTGTTGCTCGATTTGTATTTGAAGATGGTGAAGAACCTGTCACAAGCATAACAATTGGTGATAAAGTGTTTGGTGAATTGTGTTCTACCGAAAAACTGAATGGTATAAGAACCATGACAGAAGCATTTGCTGAGAAACAGAACACAGCAACAGATAATGCTAAAAAGAATACTTTAGGTAGAGCTAATGTTACCATCTCTGATATGATGATCGATTGCTTCTTAACGATGATGGGAATCGATCTTGAACAAGTCACTGTGGATGGTAAAGAAACTCTATTGAATTGGAGCTATCTGTTGTTCTCACAACCAGCAGTAAAAGAATACAAAGCATACAAGGAACGTAAGAATACTGTTTCTAAAGGATTGATTACAGAAACAGAATCGTTTACTGAAAAAGAGATCATTGAAAAGTCTTTTGAAGAATTGGATGCTGATTTTGAGCTCATGGGTGTAGATGGTTTTGAATTCCCAGAACTAACAGCACAAAACTTATTCGATCAGTTAACAGCAGATCCGACAAGTGAGAAATCAAAAGCTATTCAAGATGCAGCATTGAAATTTTATATATCAGCTCAGCAATGGTCTAAATCAATAATGAATAAACAAGCTTTTGTTGGTATTACAAAGGAAGGACTTGGTAGTACTGTTGCAAAAGCACAAACTCATTTGCAAGACATTGGCGAAGCAATTGAGGACACAAAGGTACTTGATGGTGGTAGCTTAACAAGCAGTCCTCTTGGTAGACAAACTGTTCGTATGTCTGATTTATACACAAGCATCTTCTCTCAAGTGTTCTTAAATGCACAACGTGGATATAATATCTATGCTAATCAATTATTAGACGTTCTTAGAATAAGTTCTGATTCTGCTCGAACAGCAACTCGACAGGAAATCTTTGATTCATTCAAAGAATTCTTGAACACTTCTGGTAACACTCAGTTGTATTCTGTTTATGAAGATACTGATGTAACACAAGAAGATGTTGCACAAAACAGAAACAAGTCACAGTCTGATCGTTTAGCACACTTACGAGAGACGTTATTGGTTGATAGTAAGCACAATACCTCACTTGCTTCTTACTTACACGAATTGTTATACAATGAAGAATACAAAGATGTAATACTTGATAATCCATTATTATCATCTTTTACATATAAGTTGTGTAATTCGTTTGATCAAAGTGGAAGAGGTCTGAGCTTTTCAACTATTAACTTCTCGATCAATCAGCAAAACAATTTTGATGAATCTGATTTGTATCATAGCATAGATAAATTGATTGCTATGAACATTCCTCTTCCGGATAAGAATGGACAACCATATACCACAAAGCAATTAGCAGTTGATCTCATTACATATACGTATATGGGAAGATCAATTCAAGGTGGTGTAGAATTTGTTAAATACATACCTGTTGATTATCTGAAGAATATCGGATATGCAACAGCAATGCGTGTGTTTGAAGCTGAACCTTATCAGTTTGCTTATCCGCAAATGAGAATAAATTGGGATCTTGTAAAAGACGAAAGGACAGGAAATGATGTTCCATTACCTGCTGTGTTACATAACTTACCACAATTCATTGTGCAGTATATGCAACACAATTACCAGAAGGCAAAATATGCACGCAATGTACGTACTGATAGTAAGGGACGTTATCAATTATTCGATGATGATAGGAATGTAACTACAACAGAAACTTCTCCGTTATTTGTCTATACAATGACAAATAAGCAACCGAGATTGTTTGTAAAAGAACGTATTCCAGGATTCAATAAGGGAGAAGATTTCTACTTCTATGTTGAATTGAATCTATTAGGTAACAATCAAGTAAGTGAATATGATTACAATTACAACAATCCTAGGATTCCAATCAAACCAAGTTTGTTAGCATCTAATGCGCGTTATGATGAACGTGTTATTGAAGATCAAACAGGCATCATTGATAATGATAAACGACAAAAGATTGGTCTTCTGAATGATAAGATTGTATTAAATATAGATGGTGTTAGTGAAAGAACAACCTCTGCAAAAACATCTGTATTTGATACATTAACTTCACTCAAAGAGACTATCTTATCCAATGAGCAATTAGCAAATGATCCAGAATATAAAAAGATCTTAGCTTATATCGATCATCTGATTACTGAAAATGGTGAAGATAATAAGCTGGGTCTCAAACAGATAGGTATCGCTTATGGTGCAAAAACACGATCTTTCAGTTTTGAGAAAGTAGCAAAGGATCAAGGAGTTGAGACTAACCAAATAGATGGTGTTTACTTAGGTAAGAAGACACGAGATGGTAAGGTGCGTAACAACAATGTGCTACTTAATCCAGACAGCATTATGTATTCGGTTGATGAAGAGACTAATACTCTCACAGCAAACGGCACAGAAGGCGTTTGGGTGATGTTACACGAACTTACACACGGTCTCACTACACACGCTCTTATGGGAACATACGAACGCGTAGGAAGCAAATACAGAGCTTATAACGATTCTCCTGCGTATGTAAAGAACATCGTATCTATATACAACGAAGCATTAGCAAATAAAGAGCTATTTAAGAACGCTCAATGTGCGTATGGATTGACTAATCTCAATGAGTTCATTGCTGAGACAATGAGCAATCCTAACTTCGTAAAGGTGCTGGAACAAATCAAATCACCATTTACAGATAGGAGTTTGTTCCAGAGATTTGTTAATTTTATACAGAAATTGCTGGGTGTTAAACCAGATACTCTTGCTTATGATGCTGTACACACTGTATTGGAAATCATAGAACATCAATCAATAGAATCTCTTGGAGACAAAAGAACAATCGATAAAAGCATTGAGAATCAAGGCAAAAAACCTGGTGATTCTGTCCGAATAACGGAAGATAATCTGTTTGGAGATCAATCTACAGAAAATAATTCTGGTGATGGTACAATAGGAGAATTTAATCCTGGTAACATTGATCCTGAATTGTTAGATGGTGGTGCTGTTGACTTAGCATTCCACGTATCAGATAATAGTAATAGAAACTTATTCAATTGTAACTAATATGGGAGCTTGTGATATAAAAAAGACAACTAGATTTAATCTTATCACTGAGGGTTTGATTACACCAAATAATCAAATCGTAAATGAAGCATTGTTCGATGAACGAATGCAAGAGCAATCTGATTTGTTGAAAGAAAACTATAACGTTAAGTTATCAGAACCTCTTTACACAAAAGTATATGCTGACAATAAGATATTTATATCTGAAAATATAAAAGCATTTGCTGAAGCTCGCCAAGCAGTTGGAGATCAATTCCTGTTTCACATATCATTAGAAACTATGACAGAACAAGAACGTAGTGAGTATAATGATATAATGAGTTATATGCAAGAAACAGCAAGAGATAAAGCGATTCGTTATAAATCAAACTTGTTGAATGCAGCAAACAGAGAATTGCGTTTTATTGAGCATACATTGAAAACAAATCTTGATCAAAAGAAAAGAGCGTACTTAAAGAATCGTCAAAAGATAATTCATGAAAGAATATATGGCTCAAAGACAAGTATCGGTTTACTCTCAGAATTAAAAGCTCTTCAAAACGGAGAATTGAATGTAAATTCTCTTGTCTCTATATTTGAAAATGATCTTGCTAGAATCACTGAAATAGCTAACAAGAAAGAATTGGATCTAGAAGATATGGAAACTGCTGAACAGATTATCAGTTTTCTAGATGCAATTACTGATTACCATAATGTTGATAACAATGGAGAATTACTGAATCCTATTTTTGATACTACTAAGTTTGCTGATTATAAAACAAACGCAACAACTCAGAAGCTTATAGAACTACTAAGAAGCTTTAAGCAAGAGTATACACCAATTAAGCAGCAACTTCAATTAAGACAAAAGGAAGTTATTACAAAAGCAGCTGCGGAAACCAATGCTGGTCGAAACATTATCGATCATATTGTCAAAGAAACTCATGAAGCTATTGGTGAAAACGATAGCTTGGAAGAGATGTTTGATAAGTATGTTGCTTTACAAAATGCATTGTTCCCAAAGGAAGGACTTAGTGACATTGGATTGTACAGTAAATATTTCTTGGATCCAACACGATCGATTGAAGGAAACGATTTTGCTGCTCAAGTAGCTATGAGTATTCTTCAACAAGAAACCAATAAGGAAAAACGAATTAGTGCAGCTGAAAGAGGTAGGTTAGATCGATTAAGGACAAAGACTGAACAATATGCAAAAAGCCTTGGTTTAACAGTAAGTGAACTATTCAAACGAAAGACTACTGCTGGTCTTCAAACAAATAATCTTGTACAGAGATATACTCAAAGGTTCTTCACTCACATTGAAAAGATACAAACAGATTTTCAACAGGACATAGCAGATGTTTGGAGTGAAGAGCAGGATCCTACAACTCGAGCAAGCAAGATAGAACAGATCACAAAAGCTCACATTGCTAATATGAGTGCTATATGTGAGTTTATTGATCCTACTGCTCTGATAGACGAATCTATAATCTCAGAAGAGTATAGGCAATACATACCAGAGCAATTCAAAAAGAGAGATGAAGCTAAGTATCAAGCACTTGTATCACGTCTTGGACAACACTTTGTGGATGAGTTGGTTGAAGAGCAGAAGATCAAATTTGAATCTTATCTAACTGACTTCATCGCAGAAACAGAAGACATTAATCATGAAATTGATGTCTTAACAGAACGAATCAACACACTTGAAAGTGAGACAAATAATCCTGTAGCAGGCACAACTCAGGAAGAGATAGAGAGCAAAAAGCAGCAACTAAAGAACGCTCAGAACAGAAAGACTTATTTAGAGAATCACAAGGATGATTTTTCAAGTAAGCACAATCCATTGCTGACAAATACAGATGCTATTAATGGACACGAAGAGGTTAGTCATGATATAGCATTCAATGTATATATACCAAGAAAAGAATTCTCGTATAGTAATGTAGATGGTTTTGGAAAAACAAATAGAACCGAAAAAACGAATTATTATGATGAACAGTTTGATCTTGTAGATCAAAATGATGATGCATATGAAACGTGGAAAATTGCATCTGATATTGCTACTAAGTCACGTAATGCTAATGTAGAAACATCATCATCTTCTAAACACGATTTAGCATTACTTGTATTAGATAAGACCTTTGGAGAAGTCATGAAAGAGATTTGGAACGATCCTGAAATAATGTTCTTCTCGAAATTTACTCAGATGGCAAGAGCTCTCTGTGAGTATATGAGCAGAATGCTTGCTTCTGAAAGAGATCGTCTTGAAGCAATATCAGAGATCGATCCTGCAACAGGTCGATATAGATTAAAGGTAAACAATAGTTGGTATTCTACTGCTGATCGAAGAATAGCTCAATCTTATAATGTGATTTTAACAGCATTAAAAGCACACGATGAGTTGTTTGAAGATCTTAGTATAGTAGATATGGATAACATTCCAGATGTTGTAGACATCATTGGAGATCTGTTTCCAGAAGATATTGATTGGTACGAATTAGCACTTGAATATAGTATACCAAAGGGAGATCCTCACGGTACAGTAAATGTTAAGCAGATGATCCACGATGTTTTAGTTGATCAATTGGTAAAAGAAAGTGCAACTGATTTTTATCAGACCATAAATATGATGTCTATGTATGCTGGAAATCAAAGAGCTAGACAAAAGTCCTTACCAATGCTCAGATTGATTAAAGCACAATATGATCAACTCAGAAAACCACAATTAAACAAACAAGGAGAAGTTGTACAAACAGATACCGATAGTCTTCTTGGTGGTACAAGAGATTCAGCAGTAGCACGTTTTGATGATTGGTATAATGCCGTTGTTTTAGGTATCAAAAAAAGAGATGTAAAAGCTGTAAACGAGCTGAATAAAAAGAAGAAGTTTGTTCCAAAAGATGAACAAACAAAGAAGCTATTGCGTGATGCTAAAGCAATTGTTGATGCAAACGAAGATACGAAGTATAATGGAGAACTTGTCTATGAAACAGAAGAAGAAAGGGAACATTATATAACTGAGTATATAATGGATCCAAGAAAGCGTAATAGACAAAATTGGTTATACACTGAGAATAAGCACCTTAGAGATAAGATCTCAAGAGCATTAAACGAAACATCAGAGAAACTCAAAGACTTTGTTGCTCAAAAAGAAAGACTTCAGGATGAATATGAATCTTTAATGAAAGACAAAGATAGTGTTGATGATGCTGAAGGAAAGATGTTCGATATAGATAGAGATCTAAACGAACTCAATGAAGATATTGATAAGTTGAAAAAGACAATGAATAGTCTGATTGATCAATATCAAGCAAGCTATGTTGAAGCTGATGTGAGCAGATGGCTTTCGTTATTGAAACGATGGATTCGATTCAGTGCATTAGGTTTTAACCTATACTCTTGTATAAACAACTTTATGGAGGGTCATATTTCCAATACAACAAGAGGTGCTGCACAAACACACTTCACACAAGAATCATATGATAAGAGCAGAAAATATTTAGCTGGATGTTTTCTCAATCGTATGACTTTTGGAATGTCTAAACTTGGTGGTGCTAAAAAAGTAGCATCATTAATGGATAAGTTTGATGTGTTACAAGATTCATCTGACATTGTAGAACGTTCTCAGAGAAGTAAATATGATGTAAAGGGTTGGAGAAAGAAATGGATAGCTCCATATGCTCCAACACAAAATACTGAGTTCTTAAACCAACATCCAATTCTTATTGCCATTCTTTACGATACAGAAATCACAGATAAGAACGGAAACAAATCAAATCTCTTTGATGCCTATGATGAGAATGGTGAACTGAGAGATGAATTCAGAACACAAGAGAATATTGATAAATGGGAGAACGAAGATAGTGAAGCACTTGCAGCATTAGGCGAAAAGATCACTGAAGCTATTATAGCAGGGCATGGTGACTATGAGGATCTTCACGGTAGTATAGCAACCCGTGATGAGATATTAAGTTTCCTTACGATGTTCAAACGTTGGATGGGTACAGAAGTGTATAACATCTGGCAAAAGGAGTGTTATAACAGTATCACTGGGCAAACAGAAAAGGGTTTGAACCATTCTTGGACTACTTCAAACCTTGCTGGTTCTATGCTACTTATGACATTATTATGTGGTAATCCATTGTTAGTAGCACCTATTGCAGTTACTACTATGGTATTTCATAGATACTTGTATCACAATTGGTTTTGGAATGAGAACAAAACCGAATCAAATGTGGGACAAGAATTCTTAAATGGTATACTTGGTACAGCAACTGCTATGATTTCTATGCCTGTGAACCTTGTAAGTACAACGGCAACAGGTAAACGTATCAATGGTATATTAGATGTCAGTCGATATACAAGAAGCTATACAAATGCTACAGACGCTAACAATATGGTTGCTAACTACAAACGTATGGCATTAGTATTGTCTTGTTTGCTGCTAACTTCACTTGCACAAGGATTGGTGAAAAGGAAAAAAGATGATGATGATGAACTAGAGTTTCGTATGTGGAATCTATTAGGAAACATTAATGGTGGTCTTGCTTCAAACACACTATTCTTATATAACCCAATAGAAATCGTTTCGAACTACACTCAGATTCCTATCATTACAACTATAGAAAGATGGAGAAAAGCATTTACAACAACCGTAAAGACCTTATACTCTGGCGAATACATATATACTACAGGTGAGAATGCAGGTAGAAATAAACTTGCTGTGAACTTTGAGAGAAGTTTCTTACCTGGATTCCTAAGAGGTATTGTAACAGACGGCAAACCAACTTTTGGATTAAAGTCTCCAAGTGAAAACATATTTAATAAAGAGTTAACATTCTGGTCAGAAACAAACCTTTTCAAAACTGCTGATGAGATTGCTAAGGCGAATATAGATCAAAATAAATCATCACTGAAACGATATGCAAAAGATGGGAAGTTATCTGGACAACCTGATAACATGTCTCAAGAAGAATTGGATGAGTTCAATAAGTTTCTAACACAATTGTTTTCTGCTCAAACTCAAAAAGATAAGGATGGAAAATCTAAAAAAGATAAGAATGGAAAAGTAATTAAAGAGACACAGGAAGAAAGAGCTAAACGAATAGCTCAATACGATAAAAGTAATATCTGGAAAGAATATCAAAAATATAAAAGAGCTAAGAAACGTAAAGAGCAAAAAAAGAAATAGCACTAAACGTGCTACTAAGAAAAAATAAAAGCAGAAATGAGGTTTTAGATTAAGTTCTAGAACCTCATTTCTGCTTAGAATGATAGTATAGTGTATTGAATACCTATGCCAACATAAGGCTTTACATGCCCATCGTAAGTTATACCTGTTTGAATACCTATACCAAATCTAGATGGTGTTGAATAATCAACTTGATATGTGCGTAATGTTTTTGTTTCTGAATATGGATTCTTATTAGTTACTTCAACATAATACCTTGGTTTTCTGAACAATGCATCATCTTTGCCTATCAATACTGCATATTCATTTTTTACTTTTAACTTAAACTGAGTAGAATCTTGTGTATGATATTGAAAGTTGATCCAATCGTTTTTGAATCGAAACGAAGTAGAATCTCTGTACGATTTAGGTATGATGGTATCAAACTTGGTCTCTGTTTCAAAGATTGTAACTGAACCACCATCTTTGATTTTTCGTTTGTTTCTTCGAACTTCATTCTGTAGTTCTTGTATAATAGAATCTTTGGTACGAAGTTCTAAGAACTGATTGACTGTCTTTGTTTTTAACAGTTCAATTTGTGCTACTGTTCTGTTACTCTTATCTTTATAATAGAAAATAGAATCAGAGAAATGCATCACTGCATCTCTCTGATCAATTAAACTATTATTCTTTCTTACCAAACAGTATATTATGAAAGCCAAAAGGGAAATCCAAAGTAAGAAAGCAATTACAATAGTTTTTTTATTCACTTTATATCATTTTCTAACTAAAACTTTCTGTCTAAGTTTTCTGTATTGATACGATTACCAAATGCATCCATAGTGCAATATACATTATTTCTTACATTTATCATAACCTGCATTTTGGTACTTGCATTGAAATAGTAATGATTGCCATCAATCAGACCAGAGGGTTGAAAACCTCTCTTTGCCATCAATGCATCATATGCAAACTCTTGATTATCAGCCATAACTATTAGTTTTTACCTGTTGAACCAAAACCACCAACACCACGATCAGTTTCTGAAAGTGTGTCTGTAAGCTCCCATTCGATCTTATTGACCTTTTCAAGAAGAATCTGACACACACGATCACCATCGGTAATGTCTACAGGCTCATCACCACGATTGATAATACCTACCATCACCTCTCCTCTATAGTCAGAATCGATTAAGCCAACTGAATTGGTAAGATCAATTCCGCTCTTAAAAGCAAGTCCAGAACGAGGACGTGCAGAGATTTGATAGCCAACAGGTATCTCAAAGTGTAAACCTGTAGGAAGCAAAGCTCTTGATCCTGGATAAATGGTAAGTACCTTTTTCCCATCTCTCTCAGAAAAGATAACTGTACCATAGGTTTTCATATCCTCAAAGACATCTAAAAAAGATACTCTGAGATCCATAGCTGCTGAGCCCTCAGTTGCGTACTGAGGAAGAGGGTTGTTTGAATGGTTGATTACTTTTACGTTCATTGTATTGTATCTAAAGTGTTATAGTGCAGTTCGTATTTATTGATTGATCTGATTAGTTCTCTCATCTTAGGATGAGCTGCGGTAGTGTCTCTCTGTCTGACAACATCTTGCCATTGGTCCACAAAGCCTGTATAAACGGCTTTAGACATTGTTGCTAATGGTAATACCTCTCTAGCATCTTGAGCCTTCATAGACGCATCTATGAACGTGTTATAGGCATTCTCAGCAGTTCGTACAGTAGACTCAAAAAGCTTGTTGACAGTTTCATTGAGACTACGCATATCAGCTACTATTAAGTCTGATCCTATTTTACAATATCTCGTACTTTGTTCAGAAATACTTAAACATCTATGTCTGTTCAATTCACGAGTGATTGATATTGGTGCAATTACAAAGACAGAGATCCGTTTGTTTTGCTCAAACAATTCAAACGTATCTTTTCGCATTGAGTTTAGCATTGCCCAATTATTATAGTCTATCGTATTATCTTCTGAATAGTAAATAGAATTTATACTCTGAAGATACATCAAATATCTATAATTAGTGATCATGTAACAATTACGAAAATCACTATCTGCTATCACACGAAATGGACAAAGAATGCCCATCATTGTTTGTATATTAGAAAGATCCTCGTAATACTTTTTTGTTGAACACGTTCTGTCACTATATCTAATAACAACAGTTCTGTGTTCTAAAACACTCAAGTGTTTGTTGTTCTGTATCTTAGCAAGAAACTGTTTGTATGAATCTTCTGTTATCCTGTTAATACTATTGTAGCAAAGTCTTCCTGCATATTCAGCAATCTTACATTGCTGTACATCAAAGAAGCAGTGTTTTGGTATTATATCTACCATAACTCTACCACAAATCATATCATAATCCATTTTGTTTCTCTTCTATATGTTTGACATACATATCATAAAGATCATCAGAAATGAGCAAATCGTAAGTACCATCTTCATGGTTTACTCTCTTATACATCAACTCGTCAGAATCATCTCTCAAATGATTGATGAGTAATTTTTGTATAACAAATGGATCGGAAATGAATGCAATAAAATCTGCATCATCATATCCTTCTATTGTGTCAATATTCTTCATATTAACTTCTGCTATCTATTTCATCTTGTAGCGTATCTGTAGAAATTAGCTCAAGATGTGATACGATAAAATCAATCACTGTTTCGTTTGATGCTTCAAAGTAAAGAGCCTCAAACAATGATTTCATTTCATTTTCTTCGAGCTCACTTACTAAATCTCTTTCATCAATTTCTTGATATGATTGTGCATTAAATCTTAACATATTATATCTATATAGTTGATTAGTTCTGAAAATAATTCTGTTTCTTTCTTTAAGTTCTTTGAAGATACACTTATGAAAAATCCATTTTCAGATTTATCAATAGTGTTAGTTTTGTAGTACCAAGAAGTTCTTCCTAAACGGATGATTCTTCTTTGTTGCATTTTGGAAAGCCTGTTCCAATCTTCTTTATCTATGTATTCATTTTTATATCTTTTCATGGTAAAACATATAGTATAAGGTTGCTTATTGGGAATCGAACCCAAATAGTCAATGACTGTCTTAACCTACTTAAACGATAAGCAACAAGGAAACTCATCAATACTAATCTTGTATTTCAGTTACCTTATAATCATCCCAAGACATTCCATAAAATGGAACGCATAGAATATACAAATCTAACGCTTCTGAATGAGCAAAGAGCAATTCGGGAAACGTTTCGTTCGCATATTCTATGTCCCTTTCAGAGCAATCTGTAATAAACCATTGAAAGATGTCTACAGGACGATCAGAATCGATTTTGTTAGCTAGATCATCATAGATTGTAGGATCTAATTCAGGCAAGTTGTTTGCCAAGATGATGCTATCACAAACTTTAGTTATAGCTTCACTATACGAAACCCTTTTAGTTTTAACCATAATCATGAAAATTCTGTAGCTGTTGAAAATATCAAACCATCTGATTCAAAACAATGATTGGCAAATCGAACAAGTAGTCCTTTTTGCTCAAACATTGCTTGTAGAGTAGTATCAATATGATCGCATTCATCTAGACTATCCAAATCGCCAGGTTCTGATCCAAAACCTATATCTAACATAGCATCCTTTGGTACTATATCACCATATTCATCATAAATGATGATGTTTGGGCGAAGAATAAATCGAGTGATCGAATTTTTGTCAAACATGTATGCCATATACTTGATTATATACGGACTGCCAGCCAAATATTCTGCACGATCAATTCTATAATTTGGATTCCAAATGAATTTCCAACCAATTGATTTCTTGCCAAGATGATAAATACTTGCATTCAAATATGTAAGCAAATCATCTTTGAGAGCAAGATACTTTTGAGCATCTAATGTCTCTTTGAAGTATTTACTTATACCCGAAGAGGGTAACGTACAAGCATAATAGTTAGTGCCCATATGAGGAGAATACTTTCAAAGGTTCATGAAGTATCTCAGGAAGGAAGTCCATGAGACCGTTACGTTCAAAGTCTGAACCATAAAAGTAATCACAAATTTCAACTGCATCACCATTTTCATCTGCATGTAAGAAGCAGTATACTTCTCCATTCAGATAGTCCTGATATTTTCTAAGCTCCTTTTCAAGAACAGAAAGATCTATCTCTTTACCATAATCGGTAAAAGCAAATCCAATCATTCCAGAATCAAAAGCGTCACCAAAATCAGTAAGAGAAAGAATGATGTGAGAATGATCACACATATACACAGGTGTAGTTTCTGATGCACCAAAACTAGCGATCAATCTTTGCTTATACTCTTTCCAACAAGATATACCATGCGTATTAATACGATACTTATCTTGTCCAAGTTGGTACTTGTTGTGTGCAAAAGAATAATGATAGAGCGGATCATCATCGTTTAATGGATCAACTGCATATCCTGCAAGTGCTATAGCATACCTATGTCCACTAGACTGAACAGTGTAATCAAAAATTGGATGACGTTCATCAATCCAATTACATTCTTTTTTTAGATTGTTTATGATCTGATCACTCATCATCAGAAGTAGTCAAGTCATTTATAATCCTTGCTAGTGCATACATAGAGTAAAGGCAACTGTCAGTATTGATCTGATGAACACCTGGAATGTTTTTGAGATCAGGATGAACCATTACAACAGCTCCATTCGAATCATCACCTATAGTCATATACAAAGTGACTGCAAAGTAAGTTTCGTTGTCTTTAGACTTACGTTGTTCGACCATGCCACAGTAAACGAATGAATCGTCTTTATCTGTTACACGAACAGAAACATTTCCTGACACTTCATCAAACTTCCAATCATATACAGAAAGGAATTTGAATACGTCAAGAATAGAGTTGGCAAACTCTTCATCGAGTTCGTCTTTCTTTTCATCTGCTTCAGTTTTGCATGTCTTTTTCTCATCATCATCTTGAAGCTGAGACAACAGGAAGTTTAAGAAAAGCCCATTAAAAAGCTTTTCAGGATCGAAGTTTTCGTTTAGCATAAAGTTAGTGTTTGTTATAAGTGAGACAAAAATAGAGCTTCCTACAGGATTCGAACCCGTGACATCCTGAGTACAAAACAGGTGTTCTACCAACTGAACTAAGGAAGCAAAAAGACAGATTGCTCTGCAACAGTCAAAGTTACAAAAACAATCTGTCTTGACAACAAAATGATTCGGGCAGAAAAATCACTCAACGGGTTAAACGTAAACTACTAAGTAAGTGAACCAAATTGTTGTTTTGGGTGGTAAGTTGTATCGGTGCAAAACATAACCAAAACCGTTGTTAAACGAAAAAATTAGTGAAACAAAAATGAAGATACAACTTACCATATAGTAGGTAGGTTAGATATTATGCAAGTAAAGACAATACAATCTTGTTATTAATACAAAAAAGTTATCAAAAATCTAACCTACCATTAGAGATTCAAGTGAGATTCGAACTCACATCACAATCTAATTGATTGTATTTTACCATTAAACTATTGAATCTTAAACTACCACATGTTTCACAACACATAGTAGCGAATCCCATATTAGAGAATAACGTATGAAAACAAAGTAAACGCAGTAGTATGCACGGAGCAAACAGTTTAATTAGTACCGAAGATGGGATTTGAACCCACACGAACCTTTCAGCTCAAAGGAGTTTAAGTCCTTCGTGTCTACCTGTTCCACCACTTCGGCATTAAATCAATGTTGTTCTGACTTCTTCATATTCTTGAGAGAGTTATCACAACACTTTGCAATATAACCTACAAGATACTCAAATGGTTCATGAGGATTTATATCTGCATTTATATAGTCAAACATTTCTTTTGCAGCATGAACAGATTCATGAGCTACAACTGAATATGTCATTACTTCTGGAGTAACAAAACAAATTATGATCTTAATCTTCTTTGTCTTCTTACTTTTACAAGCAAATGTAAATGCACTTGCCGAAGACACACCATCTAAGTCAGTTATTGGTTCATCATTCATATTGTTGTAATTTTTATAGATGGTAGAAAAATCATCACCTATTGTTACAACAAGATTGATCGGATAAAGAACCATCGGATATTCGAACTTGTATAACATTGCATTGATTTGATTAGTACTCGGTACGGGAATCGAACCCGTATTTCAAGAATGAAAATCTTGCGTCCTAACCTTTAGACGAACCGAGCTTCAAAATAGATGTTAGTGTGGGCAGTGATGGATTCGAACCATCGAAGACCTAAGCCAGCTGATCTACAGTCAGCCCCATTTGACCACTCTGGTAACTGCCCATTGCTCTAAGATTCTTCTTGTTGATTGGTAAAATCCCAATCAGCTTTCTTCGCTTTTTGTTCAGCTAAAAACTTTTCTTTCTTAGCTTTACGGAGCTTATCTTGAAGTCGTTTTATTTCTTGTTTATAATCAGTTATTACCATAATAATACGGTTCGTCACATATAGCACAAAATATTTGACTAAAAGATTCATATCCAAGTTTTTTGAATCCATCAGGAAGTGCTATGTGCAAATCTACCTTGTGAAAATCTGATGTATGATCTTCAAGCTTTTTCTTGAATGATTCTATATCCTTATTCTCTAAGTCTTTCACAATGTCACGAAACATATAAGACAATAAAGAAATAAGCTGCATTTTTTCTTTTTCTGTAACCATAATAACTATAAATGATGATTGTTTGTGGTTCTACTTGGACTCGAACCAAGGACTTTCTGCGTATCAGGCAGATACTCTAACCAGCTGAGTTATAGAACCTTTGTACATTTTATTGATAATTGGTACTCTCGAGAGGACTTGAACCTCTAACCTGGAAGATATAAGCTTCCTGCACTAACCGATTGTGCTACGAGAGTATAAATGATAGCGGTCCCACTCGGACTTGAACCAAGGACATTCTGATTAACAGTCAGACGCTCTAACCAACTGAGCTATAGGACCTTATTTAATATTTGCGGTACCAATGGGATTCGAACCCATGACCTCTGCCGTGACAAGGCAGCATTCTAACCATCTGAACTATGGCACCTTATGTGGAACTGACAGGATTCGAACCCGCAACCTCCTGAATGCAAATCAGGCGCTCTTGCCAATTGAGCTACAATCCCAAAACGATAGTTTGCTTTTTATATCGAAATCATTAGCTACTTGATTTCTAGTGCTAAGCACTGCCGAGAGAAGCTGAACAAGCTATCAAACAAACTTCCTTGGACTTGACATCATCATTGTGACCCCGATGGGATTCGAACCCATGACCCATAGATTAAAAATCTATTGCTCAAACCAGCTAAGCTACGAGGTCTCTTAAAGTAGTCAGATTAGGAATCGAACCTAAATCTTCAGAACCAAAATCTGAGGTAATAACCATTATACGATCTGACTAAACCCTCCCCCAATCCAAACGATCACAACGATACGAAGTAGAACAAGACAAAGATACTTATTCTATCCGTATTTCTGCATCATTAGAGAGATTGTATTGACTACGTATCATCTCTGCATATGCAGATACATAGGTGAAGAAATCATCCTCTATGGTCTTCATATTAAGCTTGTTATAATCTATTGGTGATAGATTTTCAATCGTAATATGAACTTTTATGTTAGAGCTTTTGTGCATCATTAATATCTTTTAAGAGATCAACAACGTTCTTTTTGAGCTTGAGTAGATTGCTATCTGAGTTATCAATTACATAATCAATGTTTTTTAGATTAGTTACGTTTTCTGATTCATGCTCAGAAGACAACTCTAAGTTTCTATTCAGTAAAATTACTTTACCACCATACTTGTGGATATAATCAACTTCTTCATTGAAACGAACATCTGGAACAAATACATTAGTATTGTATCTCAATGCAGTTTGCATTCTCTTATGGTTAGCAGTAACCCAAAAGTTCTTACTAATCCCATTACGAAACAAATCAGTACCAATCGTTTGAAGCATTGTTCTATAGGTAGCGTTTTCACCTATACAATCTTGCCAAATTTCTGGTAATGGTTTCTTCTTAAACTCTTGAGATTCAAATGCATCTACAGAACAACCTAACAATACAGAACAGATTTCTTTCAATGGTTGAGCAAAACTAAGGATGGTGCCACCAAAATTGATGACACCCTCCTTAGCACAAGTAGATTTACCACTACCTGCTTTTCCTGCAAATCCTATGAACATAGGGTTACTTTGTAATCGTTGCTCATGATTTCCATATCATTCTCAAAACCATTTTGAGTTTGATAGATGTACTTATCCATCATCTGATCTAAATCCATACGATCCTTGTTATCAACAAGCTCGTTTGTATAATAATCAGATGTTAGAGTAAACATTGCAGCATAACCATGTTCTGTTGTAGAAACGGCTACAAAACTGAAATCATGAATGCGAATACTTGTAGCATGTGGATAGGTTCTTTTCGCAAACTCCATAAGAGCTTCACGATAGAACTGTGCTTGAATGTCATATCTAAAACGCTTGATTGTATTTGGGAAATTAATCAGCATTCCAGAAGTTGTCTTCAAGTCAAACGGATAAATCTCAAGTTGAGATTCGTGTTCATATATACGAACACAATCCAGCATTGCTTTGCAATCAACACCTTTATACGTAAAGAATATCGGAAGTTGAAAACAAATATGATCAGATGGCTGATCTGCAAACTTTCTTGGATTTAGAGATTCATCAAAGATTGGAGAATTTTGTACACGATTTACAGCATCTCTAATGGTCATACTATCCTGCTCTGTGAGAATAATCTTACCATCAGATTCTGTGAGCATTGTCCAATAATCACTGCAATTAGCAATGATCTTGTTTACTCGTGTTTCATCCTTCCAATTCTTCTGATAGTCACAAGCATTAACAGCTGTGAGAATAGCGTCACGATAGCTCTCCAGAGGTTCTTTCTCGTGACCTGTATAGAACATAGCCACTTGGTTTTTAACCTCAGCCAGCACCTTTAATTCGCCCATTGAGGGTATCGATTCAATCGTACTGACATAGAACTGATTCTGAAACGCTTCCTCACCCTCTGTGAGAATACAGTCAACAGCACTTCCTATCTTGAGATAGTCTGGTATAACTGCATCTTGTGTTGCTTGTGCTTCTAGAAACTCACTCACTCCACGCTCAATGATTTTGAGAGTAGACTGATTGAGTGCAGGTGAATCAAAATAATTCTGAATGTCTTCTTGAGTAGATCTATAAATCATATTTGATTTGTTTAACTAATGATACAAAATCATCAAAACTCATAACTACAAGTTCATCGTATTTGTTCTTTTCGTGTCCTCTACCAACATCCTTTTTGTGTATCAAGATGTTTGGATATTGATGTTCAGGATAAGCCTGTGGTATGTTCTCAGCCACCATCTTATCGATCTTATACAGCTCTTTACTGTAATTCAGACCTTGTCTATACCCAGCCTTAACCTGAACATTAAATGGAACATTAATTAGATCAATACCACAATCATCATGTAGTCTTGAGCCATAACGTGCTGTTACGCATTTATCGAAACCAAGCTCTCGAAAAGCTTTGGCATATTGCCTTTCGGCATTGTGTCCTTTACTTCTGTTTGTTTTTCCATTCATTATACTATTAAAATTGTGTATCACAAACTATATTCAATGAATCTTTGATTCCATCAAAGAAATCATCTTTGGATAGTTTGTCTTTCTGATATTGTTTGAGCTTAAAATTATCCGTGATAAACTCACCACGATCGCAGACAAAGTTAATATTTTTCTCCATACATAACTTTATCATTTTCTTTGCGAACGGAGCTAATTTTCTAAACAATGGACTTCTAAACACTTCTGAATTAAAATAGAATAACAAATTTTCTTGTGTGATTCTATACTGATCAAGATTTTCCCAAAAATTATTTCGAAGAACTTTTTGTAAAACATCTGGATCAAAGTTATTTCTTATAAAAATACACATCATAACTTGTTGTCCATAATATATACCAAATGGTTCAAAAACAATTGGTCTTTGAACACTTGCTTCTGGATCTGAAAAACTAATTTCGCAAGGACATGTTTGTGTCATCTCTTGATAACTTATGTTACTCAAACATTTTCCATTGTAGAATAAGTTTTTCATTGCTGCACTAACTGTTGTTTTGTTACTGTAAACAGATCCATTCATCGATGATAGCGGAAATAAAAACAACAAATTTCCACCATAATCACTTATCTGTCTGAACAAACCAACCCTATATAATGGGACATATTTACAATCCCACGGAATAGTTGTTTTTACAGCATCGTTTGCAAAGTTAAAGATTGTCGGCATTTGTTTTCTTCAAGTCGATAATTGGTCCAAAATACTCTAAAGAAAATGGTACATCAAACATATCAAATCCATTCGCTTTATTACATAAGTGATTGGTAACCAATTGTGTAATATAAGTACCAATCATTGCAGCAATGTGCGAAGTCTGCTTTGCAGTACAACTTTCTTCAGGAACTTCACTATCTAAGAAAAGCGTTCTTTCATAATCAGCAAGTTGAGATTCTTTAGTGATTGTATAAATAGAAAACTGTTCGGCTAATAATCGTCCATCTATCAGAACCTTATCAAAATTACCATCTACATCCTCTTTTGCTTTTTCCAAAAATGCATGATAGATATAAGAACGAGTCTCCATATTATCAACAGCAGCAATAATGAAATCAGATTGCTCTATAGCTGCTTGATCTGTAGTTTCGTTTCCTGTGAATTTATTAGTAACAGGAACAATACAAGTATATGGAGATGGAACATTTGTAGTATCATCATTATTAACCATGATGAATTTGCCTACAGTTCTACGTACAGCATTAGCTTTCTTGATAAACAGATTATCTCTGGTAAATAATTGTCCAGAATAATTAGTGTTATCAACTATATCTGCATCAAACAAATAAACGTCTTTAACACCTATTCTGGAAAGAAACAATGTTAACCAAGAGCCAATTCCTCCTGCACCAATGACAGTTACTGTCTGATTCTGTACATCAGAAACCCAAGGTAAACTTCTAAATCTACTATTTTCACTAGCCATGATTAGTAACTTCTAAGTATGTTATAAATAAAATCGATTGTGTGTGAATGATACGAAGAACGAAGTGCTTTACATAACTTACGCGAATCATTTTCGTAGTCATTGCTCTCATCTACGAATCTATTCAAGAAAGAATGAATTACCTCCATAAGCAGAACATAATGCTCTGGATCATTAAGATCGTATGCAGACAAAGGATAAGCATTCTCTATTCTTATTATTTCACCGATGTAAAACGGAACAGACTCATAGTCATCTTCAAGGATCTGACCAAACATTTCATCAAGACAATCTAAAATCTCTTGGAATGGTTGATCACTCATTGCTGTATCAAAGTAATCATCTGCCGAAAACGGCTGATATGTATACTTGTTCAGTAAGTATATGAGAAACTGTTTCTCACAATCAGAAAAGAACTTAACATTATCGATTCGTCTTATCAAAGACAAGGTATCGATTGCATCAAAATCGCAAGGATAAACCTTTACAAAATCGTTTGCAGAAGTTTGTTTCTGATTGCCCGAAACCCGATCCGTTCGTGCCTTATGAGGACTGAACAAAATCGCTTCTGATTTCTTCCTTCTTCTTTCCTCGCAATCCTTTATTATCTCTTCAAAGCTTTTCTTAAACTCATCAGGGACAGGCTCAGTAGCCATAGGATTATCAAAGACTGTAACATCAAAGACAAGTTTACCACTTGACGTTTCCGCTTTCGTTGTGTTGTAGACATGTTTCTTATCACCAAACTCGTCTCTACAATAAATAGAATCGAGTGTTTTAGTTGTTATATCAGTTGAAAAAGCAATCTTAGCTACTCGATCACCAGCATTATTGACAATCAGAGATAGATAGAAATTGTACGACTTACAGTTCTCCGTTAGTTCAGACATGTCTGTACCACTGAAAAATGTCATTTGTTATCTCTAAGGCTCTTTATCCTTAGATTCATTATATTACTATAATGTTCAGACTATATCTTCATATAAAATAAAATTTTATATGCTGGGATTTCGTGTCAAGGTTATATTCTATATAAATATAGTTTCACTTGTTAGTCGTTGAACCTGCTATAAGCATTTAACCTATAGATTGGCTGCTGATTGTCCTTCTGTGTTATCAGAGTGGGAGTTTCCAGCAATTAACCCAGTTTTACATGACCACATTATTTTTCGAAATTCATTGTATTTTCGTTGTAAGAAGATAGAAGAATTATAATACAAATAGTACAAAAACTCTTCGATTCTTTTCTTATTACTAATTTTCCAAGTATAACATTGTTTACTATACAAGTCTTTATATAGTTTGTTAACACTTGGAAAATATGTTTGAAAAGATTCTAACAAAAAGTTTTTGTTACCTGTCACGTTTATATTGTATTTACGACCAGAAGAATACTTTTTGCCAAAAAAGATATTACCATCACCATCAAAATAACCTCGAAGAAAATCTCTCATTAAATATTTAGGCACATACTGTAATATAGTACCATCTAATGTATAAGTTTTGTGAGATGTCAATCCCATATCAAACAATGGTTTGACTAATCTCTCACCGTTTATTTTTATACAAACTAATTTGAGAATTTTCCTTTTGGTTTTTTTGTATGGATTAGCCCTCAAGACTTCTTTTATCGGGTGTTCAGCTTGTAAAGCACGTTTTACTTTTTCAAGTATATCTCGATCTTTAATTGCTACTGTGATAGTTATATAATTTTGACCTACATGTCCATCTGCACATATAAAACCAAGAATATAAGCTTTCTCTTCAGTATCTATTTTATCGAAATACTTTTCGTTTACTTTATAAATTCTTTTACCAGGTTTACCATTTCTTTCCCAGCCCATTTTTATAAAATAATGGTAGACGGGTTGATGGTATTTGAAGCCTAATAGATCACTAATCTCTTTGGCAGTTTTTCCTTCAGAGTGTAATTTCTCTATTTCTTCTTTGTACTCGTTTATCTGTAGCATATGATTTACATTTAATACTACAAATATAGTACAATACAATTGAATTTGTAACGAAATAATAAATTATTTAGCCATTACGTTATGTGAATGGATTCCTCCAACAAGAATGTTCTGATCGATATAGTCAATATGATCATTGAAATAATCAATCATAGCATCTGCATAGCCAGAGTTATCAAGCTTACGCTTGTTGAACTCAAACTCAGTGTAAGTACCAGAACCTTGATCCATTGGAATCACATCAAAAGCTGTGATGTCCATATCAATATGTTCATGATGTGAAAAATCAGATCTATCTACTTTGTACACAAGTAATCCAGACCACTCTAGACTTGGGCTTGCTTTACAGAGATAATCGATTTTTGATTCAAGCATCGGTGAAATTGACAGATTCACCGAAGCAGTTGCTACATTAGTATCAACTTGTGGTATTATTGTATTCATGATTTATTCTGAAATAGACATGTGATATGTAATGACAGAAGCGAATAGACTACAGATAGCTGTTAGTACATCTTCTCTAATTGCCATTGTGTTACGTATAAAAGTTTTTTGTTCTTCTTCTAGGTCCTCAATACCTGTTGGAAGATCAATTTCTACTTTGTGGTAGTTACCTTTGAAATAGAATCTCTTGTGAAAATTGATAGCATCAACTTCGTTTGTGTTCTGTATTATATATGTTGTATTCGGTTCATCCTTAGCATACATCATATATTGAACAGAATCTCTATGAATCAGCAAATGATCAAATACACATTTGTATAAATAATCATTTGGAAAAATTTCTACAAAATCACCTACATGTATACTCAATTGATTCCAATCAAATTCTGTATCATTCACCATCGAACGTACAAAACCTGTAATTGCAGAAGCATTCAATTGCTGATGCATAACATGTAGTTTTCTCACAGAAAGAACTGTTGATGAAGAAATTGGTTTATTGACATAATTCAAATGCCTATAAGGAATTCCTTCAAGCGATTCGTGAGATAAGTAGCTGTCAAAGCTCAATAACAGAAGCTTTATTTCATTTTCATCATAATCACCTGTACTAATCTTAATTTTCAGATCGTTTAGTGTAGTATCACCAAAACAGCAACCACAACCTTCAAGATAATGTGAAAAGATATAACGATTCTGAACCTCGAGCATATTCATTTTGCCACGAGTCATCAAAACGTCATATAAAAACACATATTTCTTGTTCTCATCCTGCTGATGTGATTGATTTAGGATGAAATAGAAATAAACATATAAGTCTTTTATTGTATGATGTTCATCTTCACTGTTCGAAATCTCAATGTTGTCATATTTTGCTATGGCAACCATTCTCGAATATTGTTGAAGATCATTTTCTGAGCCATTGTTGTGGCTTAGAAATGCAAAATCCAAATGTTCATCGTCAAACTTCCATTGAAAAGCAGAAACAACAGAATCTACTTTTTCGACCAATGCAGGATCATAACCAAGATCATTCTTGATTAGATTCCATTGAGCCAATGAATCGGGAATGAAGATAGTTGGATTAGAAACAATGTTGTTATAAGTAGCTTCTGTATCTGTTGTGAAATAAAAGTAACGAAAGTCTATCATAACTATTTGCTATTTAGCAGATTCATATTTTATAGAATAATGAAAAAAGAAAGGACACTGACTTATCATCAGTGCCCTTTCTTATTAGTTATGGATGTGAATTACTCGATGGTGTTCATGAAATCCTCAAAGGCTTTCTTCAGACGATTTGCTTCCTCATTATCTTCAGAGCTATCATCCTCATCATCATAATCATCATCCTCTCCGATGTGAGTAAGATCCTCATCAGTAGTTATACGAATAACATACTCATCAGTATGCTTATCGATAGCTTTGATGATACGATCTGTAGCAACTACATCGAGCTCCCAATTCTCCTCATACATCTCAAGAAGAGTTGTCAGAAAATCAGCAAAATTCTCATTCGCATCAAGGGCATACGGACGAAGATTGAAATCAGTAGCTACACCACTTGCGTTATCTGTATCATCTTCGAAGATGTCAGAAGTATCAAGCTTGTCCTGCTCTGTAAGGAAATCAGCAAGCTTCTTCTTAGAGAACTGCGTCCAATTCCTATTATACTTCTCTTTGATAAGCTCTTTGAGCTCATCAGTAAGGTGACTACGCAGCTCAGAGAAGCTCATATTAGCATAATCAGCTCCTGCCTTGAACTTCGTAGCTCTAAGGAAGAGAACAAAGTCTCCCTCAGGTAGAACAGCTTCCATACTCTCCAGAGTTGTCTTATTGACATTCTCTGTAGCTGTGAGGTTTGTGAGATCATAATTACCTGTCTCGATAATCTCATTCTTTAGCTCACCCCAAGTGGTTGCGTCAGAATCGATCTTCTTAATGCCGTACTTCGTAGAATATATAGTTACCTGTCTCATGATATTATATTTTGTTGTGATAAAAATGATTGCAATGCAGTTGGTCCTGAATGATTATATAGATCTGATGGATCAGTAACAAATTCATTTTGAGTATTAATCCACAATGGTCTTGAAGAAGTACAACCTAACGAAATCAGCTTTTGATTTATTTGTTGTGAATTTCTTATACCTGTAGGATCATTATCAAAGAAAACTGTTATTGATTGAAATCTATTAATCAAGTCAATAAGAATGTGATCTGATGGACAGGTCACTTCATTTTGAAACCAGATACATGTACAACCAAAGTTTGTTAGTACTCTGTAATCTTTGTATGATTTTGAAATAACAAGTTGTCTTCCCACATCTGGTAGATTATTTATCATACCAATATCATTCTGATTGCAATTGGTCAAGAATCTAAAATCTTTTCTTTTTGGAAAATATAATTTCTGTTTCTGACCATTGAACAACCCTAACGAATAACAAATATCTTTTGGTCTATACCAAGTAGTATCTGTTTTGGTTATTGAATATCTACTCACAGGAAAGACAAAATCTTCTTGCAATTGATCTATGGTTATACCATACTTATTCCAATAAAAGACATCTCTCTTTTGAAAAGGACGGAATTCTGAGTATATTTTTGTTTCAACATGTTGCTTAGAATCAAGAGTATAGACTTTACCTGGCGTCTTATAACACTCTTTGTTATTCACAATAGTGTCATAGATGAATTCATAAGCATCATTTATGGTTTCTAAATCAAAGTAGATTTGCACAGCTTCGAAGCAATCAATATTTTGCATTTTTATTCCACGAATTACATTCGTGTTTGCCCAATCTACAAATCTTAAAGAACCATCATTGAAATAATAAAAATAACACCCAGGATTCCTATCCTTTCTAAAGGGAGATGTTACTTTATGGTTTAAGTTTAGTTTACCAAAAACCAATTCAAAAATTGACTTCTGATCTATTATGTCCAAAATCTGATCTCTGAGTTCATAGTTTACTACTAACTCTGTATCATCTATATAATCAAATTTGAACATAGATCAAAAATCAATTACCAAGGAAGATCGTTGTTAAGCTGATTGTTATTTTGACTCGCAACAATGTTGTTCAATGCAGACTGACCTGCATTGACAGTTTGTGTCTCATCCTGACGATTAGCCTTATTGCTCTCCATATAGCTCTGAGACCTCTTGAATGGGTGCTCATTACCAGAAGCATCGATATAGTGAAGACCAGTGATCTGCTGGTTGTTCTTCATCCATACACGCTCCTCTTTCCAAGCACTACCCTGAGGTACTACGTGAGGAACAACAAACGTACCTCCCTTCATGTTCTTTGGAACCTCAAGGAATGTACGAGTTTGATCTGCACTAATGCTCCACTGATACTCAAGGAATACATCTACAGGAGTTGTCTGATAGTTTGCAGGAAGCAGTGTGATCATCTTCTGAATCCAATCTGCAAATCCTGTAGCAGGACCAGCAGCAAAGAGATTCTTGATCTGATCATCAGTGACACCAAGAGCCTTGATCACGTGAGTGATCACAGCCATGTTCTGTGTCATTGCAGAAGCATAACGATTAGCATAATCAGGATCATTTGGCTGAAGCACGTTTCCGTTTGATCCGAATACACGCTGTACATCAAACACACGTCTCCTCATCTCTGCTCCACCAACGTTGAACACAATGTCACAAGCACAGCAAGGTGTACTTGTGTTGTTCGTTCCGTTAGGGTTGAAGACAATAGACTTTACAGTTGCGCTTTCGTTTAGACCAAAATGAATGTTACCACCACTTGACTGTAGTGATTCATCTTGATCGTTTACTGCTCCAAATACAAAATTGTTAGCCATGGTTGTTTGTTTTAGAAGTTAGACTTATTCTCAAACTCATTCTGCTCAGGTACAGAATGTTCGCTCTCGTTCTTAAACGTTTCAGAAGCAAGAACATCCTCAATCAGATTGATCTCAGGCTGCTGCTTCTTCTTGCGCTTACCCTTAATCAGAGGATGGTTAAATACATTTGCCTGCATAAAGCTGTAAGGCAAACCGTAGTGCTTTGCAATCTCTTGACGAGACTTTCCCTCCTCGATCATGTTGATGATGTCAGAAATCTTGATTTCCATTTGTTTGTTGAGTTATAGTGTGAAAAAATAGTTCTCCGATTTCTCAGAGAACAGTATCAAAGATAAAACTTATTTCTTACTTTATGAAGATTTTGTCCCAATGAGTCTCGAGACTTCCATCTTCAAGTTTCTTACTTATCATAATAGTCTGATTTGTAAGATGTGGGATTCTGGTACCACCAATCATTCCCACATTAGAAGTGAATGCGATTGAATTCTCATTAGTAGAAGATCTGAATAAGAGACCCATAGCATCTGTCTTTAAGGCTAAGATGTTCTTGAGCTTACCCTCAATATCCAAATCCTTAACAGTACTGCTTTCATCATTTCCTCCAAGTGATCTATCTGCAACGTGACCCAAAGAGATAAGACAATTGCAATACTGACTAAAGAAATTCATAAGTGTCTGAAGAGCATTTCGCTTATAGGTATATCCAACTCCATAGCTAAGAAGTGTAATATCCCAATCCAACGGTTTGTTCTTCTTCTCTTCTTTGTTGTATTGCCCTACAGCAATTGCATTGATGAGATTATTATACAAAGAAGTAATTGTATCGAGAACAATGAAATCAAAGTGAGGTTTGGTTTCCATGAACTCTTTAGAAAGAGCATTCAATGTATCTAAATCATCAATACATAAAGCATTCATGTCATAGAAGTCAGAACCATGCTCAAAATCCAAGAGAAGATACTTTCCTGGAAGTTGAGACATCAACTCAGTTTTTCCTACTTTAGGATAACTGAAGATGATCATGTTTCTTGCGTTCTTGACTGTTGCTTTCTTAAAAGTGTTTTGTAGTAACGACATTATTCTGCTTGTTTTACAATTCGTTTACCATTTGATTCTACCCATCTTGCATTTCCAAATGTTTTCAATGCACCATCCATTTCAAACAAGAAATGCTGTGGATATTTACAGTGTCTTGATTCAACTAAATGTATGCTCCTTAGATTATCGTTAATTGGACTACCAGCTGAAGTGCGGATAGTTAATCCAAAAAATTCATTAAGGTTGTATCTATCATCAGTAGGAGCAAACATGGTCATAACATAATTGCTATCCTCTGACAAGTTTCCAGATTCTTTAATATCCTCAGGACCAGGATATAACAAATCTTTAGCATACTTCTGTCTTTCAATTGAAGCAAGAGCGCGATTAGTATGAATGATATTCACAAATGTGTAATTACATACATTTCTTAATGTAGTACAATATTGTGACCATCTATCGACTAATCCTTTGAGGGTTAAGTTATCCTCTCCCATTAACAAACGACAATGATCAGTGATTACTATCACATGTTCATTCTCATCATTTGGTTTATAACTTAACCATTTAGGGAACGCTGGATTAGGATTAGTAGGATCTGCTATTGCTGTACCTCTTGATAAAGCAAGGGAACAGAGATACTTATACATCCCTGTTGGATTCTGTTTGTTGGAAATGAAATTGGTACAGCATTTCACTGACGGATCTTGAATTCCATTCTCATCATACTTACCAAGCAGTGGATATACATCCTTATCCATAATTTCAAAGAGAGCATCTGCAAGAGCTGGTTTCAGTGTCACAATATCTCCATTGTCATCAGTGATATAACCTCTTAAAAGATCAGATGTTAACGGAATAATGGTTTGACCATTCACTGTTTTACCATCTTCTAACGTATATGTCTTACGATGATACCTCTTATACAGATAATGAACAGCAAGATCAAATTGCATACTCACAACATCAATCTCATAAGAGAAATAGACGAAACGAATATTCAAATGATTAGCTCTTGCATATTCATACGGTGCTAAAAGAAAAGCACAATTGACGAAAGTTGATTTACCAACCTTTGGTGGTGAAGCAATGGTATAGATACGACCTTTCTGTACACCATTTAAGGCTTTAGAAAGCTTCTCTAAGCCATCACCCATTGGTAACCCTTTGTTACCACCTCTTTGTCCAAGTTGAAATTCTGATTCAAAATTCATTGTATCGTATCAGACAGTGAATTCCTTTGAGAATCTTGATTCTTCTTTTCACGAATTGCAAGGATCCAATCAAGAAGACTATCTTCTCTATCAGAATTGTTCTTACCACCTTTGAAAATGAAATAATCTGTTTGCTTTACATATATAGGACTGTTTTGGGTGAATAAATATTGTCTTGTTGCTTCAAGAATCTCTGCTTTAGTGACATCGGGATGCTCTTTAAGGAACACAAGCATCTTGCGTTTTGTCTTTGCAGGAGAAGTCTTCTGTGGGTTGAGTGATGGGAACTTGTCTTTGAAGAGCTGAATATACTCATCTTTGATCCAATCAGTCGAATCATCATTCAGTGTATTGTCTTGCAAATCTGTAATGACAAGTTCATCAAGATCGATTGGTAGCTTCTTCAGTATCTCTTCATCAGATTCAGAAAGAATGTGGAATTGTCTTCCACAAAATTTCTCTCCAAGTAACACTACCACACAAGCACATATATCATCTATATCATTGGATTCCAATGTTTTATAGATCGCTGGATTGATTTTTAACATGTTCTATTAAATCATTAAGTGTTAAAAAACTAACTTTTGATTCGTCAAAAGAGCTCAATGTAGAATTGACCCAATTAACATCTTGAGTACCAACCAATCGCATAATATAAATAGAAGCAAACTTGTCTTTTTCAGCAAGTAATGCTCTACAAATCTTTTGCGTTGATCGTCCTGTACCATCAGAATCAACCTGCATTAAGATAATGTTGTTTAGATTGGTAAAGGTATGACCAATACCACCTGATTCAACTAATCCTAACGTGTTGATCTTGTTCTCTTGAAACGCATTATAAGCATCTTTGTTTGTCTTTGAGTGATAGACATTGCTTGTAATGGATTCAATCTGTTTAATGGTTGGAGCAAAGATTAGAGAACGTCCTTTCAAATGTGCTCCAAGCCATTTCACAACACTTGCTTTTGAGTTTGACTTATGTATCACTTTCATTCTCATCAAAGCAGCCCTCTTCATATTTCCACCATACAACTTAATGGTTTCAACCTTGTTGTTGTAATAGTTGTAGGTGTTTAGTTCAGAAGTGTAAAATGTCTTACCAGCTTTTGTTTTGACAAGAATGTTCTTATTTGCATCTAATGGAATATCTACAACATATATATGATAATCACTCAAGATTTGATCAGATACAGCTGTATTGATATCGTATTCAACTAAAACAGAGAGATTTAATCTTGAATATAAGAATTGCTTATCAGCGTGTGTGGTATCAGTTCCTGTCATTCCTATTATATTCTGATAAGTCAAAGACTTATCGAACAATGTAGAAAGAGCATTCTCTGTAACACACTGATCCTCATCTAATATGATCCAAGAATAATGTCCTGTTATTTTGTTGAGTGATGCATAAGTGACTGTTGTCAAACGTTTCTTATAACGCTTAGCCTTCCACTTATCAAATTCATTTGGAATATCTTCTTCTGCTAACTTAGCAGATGGAGTTACCCAAAGAATTGACTTTGGTTTATCTCTTTTGATCAATTCAATGATCAGTTTGGTCTTACCAACACGAGGGGATAGCAACAGTCTTCCGTGGGGATTCGGAAGAAGACTGTCTAAGATGTTGCTTTGAATCTCATTGATGTCCATTTTCTATTCTATCAATTACCTTTTGAACATTTAATTCGTAATAAGGCAGATAGATCATATCCACCAATTCATTCTGATCGATCTTTGACCAATCATTTACAATAGTACAAAGGTAACCTGCTTCAAGATTGATCTCTCTTGGTTCAGTTTTGCCTTTTAATGGTTTCATAACTTTAACGAGTTGTGAACCTTTACCTATTACTTTCCAGCTTTTCGTTTCATTGTCTTTGACAAATTCACCTGTAATGATGTATCTGTTAATACGTTGTACTTCTTTAGTCGATACAACGTTTCCGTTTTCATCAATCTCTTTTTGCACAAGTGTATCTGTTTTCTTAACCTTACTTCTTAAACAGAAATCATATATCGATGTGTGCAGAAATTCATTCATAGCATCATGAACAGATTTCTGTTCAACAAAGTATTTCTCTAAAGTCTTTGGGACAACTAAAGCAGAATGATTCTTATAGATCTCCAATTCACCAGGTGAATCCTTATAAATAAAGATTGCACCTTTTCGTTTGATAGCTCCTGATTCTTTTACAGCAATGTAATTGGAAACATTTACAATGATCATCTTTGAATAAATGGTACCTTCAAGTTCAAGCTTGGTATAGTTTTCCCATCTTGATTTGATTTCTTCCATCTTTTCGATCTTTGATCTCGGTACCATAAATGTTGCACCATCTGTATTGACTTGTAAATTGTATGCATCTGGAATTTCATCCAAGACACGTTCAATCAACATAGACAATAACAGCTGACCATTTATAGTAATCGATACTGTAAATTCAGGACTATACAATGGTGAATATTCTGAATTAGATTTACCATAAGAACCATTAAGAGCAAGCTTATATGCTAAGTTTTCAGCAGTACCCTTTTTATACTTCTTACGTTCTAAGAAGATTCCTTCATAAATGTTACAGAATTCTTTTCCGTAATGTTTAGGGTAGAGCTTGTTCTGAATAGCTATGTTTGGGTAAAACGAAGTTACATCCAAGTCGTATATGACTTGTTCTTCGTTCGATTCATACACACCAGGAGCAATGCAGGCATGCGCCCCACCAACCCCATATTGTATGACACAGTCTTTGAACTTTACGTTCAAGCTTCGTTGGACAGGAACACGTTCATCATTGATTACTGTTGTTGTCAAATCTTCAACATAATAACCTTTAAGTGGTTCAAGCTTCGATTCAGGAATCTTGCTGAACGCGCCAGCTAATTCTTCAATCGTTTGACTTTTGAAGAATGACAATAGAGCTTTGAAACAAGGTTCGACAAAGACAATGTAAGGAAAGATTATCTCATTTAGATTGATTGATTCAACAGGACTTTGGATTGCTCTTTTGACAACTCTTGTTCCTGTGTCAACCATTTCGTACACTTTATCTGATCCTAAAGCTGATTCAACTGAAGACACGAGAATGGATTCTCCTATCTTAGTTGAGTTGTAATTCGTGAAATCTTGTTTATAGATTTCAGTCATCTTCTTTCTCAGCTCTATTTCAGGTAGAGTGTGTTCGTAGAGTTTGTATGTAGTATTAACATCATTATGACAATACTTTACAAGCAAATCCATTTGATCGTGAGAGACAGGTTTGTCTGGATCAAATGGAAGTTCTTGAATATTAGTCATTTGAAAATTAAACTCAAGCTCTTTCAACGAACAAGCTTTTGCGAAATTATCAAAATGATTAATCTTAAAAAGATCAATCTGCTTACAGATATAATCGGAATCTTTGATGAAAGATCGATTGCTTTTGATCAGTTGTCCTGATCGTCTGTAAACAGATTGTAGAAACTTAGGCAATGGTTTATCAAACCATTTGGTGATAATGTCATGAATGATTGGATAATCATATGCGAGATTATTAAACCCAATCATAACAAGATCGGGTTGAGATAGGAAGAGAGCAAAAAGGTTTCGATCATCCCTCCTGTCAGATACTTCAAAGGTTTGTTCTTTTGAGGTATCTGAACATTTGGAGCAAAAAAGAAAGAAGTTCGGATAAACTTCTATATCATAAATGTAGTTCATATTACTAGCAGAATGTGACGTGCAAGATAATTAGAAAAAGGAAGATCAAAAAACTAATTTGCGTTAAAGAAGACTATAAAGACCACCATCAAATATCCAAAACACTACGCAAAGAACAAACACAAAGGTAGTTACAGATAGTGCGAGACTTAATAGAGATCCGATAAAGAATAGCTGTACAGGAAATAATCCTGATAACCAATCAAAGGTTTTCTTATGTACCCAATATGCAGCCCAACCTCCGATTGTTATTGAAAAGGCTATTGCCATCAAATTCTCTAACGGTTGAAGACTTAAAAGACACATAGTAAGAGTGCTCTAAAGATGTAAACGAATGCTATGAATGAGATGCCATATGGAAGATATTCAGCCCAAAAGGCTTTGTCTGGATCTGGATCTTTCACAGCTGGTTTGAATATGGCTAAACACAAACCAGAAACGAGAAAATATACAATACCTGTTAATCCAACTGCTATTATAAATAGACCAAAGATTGCAGGTGTGTATATCAAGATTTTGACGAACGGTTCCATGTCAGTGATGTTTGTAAATGATTAATCGTTCAGAACTTCTTGTTACTGCTGTATACAACAGTTTCTGAAATTCATTACGATTTCTGTTTCTGCATAAATCATTGTAATTGACAATGGTAGTCTCATAAGTCGATCCTTGTGACTTATGTACAGTGAGTGCATGATTATACTTAAAACGTAAGAATGGCTCAAAGAATCTGTAATAAGATTCCCAAGGCAATTCTTTTGATATAGCTTTGGCTTTAAGGTTTTTGGTGAAAGCTCTAAAGTCTTTGAAGCTATCTTCATGCACAGCTAAGATGTCACCATTAATGCGATAGACGTGAAGTTTAATGGTACCTGGTGTTTGGTCTTTGAACTCAACAATCGGTCTTTGGCATACTGTGACAGCTTTGGTGATTGTATCTAATTCAAGATCGTTTACTTTTAACTCTTGATTGGTAAACAAGTTGTGGTCATTGTATGTATATGGAGAATCAACAACAATTGTTTCTCCAAGATTCAAAAGATCAGGATGATCGTATATACGTTTCCTGACTATTTGATTCATTTTATTGACCGCATCATTTGTCCAAGCTAGATACTTACACTTGTCAGAACCATTTGATTCAACAAGTTTGTTAATGATGGATTCAAAATTATTTGTAAAGACATAACCAGATGTATCTGTATAATCAGATCGGTTAGTATTACAAAGAGACAAGTTGTTTGAAAGAGCAATAATAGGATTGTCTTTAGCTTGCCTAACAATTTCAGTAAGGTGGAAATCATACTCAGGATTTAATTCAAATTCAAATGCGATTGAATTCGGTTCGTTTACAGGTGGTAACTGTTTGGGATCACCAACGAGTATGCAAGTGGTATGACGTGATGTGTTCTGGAGATATTGATCCAATAAGTCAAAGATGTATGTATTCATCATTGATGCTTCATCTATAATGAGAACATCAATATATTTGAATGGATCATCATACTTTGTCAAAGTGGTTTTGAATTCAATTTCTCCTGTGTTATAATCGATTGATTGCTTAATCGATAAGAGTTTGTGAATAGTACTGACACTAACAAGATGTGAATCATAATCAGATACGAGCAAACTTGTGGCTTTGTTTGTTAAGCCTGTTATGCGTACTGATTTGTGTCTATCTATTAGTTCAGATACTAAAGTACGAATAAGAAAAGTCTTACCTGTTCCTGCTGAACCTGTAATACGAATCCATTGAGGATTTGAAGATTCGATTAGGGATAGGACTGAATCGTAAACGGATTGTTGAGATGGATTTAGCATAGTAAAAACTATATGAGGGATAAAGGGAGGGAAAAAAGGAGGAGGGGAAGGGGGATAAAGGGCTGAGGATCAGACAGTTACGTCATTTTCCCTCATTTTCTCTTTACATTTTCATCCCCTTCCCTTTCCTTTTTCATTTGTCCAATTATAAAAATCATTTATAAGAATTTTATACGTATTCCCATCAAAATGATCATATATATAATCAGAATCGATCTTTTCATCAGAACCGCAAATTCTTCCGTATTTTTTCATAAACGCAGAATAATTTTCTGTATCTGATTTCATATCGAAATAGTATTTCCAAGCCAATTCTTTACGCTTTTCATTCCTTGCTTCTTTGAATTTGTTGTATACACAATCTTCATCAAAGGTTGGAGAACCAATGTTAATTTCTCTATCAGCATCACCCAAAGCGTTTTCAAGGAACGTTGCAAACCCAATTGGTTTTTTGCTAAACAATTCGCTAAACTGCTCAGAATCAGAGAACGGAAACCAATCTATCTTTTTAACTGCTTCATCAAAAGCCATTTTGAAATCACCACATACGTAGTGACTTGTTAAACGGAAGTATACTTCTGTTGGAAATTCGATGCAAGATGTTTTAAGGTATCTTATCTGTTCGTCAGATAATTCTTTGTTGTAAAGTGAATAGATATAATCTATCCAATCACAGAATATTTTTCTGTAAGTTTCTTCTTCAACAAAAAATAAATCGCAATCTGTTATAAGTGAAATCATGTATCTAAAACATTACGAAAAAGAAAGACCCAAGAAGTCCATTACAAACTTCTTGGGTCATAAATCAATCGAAGCGTGATAATTCACTCTCACGGCACATTTCGATGTATGCTCTACGTACATCAAATCTCCACTTACAACCATACTGCTCAATGATGATCTCATCACTATTGATTTGATCACCATCTCGATATGGTCTAAGTACAGCAGCAAGATGAGAATCTGGTTCACCACTCTGCTGAGAATAATATCTCAGTGTATCAAGATAGTTGAGTGCACTAGGTTTAATAGCATCGATTGAATAATCGTTGCACACACTAAACTGCTTGACTTCATCTCCACACGGAAGAAGCGAAACAGAGCTTCCGGCATTAGTACCCAAATTCGAATCGAGCAAGATTTCTGAAAATGGTGTTGGCGTTCCCGTAAACACTTTATCATCATACCGAAAGGTATAATAATTGATTGGGGTTGCTACATCACCATACCCAGCAAATTGCATAAGTGCTTCTGGCACTTTCTTCGGATCAGGATAGCAATACTTTAAGATTGCTTCTGCTTCTTTATCAGAGATGCTGGGAGTGTATAGTGATAGGACTTCACTATACCATTTACCGAATAAGCTTCGGTAATCAGTTTCGTCGAAAGTAAGGGTTTTAATTCCATCTTGTTCAGGAATATTTACTGTGATCATAATACAAAGTATATCAAACGATTAGACAAAAAAAAGGGGTGCAAGTTAGCTGATGAAACTAACTCACACCCAAACCACCATCATGGTCAAAGTGGATTAGGGTCAAACTAATGACCCTAATCCTAATCACAAATTGCCAGAGACAACTGTAAGTTTATACCTACAGGTGATTAATCAAAGCTCTCGCAAATCCTCATCCTCTCTTGCAACAAGAGAGAAGCAAATTCTGCGGTATTGAGGTTTCTCATGCCAGAGAATTGGATCTCCAGCCTGAGGATGATTAGCAGGATAACGCACTAGCTGACGATTTGCGATCGCCTCACGAGTGGTCATCTTTTGGTCAATTCCCCATTGCTCACTATCAGAGATGATAGGAGCGCTCGCAAGAATCTTGTAAAGACAAGCTTGCGGATATTTCCGCAACTGCTCCTCAACCGATTCGATGGTCGAATCAGCGGGAACATTAGACCAATACACACGAGTCTCAGTTGTCTCGTGCTCCTGGCTCTGGATCCCCTCAAAGAGGGAATCGTTATAGCCATCTTGCTTCCTATCATCATAGGAAGACTTAGTGGTGATGACCTGCTTGAGCTCAGCAGTCATCGTACCCTCCTTTTGATAGTCAGAAGTGTATACCCTTGAAACGGTAATGGGTGAAACCGTAGTGTTTACAGTCTTCATGATAGAAAATCTGTTGTTGAGGTTAGTACAATAACTCACAAGACCAAACCCCAAACAGTCTCGTGAGCAAATTCATCGGTGGACACCACAGCCCACCGCTCGAGTATCAATGAGGTTGTTCTCCCGAATCTCGTAGCGGAAATCAATGGGAATCCAAATGCTGTTTCCAAACATTCAAATTCCCAATACCTCTAAAACGTTCATATTTCAATTCTGAGAGGTTTTCTATATCGAGATGATAACTTATACCATTTCGATACGAAAACCTTTCAGAACGCTTCTATGTGCGTCCTAGAGGTATCGTATGATTTCCGATGGATCAGAAGAAATCCCAATCGATAATCAAGCGATGAACCAAAGGAGATTTGCAAGCAAACCCCTTGTGGTTCCACCTGCGTATCAATGAGGTTGTTCTCCTGAATGGGTTATCAAACAAAATGGAATCGGGTTTACCTAACCCAATCCCAAATCATTTGCTCATTTCACAAAAACTTGATATACGCGCGCACGTGTACGCGCACGCATACGCACGTACGCACGCACGCGCACACGCGGTTTATTACTTATATATATATATTATATATATATTCCTATACGCGCGTGCGCGCGCGCATTTATTCTACAGCGGGAGGACACGCTGTTGGGGAAACAACTTTCTTGACGCAGAACTCACTCGCTACGCTCGCCGCTTCGCGGCTCGCTACGCTCGTTCGTCCTGCGTAAGAAAGTTGACAAAGAACATTCTTTTTTTTAGATTGTAATAAGATTGTTCTAAGTCGCGCGCGGGCGCGTAAGGTAGGATTCCAAATTGAAATTTGCAATACCTACCCGTGTTAAACTATGTTAAAGTTTTGACATATTAATTTGAAGTCAAATCAGTCTAAATTCACATAGCTTAGTACGATCGGAAGACCAAGGAAGATATAAACTACCAGTTCAAAAAATATCATTTCGATACAGAAAGGAAATGACATAAAAACGAGAATAGAAACTGATAGATACATCAAAGTTAGAACTGTGAAATAGATCTTATGCTTTAGAGATAAGTGTTTCATATCTACACAAATACTAAAATGAGAAGAGAAAAAAAAGGCTGTGCACACCGATTGTTAGTCGATATGCACAGCCTTTAACTTACAGTCGATTGGTGACAATGTTGGCTAACCATTTCCAGACATCATCACCCTCGATTTTGTTCTGACCATCTGAGACCATAAGATCCCAAATGTCCTCAATGAAGTAGCCTTCTTTGATTGGCTCATCAAGGAAGAAATTGGGAAGTGGATTTTGAGCCCACTCCCCAATCAGATATTTTGGTAGCATTTTTGCTACGAGCGAACTTTCTCGCTCAGTAAAGTTATAATGCTCATCAGCAATCTCTAATTCCGTAAGATAGATCATGAACAACTCTAAATCACTCGGAAAGAAACCGAAAGGCTTCTTCCTTATGTTTTCATTTGCGATTTGATACGAATCAGATGAGAGCTGTATCTCACGCATTGTTGCGTTATCCAGCGCAAGCATCATATGAAGTTCCATGATGATAATAACCCAATAATCTCATCGGGAATTCGTTTTAGACGAGATGCTCAAACGAGCGTTTTATAAATGATGTCACGAACAGATCGTGACTGATTATCAATAAGGTTGTTCTCATTGATATATGATGTATCTCATATTAGTATAAATACTAAAATGAGAAAAAGAAAACTGTGCATACTGACAGTTAAGCAGTATGCACAGTTAAAACTTATTGTAGTGGATTTGCCATTCTAGACGCAATCCACATCCAACGTTTGGTCTCACGACCTATGAAATCTAGATCGTGACTTACTGCATATTCTTGCGAAGTGTTGCAGTAAGTTATGTCGATCATGTAGACCCCTTCGGGTATTGGTTTCTCGAAAAATTCATCTGGCAGTGGGTCTCTTAGACAGTGACCCAGAATTTGATCTGGTAATGTGCATACCAGATCAAACAGACCTTTCTCATCTAGATTGAAGCCGTGTGAAATCCGGCAAGCAATGTAGTCAATAAAGTATTGCATATCGCTTGTGTAATATGGATTTTCATCGTTCATCTTTCCTAACTCATCTTCGAGATTATATTCATCATCTCGAAGATAAACGATTCTCTCTGTCCCATCGGACAGAGAGAATTCTATGTGTATGAAATCAAACTCTTCTTTCATGATAATGTTTGTTGTGTCTCAAAAGAGACTGTTAATAAATAAAGCTGTGCAGCAGGTTATCATTCCTGCTGCACAGCTGTTGTATTGATTGGTGTTAGTCAGCATGATTGCTGACTAACACGATTTTATGCTAAGACTAGTGCGGTCTTAGCATAAACAGGATGACCGTGCTCATCGCAGCCCCTGAATTGTTCAGCGGCACGAAGCTCATAAACTTCTTCCATGCCCTCTAGCGACATGGAAGAAGACATTTGGTCGTACTCCCAATCAGCGATGATTGGGTGATTGTCCTCGCATGCATCGATGGAGAAACACATGCCTGTAAAGCACTCTGTTTCGCGAAGTGCTTTATTGATGTGCTCAATGCGTGTATGTTCATCAAGACCAGCTAACATCTGATCTTGAATCGATACACGCACAGTTTGCACTTCCCGCTCTTTCAGCGCGGGAATAGAACCCTCTTGTGAGTAAACTATGGTGATCGTTCCATAGTCATCTTGCAGGGTGCATTGTGTGCACTGCACAAGGCTGTAGTGGGTATACTTACCGAACATGATGATGGTTGCCCATACTAACGCTCAGGGCTTCCTTTAGAGCGTAGGTCTCCGAAAGGAGACTGTTCATATAATAGGACACGACAGGTCATCACTCCTGTCGCACCCTGGATCTGAAGTTAGACAAGGTTGTTCTCTCACGATCAAGCTACCAGCTGACCTGCACAACAGCAGACCAGCGAGCGATCAGTGAGAGAGAAAACTGTCTCAATCCTGTGTATAGATAAGGTTGTTCTCTTG
>ERZ1673752.1006-NODE-1006-length-43174-cov-27.214337_pt1 | contig 43174 bp, 39 predicted proteins | sample MGYA00580195_ERZ1673752 | MGnify/ENA primary metagenome ERZ1673752 (study PRJEB41218, sample SAMN15661744) | gut metagenome | host: Homo sapiens | place: Canada: London | collected 2015-08-20/2019-03-30 | study: EMG produced TPA metagenomics assembly of...
GATTCGCTTCATGATTGTTGTGTTCTAATAAACTAACTTCGTTTCTATTATTCCATTTCTTGCAAAGGTAACATTTTATGTGCAACGCGCTACCTCAGCTACAACCTAATCCTCATAATGCACTCCCCTACTCGCAAGGTACACATATTACTGGTAATTTAAGAGAGGACGATGGGGCGCGTTCCAAGGGCGGTGCCACGCATATACGTATCTTTTTCTATCTTTGTATGCGGAGAGGAGTAGCAAAAATAGAAGAACTCCGCAATAGATGAAAAACTTAATCTCAATAGAACAGTGCACGGCAGGGGATATACTAAAGATTCTCGGTCGGGCAGAGCAGTTCGAAGAGCAAACCAATCGCGATTTTATGAGCGGATTGGTTGCCGCAACGCTGTTTTTTGAGCCATCCACCCGCACGCGTCTCAGCTTTGAAACAGCAGTAGTTCGTTTAGGCGGGCGCGTAATTGGCTTTAGCGATGCGCGCACTTCCAGCTCCACAAAAGGAGAAACGCTGAAAGATACCATCAAAATTGTATCCAATTACGCGGATGTAATCATAATGCGTCACTACTTAGAGGGCGCGGCTAAATACGCAGCTGAGGTGACGGAGCGGCCGATTGTGAATGCCGGTGACGGAGCGCATCAGCACCCCTCACAGACGTTATTGGATTTGTACAGCATTAAAAAGACCCAAGGACATTTGGAGGATTTAACCTTTGTGGTCGTTGGCGACCTGCGCTTTGGTCGAACGGTGCATTCGCTCATCGAGGGTATGTCACATTTTCGTCCGCATTTTATCTTCGTAGCGCCCGAGTCGCTTGCTCTTCCGGAGGAATACCGCCGTTACTGCATTGATAAAGGGATATCTTTTGAAGAGACAACCGACTTTACGCGCGATGTGGTGGCACGTGCCGATATTCTCTACATGACTCGCGTGCAGCAGGAACGTTTTACCGATCCTGAGGAGTACGAAGCGGTGAAAGATGTATACGTATTGGATTTGGATTTGCTCACGGATGCCAAGCCAACCATGAAAATATTACATCCCCTGCCTCGCGTAAACGAAATTGCACAAGAAGTGGATAATCATCCATCGGCATATTACTTTAGGCAGGCACAAAACGGACTTTATGTCCGGCAAGCCATTCTGTGTGAAGTATTAGGTATATAGGTAATGAAATGTCAGTTATGAAAGAGGACAAAAAGGAACTTTCGGTAGCCGCCATATGTAACGGAACGGTGATTGACCATATACCTCCCGATAAGTTATTCAACGTGGCATCATTATTGCATTTAGAAGATGCCACCGCACCGATTACCATCGGGAACAACTTTGCGGGACACAAACAGGGGAAAAAGGGAATCATCAAGATAGCGGATCGCTTTTTCGAAGATGATATACTGAACCGCATCGCGCTGGTGGCACCAAATGTAACGCTAAACATCATAAAGGAGTACAAAGTGGTGGCAAAGAAGCGCGTGGATCGACCCAAGGAGGTGATTGGTATAGTGCGGTGCCCCAACGCAAAGTGCATTACCAATAACGAGCCGATGCCAACACGATTTGAAAGTGTGGCGGATGGAACCGAGGAGGTATTGGTATGCAGCTATTGTGGTAGGAAGGTAAAGGACGAACAGATCGAACTGCAATAGAGAGGAAAGAAAATGAAACAACATTGGCGTCCCGGTACAATGCTCAGTCCGCTTCCGGCAGCTATAATTACCGCTTGTAACCAAAGGGGAGAGAGCAATCTGTTCACCGCCTCGTGGACCGGAATCCTTAATTCTGATCCGCCTATGTGTTACGTAAGTATACGTCCGGAACGCTATTCCTATCCGATGGTTAAGGAAACAATGCAGTTTGCTATCAACCTGACCACAGCAGCAATGGCAAAGGCGACTGACTTAGTGGGCGTAACTTCCGGTCGCAATGGCGATAAATGGGCTTCTTCGGGGTTAACCCCCTGTAAGGCAAAGATTGTTGATTGCCCATTGGTTGCAGAAAGTCCTGTCAGCTTAGAGTGCCAGGTGCGCGAGATTATGCCGCTCGGTAGCCACGACCTTTTTATTGCCGATATAGTGAGCGTAGCGGTGGACGATGCCTATATCAACCCTCAAACGGGCAAGTTGGATCTGAAGAAGAGCAACTTACTGGTATATGCACACGGAGAATACTTCACTTTAGGCGACTTTGCCGGATATTTCGGCTGGAGCGTGAAGAAGGGCTCCGACCCGATAGAACGAAGAGATTGACAAAAAGATATTAATCAATAAGCATAGATAGAGACATATGACTAATCAAGCATTCGGAAATAACAATCTGCCCCCGCAGCAGACGAAACATCGCCGGGGTGGAATTTCGGTCACATTGATCGTAATCATCGTTTTAGTAGTACTCTTTGCGCTCTTCCTTATCAGTAAGTATAATGGAATGGTGCAGCAGCAGGAAGCGGTTAATACATCATGGAGCCAAGTGGAAAACCAATACCAACGCCGTGCCGACCTTATTCCCAACTTAGTGGAAACGGTAAAGGGGTACGCATCTCACGAACGGGAAACCTTAGAGGGCGTAATAGAAGCACGAAGTAAAGCAACTTCAACCACGATTGATCCGAGCAAAATGACTGAAGAGCAGCTGGCTAAGTTCCAAACAAGTCAAGCCGAACTAAGCAATGCCCTCAGCCGACTTATGGTAGTGGTAGAGCGTTATCCTGAATTGAAAGCGGACGAAAACTTCCGTCAGTTGCAGGCTCAGCTCGAAGGAACGGAGAACCGCATTACGGTAGCTCGGAAGGATTTCAACGATGCGGCGCAACAGTACAATATCACCATACGCCGTTTCCCCAACAATATTGTCGCCGGAATTTTCGGATTTAAGACTCGTCCCTACTTCCAGGCATTGGAAGGTGCCGATAAAGCACCTACGGTTAAGTTCTAAGTATTGATAATTTCGCTCCGTTCTTCTCATGAAGTGTAGGGTTCTACTAACCTTTCTGCTCGTTTTATTCGCAGCACAACTTGCCTCCGGCGAAGCATCGTATGGAGGTACCTATAGCGTGCCGGATGTACCCAACGTGCAAGTAATGGACAGCACCCGTTTTGTTACTGATCCGGAGGGATATGTAACCGAAGAGGTACGGACGGAATTAGACAATCAGTTGGCTGCTCTGAGGCACGATTACGGTATCGAAGCGGTGATTGTTCTTCTGCCTTCACTAGATCAGGAGATAGAGGATTTTGCCTTAGAGTTATTCCGTAATTGGGGGTTAGGCTCTGCAAAGCAAAATAGCGGTTTGTTGCTGATCGCATCGATGGATGATCATCGCTTCCGTATACAAACAGGCTACGGATTAGAAGGCGTATTGCCCGATGCGGTTTGTAGTGATATCATTGCCAACGAGATTGCTCCCTATTTTCAGCAAGAAGCATACGGAGAAGGACTACTAAATGCTATAAAAGTAATTAGGAAAAGTGTTGACGCAGGAGAATATACCCCCTCGGACAGAAGAAGCGTAAGCGATGACGGCGAAACATCATCCGTTATCGGAATGTTTTTGTTGCTTTCGCTTTATCTTATAGCGGTTATCGGATTCACAATGGGTGCATTTGTAGGCGTACAGCGGGTTGCAGCCCAATACGAGCCTCAATTTGCACTCAAAAAAATGGATGAACACGCACGAAAGATGTCGATATGGCTTATTATCTGTATTCCTGTGCTGATTGTGTTCCTCATTTGGTACCCCAAATACCGCAAACGTATCCAAAAAGCAGCGCTAACATGCCCCCAATGTGGTAGCTATAACACTTATCATCTTTCCGGAATTGATTCAAGTCGGCTCCTTTCTCCCGCACAACGCTTTGAAACAGCCATCGGGAGCCGAAAATATGCTCCTTATCGTTGCTCCCAATGCGGCTACGAACATGCCGTTCTTGTGGAACAACCCAAAACGAAGTATAAAGATTGTCCCAGTTGCCATACTCGCTCTTACTACATTTTGAGCAAAAAGCATGTAAGAACGCGTAAAGGCAGGATGTTGCGCACCACTTGGAAGTGCGATTTTTGTGATCATACGGAGTATAAGGATATACGCGATGACGATGATGTGAGCGGCGGAATCATAGCCGGGAGCATTATTGGCAGTAGTTTTGGTCGCAGTGGCGGCTTCGGAGGTGGCTTCGGAGGCGGTTTTGGCGGAGGTTCTACCGGTGGCGGTGGAGCAACCGGCGGTTGGTAATGTATTAAAAAGCATATTCGTATGAAGCATAAGTATCATCCCTATGTACCCAAGTGGCGTCCCGGTCAGGACGTGAAGAAGATGCGTCGGCGCAAAGCGCGCAGAACGATTTGGCTCATTTTGCTGCTGCTTGTTCTGCTCTTTATTGGCTGGGTGGCATTTGGATTGCTACGAACGGCGGGTAAATCGGGAAAAGAAGGATTTATCTATATCCGTCCCACTACAACGATGGCACAGGTAGAAACGCAATTAACCCGGGAAATTGGATTGCGCAACTCATCGTTCATGAAGCTTGGGAATAAGTTGCTTCGGGTTGAACGGAATCTTCGTCCGGGCAGATATGCTGTAACCGGTCGGATGAGCTTAGTAAAATTGTATCGCGTACTTCTTTATGGTAATCAAACGCCACTCAAAATCACTTTTAACAATATTCGTACGCAACAGCAACTGGTAGAGACGCTTAGCAAGCCGCTTGCTTTTGATGCCGATTCACTTACGGCTCTGCTTACGGATACCACTTTTTGCGATTCTTTGGGCTTCAATACGGAAACAATTCGTTGCCTTTTCATTCCCGATACGTACGAAGTGTATTGGACCATCACTCCGCGTGAACTGATTGATAAGATTGCGACCGGTTATCGTCACTTTTGGAATGACCAAAAGACGGAGATGGCTCGCAAAGAGGGGTTATCGCCAATCGATGTTTGCATTATCGCCAGCATTGTAGAGGAAGAAAGCGCGCAGACGAAGGAATACTCCGATATTGCCGGGCTGTATATCAATCGACTGCGCCGTGGTATGAAGCTCCAAGCCGATCCTACGCTAAAATACGCGCAAGGCAACTTTGCGGCAAAGCGCATCAACGGCGAAATGCTGCAAACGGATTCCCCCTATAATACCTATCGATACGAGGGTTTGCCCCCCGGTCCTATTCGTTACCCGCAAAAAAGCTCTTTGGAAGCGGTATTGCACTATACGCATCACGATTTTTACTATATGTGTGCGCGGAGCGATTTCTCCGGGTATCACGATTTTGCTCGATTCTATACAGAACATCAGCTCAATGCGTTGCGCTATCAGAAAGCATTGAACGAGCGCAATATTCACTGATGGAAATGCCTTTCACCGAACGAACCGAATTATTGGTAGGTAGTGAGCGATTAGAGCGTTATCGCCAAGCGCATATACTTATCGTTGGATTGGGTGGAGTCGGAGGCTCCGTTTTGGAAATGTTGGCGCGAGCCGGGATCGGAAAGTTTACCCTAATTGACGGAGACTGCGTGTCGGTGTCCAATGTGAATAGGCAAATTCTTGCGTTTCCGGATAACGTAGGCCGATACAAAGCGGAAGTTGCCCGAGAACATCTATTGCGCATCAATCCGAACGCTATTGTTGAAATTCGTAATAGTTATATAGAAAGCGATGAAATGCATACGCTTCTTTCCGAAGGAAACTACTCCTTTGTGGCGGATGCCATCGATACAATTGCGCCGAAAACAAGTCTAATGGTCGAAGCCTATCATCTCGGAATTCCTATTATTTCCTCTATGGGCGCCGGAGCTAAGGTTGATCCGCAATGCGTTCGTATTGCCGATTTGTCCGAAAGTAACCATTGTTCACTGGCTAAGATACTTAGGCACAATTTGCGCGAGGCCGGCATTTCAAAAGGCATTCCCGTGGTTTACTCGGTAGAATCGCCACTTAAGCACGCTGTGACCGCTGTTTCGGGCGAGCGTAACAAGCGTACAACGGTAGGAACCATATCCTATTTACCCAACATATTCGGATGCTTTATGGCATCCTACATTTTATCTCATTTATAACTTATGTTTCTTGAAGTCGATCGTCTCACTAAAAGCTATGGCTCTTTACCTGTTTTGAAGGCACTTTCCTTCTCGGTTGCCGAAGGGGAAAGCGTTGCCATTATGGGAGCATCCGGTGCAGGCAAAACCACGCTGCTACAGATTTTGGGGCTATTGGATCGTGCGGATTCCGGTTCCGTAGTGATAAATGGTACGTCACTTACGTCCCTCTCTGCTCGTGAGCGCGATCTATTCCGTAATAAGCGTATCGGCTTCGTCTTTCAAGCACATGAATTGCTCCCCGAGTTCACCGCTGTGGAGAACGCAGCTCTGCCTGCAATGATTGGCGGATTATCGCGCAAAGCGGCTCTGGATAAGGCAAGTTCACTCCTCTGTACACTTAATCTTGCCGAGCGGCTACACCATAAACCGGCAGCTCTATCCGGTGGCGAGCGTCAACGCGTTGCTGTGGCACGCGCGCTTATCAATGATCCCGATATATTGCTTGCCGATGAACCGAGTGGTAGCTTGGATAGTCGGAACAAAATTGAATTGCACAATTTGTTGCGTCGTGTACGTGAGGAACGGAACCAAACAATGCTCATTGCTACACATGATGCTGAGTTGGCAGCCACCTGTATGCGTACGCTGTTGATCTCCGATGGTCAAATAGAGGATTCCGAGGGGGCAAGTTGCTAAAGAACACTCAGGAAGCAATGGCAATGCAGCGCATTTGTATGGTAGCAGAGCCGATAGAGCTCTTTCCTTTCTTCTTTTCACCCGCACAAAAGGTATATACCTCTGCTCGGAAAGGTATATACGTTTCATCGGAAAGGTATATACCTATGAAAGCAAACTTATATAAGTTTCTCGGCATTGATAGGATACGGCGCAGAAACAACTACCTAAAACGACTTAAAACCCCGTTTCAAACAGCTCGTTAGTACAATCCGCTTATGGCACTCAAATACAAGTTTCGAGAGTTCTTCAGACTACACACCGGCGATCGCCCCGGGCTAATTGTGCTTTCTCTCCTTTTGGTCAGTGGCGTGGCGCTCTATATTTTTTTCAAGCCCTCTAATGCCTTCTCCCGACAGAACCCCGATCCACTGCTCGCTACAATAGATACGCTTCGGCAGGACACGCTCCGCGCTACGGAACAAAAGGATGCTCCAGAGGGTAAGGCAAGTATCGAACGTAACGCGGACTACGTAGGTCCGCCCCAAGGTGGTGAATATACGCCCAAGCGACGTATCCCCTCCGGAGCCGTTATCGACCTAAACGAAGCCGATTCTGCACTGCTCACTCGAGTACCGGGCATAGGTCCCGCCTTTGCTCGCCGTATTGTGAGTTATCGGAATCGATTGGGAGGCTACTACACTGTATTGCAACTTCAGGAAGTATGGGGTATGACTGCCGAGCGTTATCAGGAGATCAAGCCATTCTTTGTTATTGACCGCAAGCCGACCCGTATCAATTTGGCGCGAACCGCCTACGACAGCATTCCGTTACATCCTTATCTCAATCGGGCACAACGCAACGAAATTGAGCGCATTCTCTTTAGGGACGGCACGCTACACGGATGGGCGCAACTCTCAATGCTGGATGCCTTTACACGTGATGATAGCGTCCGACTGTCGCATTACTTCCTTTTTGAGTAGCTTTGTGCCATGATTACTAAGCTTTATACGCAGAATCCCGATTACAAACGGTTAGAAGAGCTAACCCAAAGCATTGAACAGGGAGCGCTCATAATTTACCCTACCGGAATTGGATATGCCTTAGGATGCAACCCACTCAAGATGAATGCCGTGGAGCAGCTCTACGCACTTAAACAGAGCAATATGCGCAAACAGCGATTCGCTATTATGTGTCACGACTTGACGGAAGCATCCCTTTACGCAAAGATCGATAACTTCGCGTTTCGCTATCTAAAGGAGCATATTGCCGAACCGATTACGTTCATTTTGCCTGTAACGAACAAATTGCCCAAACAACTGAAGCAAAGTCGCGAAATAGGTATCCGTTTTTCCTTGCATCCCATCACTTCGCTCATACTGGAACACCTTGAGTGTCCGCTCATTACTGCGTCACTTCCTATTCGGAAGGATGAAATTGAGTATTTGACCAATCCCGAATTGATTGACGAAGTATACGGAAACGACGTTTTCACTATTATCGATGGTGGCACGCAACAGGGATTAAAAACGGCCATTCATAAGATCGAAAACGACAATATAACAGAGTTGCGCCCTTCCGGTCCCATACTTCTCTAACCATAATATATGCGTAGCCGCTCCTTCTTTCTATTTGCTTCACTGCTACTCATCGGCTTGATTGTTGCTTTCCTCTATGGGTGTGCACATCAGGTATCGCCCGAAGGCGGTCCTTTTGATATGACTCCGCCCGAATTGGTTAAGGCAACACCGCCTAACGGAGCCGTAAACGTTACCAAACGTACCATTAAGTTGCGCTTTAACGAGAATGTGCGTTTGGAAAAGCAAAGCGAGAAGGTGACCGTAGCTCCGCCACAGTTGGAGCCCCCACGCTTTACCGCCGGCGTGGGCAAGACTATTACCATAAAAATAGAGGAGCCTCTTCGGCCGCGTACTACCTACACATTCGATTTTAGCGATGCTATTGTGGATCTAAACGAAGGCAATCCGCTCGAAGGTTTTGTATATGCTTTTTCTACCGGTCCCCACATCGATACCATGCAGTTACGCGGTTGTTTGCTCAATGCACGCACACTCATGCCCCTAAGTGCCTATACGGTAGGCGTATATTCTGATTCTCTTCCCGATTTGCCCGGAGAGTATCCGATGGTACGTATAGCCAAAACGACTGACAACGGTACCTTTACGATTGCAAACCTCCCTGCGGGGCGCTACTACCTCACGGCAACCAACGATATTGATCGTAACTTTTGCTATTCCCAAACCAACGAGGGAATTGCTTTCCTTACTGAACCGAGTGAAGCAAAGCTGCCCATCGTTGAAAAAAATACAGCTACTTCCAAGGTATCGCCCCAAAGTACCGATAGCATTGTCCCTCCCATCGCTTCCGAAGGAATAACACCGAATGCGGATAGCACCGCTCTCCCTGCCGATTCGGCTATCGTAAAAGCAGACGACGAAGATATACCCGACAATCTGCTTCTCTATGCGCTTGCCTCCCACAAAATACAGGCGTTGAGCAAATCATCGCGACCGGATTCCGTTCGCCTCGAATTAACTTTTGCGGAACAACTTACCGAATGCCCCGAACTTAAGCCGCTTTTCAATTATTCCGCTAATCGTTCCTGGGTTCCTCAGCTTAGCGAAAACGGCAGAACGATTACCTATTTCCTAACCGACTCGCTCCTCTACAAGCGCGATACGCTCGATTTTACCCTATCCTTCGCTTCCGTTGATTCGCTTTCACGCCCCATAGTGGTTGCCGATTCTGTCCGTTTCGTCTACAACAGACCTAAACCTGTTGTAACTACATCGAAGCGCTCTGCTCCCTCACGGCAACGAACCTTGCCGAACAAGGGAGGTTCTCTCCAAACGGATTCAACGATTCTCGCATCGGATACCCTTTCGTTGGCTCATTCGGAGCTACCTGCCCAGCCTCATCTCCAAGTTACGCTATGGCGCGAGCCAGGCTTGTACAAGGGGCATCCCAAGGCTGCTGTTCGCTTATCCTTCGCTGAGCCGATTGTGTTGCCCGATTCGCTCCCCATTCATCTATACTCGGTCGCCGTAGATAGCGCTGCGCTGGCCTCGTCTACCGATTCAATTTCTCCATCGCCGGGAACTCCGTCCCAAGAGCAACCCGAGCGACCAACTCCTAATCCGCGTGAACGAGCTTACAACGCCGGTGCGGCCAATCCATACGAAAGTGCCGTTGACAAATACGCTTCTGAAGAAGAAGCCCCCGCACGACAGCCGGCGAGTGAGCCCATTCCACAGAGCAATGTTGAGGAAGCCATTCCCGAAGGCGAACGTACGCCGATCCCGTTCTCACTTGAGCAGGATTCTCTGCACGGACTTGATTATCGGCTCGTTTTCGATGCCCAATTCGGCACGCAATATCTCGTAGAAATCGATTCCGCATCCATACAAAGCCTCTATCGCTCCACTGTGCATCACGAACTCCTGCCCTTTGCCACAAATCACGAGGATCAGTTTGGTGCCGTCAAGCTACTCTTTGAAAATCGCGAAGGATTCAATCCCGATGGCGTCAGTTGCTATTTTGAGCTACTTGACAAGGCGGACAGCGTCCTTTTATCCCGACCCGTCAGTGATAGCCTAATTATTACCGATTTGGCTCCGGATACCTATTTCGGCCGTATTTGGGTGGATCGCAACGGAAACGACGTTTGGGACACCGGCTCCTTCCCCTCTGAGCAGCCCGAACCCACTTACTATTTCCCGAAGGCAATTGCACTTCAGCCCAAGTTCACTACCGAAATATCGTGGAATCCGCTCGCCGTTTCCCTCTATAAGCAGCGACCTAACGAGATGTTCCATCCTGAAGCCGAAAAGAAGGAAGAGCGCGCTGAACGGAAGAACCTGAACGAGGAATACGTGCAGCGTATGCGCGAACGCTATGGCGAACGGTGGAACCCTGGGAATCGCGACCGAAAGATACTCGGAATGCCCTCACGTAAGGAAGCCAAAGCAGCCCGAAAAGCAGAGCGCGCAGCCAAGAAAGCGGCTTCCGCGCCAAACAAATAAATTCCCCCTACCGCAGCCCCAGGCCGGCGCATCCCATCCTCCCTCCTTTCTTCAACGCAAACCCGACCACAAGGTAAGCGGTTCCCTATTCCTCTTCTTCGACTTTTTTTCAACAATCAGGGTTTTAGCGGGAAAGTGGAGTGGCAAATGGATTGGAAAGGGACTGTGATTAGAAGCAAAGCCGAGCGAAAAGAGGAACGAGTTATACCATCTCTTCCATATTTGGGCTTCGATATTCGGAACTCCGAAGAAGATTTTTCTGTCTATTCCGACATAATGGGTTATAATTACCCCTGACGTTTGAAAAAGGTCTCGTAGTACAATCTACCTCGCAACTGCACACCTTCGTGCCATTCTTTTCCTTCTCAGAGCTTATCGGAACCCATCGGGGGCCATCAGAACTTATCAGAATCAATCAGAGTTTATCAGAGAAAATCCGATAACCTCCGATTAATTCAGATTGGTTCCGATAAACTCAGATATCCTCCCACGACCATGTAGTACACAATCCACCGCACCGTTCCCTCGCTAAAGCGCACCCCCGCCCCAGCTTCAGCGTACTTGCCCCTCACTTTTCCGCACCAACGCACCCACCGCTGCGCACCTTCGCCCCTGTTTCCCCGCATGTTCGCACTCTCTCCTACAGAGGGATCGGAGCGGTAGTACGATGAGGACGGAGCATTTCTCTCATAATAACAAATCGTTCCTCCAATGCAATCAAATCGTTGCTCCCATACCGTCCGGGCGTTTGTATAGTGCCGTTGGAGAAAAGTCTATAGACTTTCGGAAAATACTCTATAGACTTTTTCGGATACCCTATAGACTTTTCCCCGATACCTCCGTACGAACGCTCGGACAACATAGAAGAACGATTTGTTAGTATGGGAGTAGCGCTCCGCTCCCATCGTATAACCGCTTCGTTGTCATGGGACAACCGCTCCGCTTTCTCGGGAGGGTCAAGCCTTTTACTCGAGACAACAAGCTTGATTTCAAGGTGAGCAGTGGCTCAATTGTTCGGTACAACCGATTCGTTGCCCTGGAACAGCTACTCAGACATCTAGGAAGGAATGAGCCGTTTCTGCAGGAGAGCGGTTCGTTGCCATAGGATAAATGATTTGATTGCTCAGGAGGAGGGAGCCGATACCTTGGGGTAAGTGCTCGGGTGGCTCGGAAGGGACGGCCCGAGGATAAGTAACGAGTGCTCGGGTGGCTCGGGAGGGACGAGTTGAGGGCAAGCAACGAATGCGCCGGTTGTTCGGCTAAGTCGGTACGCAAGTCGGCTTTCCTCCTACCGCTTCAGGGGTAATAGCTCGGCAAGAGATAGGGAGGAGGTGGCGGCGACAGGATAGGCATTTATTCGGCAGAAGGCAGAAAAAGCGTACCTTTGAAGGAAGAAAAAGAAGAAAGAGGCGTACAAGCAAACGGGAATCTATATAAGTTCGAGGGAAACGAGGTACATTGTGGCTCAGAATTCCTCGGATCTGCTTTCCCGATGCACCATAGAAACGAACGGAAACGTGCGCAGCGACGAGAAGCAACGCATGCAGAAACAAGAAGCAACGTGCACAGAAACGAGAAGCAACGCATGCAGAAACGAGAGGCAACGCGTACAGGAATGAGAAGCAACGCGTGCAGCAACGAACCGGAGTGTACGCAGAAAAGAATAGAGACGTATGAGAGATCCCGCAACCCTATCACGATATATTGACCAACCGCTCTTCCATATGATCGGAACGGAAGCGGACAAGCTCGGCGTAGATGCCTATCTAGTGGGCGGCTACGTGCGCGATTTGCTCCTGGGACGGTCAACGAGTGATATCGATGTGGTATCGGTTGGGCGCGGTATCGACCTGGCGCGAGCCGTACACGAAGCGTGGGGCAAGGGCGCGCACATCAGCGTTTTTGCCAACTTCGGCACGGCGCAGGTGAAGAAAAAGGGCATTGAGTTGGAGTTTGTGGGCGCTCGGCGCGAAAGCTATCGGCGCAATAGTCGGAAACCTATTGTGGAAGACGGTACGCTGGAGGAAGATCAGGCGCGACGGGACTTCACCATAAACGCAATGGCTCTGTGTCTCAATGCGGGTCGCTTCGGAGAACTGCTTGATCCCTTCTACGGATTGGCGGATTTGCAGGACTGCGTGCTACGGACGCCTCTTGATCCGGACGTAACGTTCAGCGACGATCCGCTCCGAATGATGCGCGGTATTCGCTTCGCCTCCCAGTTGGGCTTTTTCTTGGATGAGTACACTTACGACGGTATTGTGCATAACGCATCGCGGATCGAAATTGTTTCAATGGAGCGCATCACCACCGAACTGAACAAGATTATGCTGTCGCCCAAGCCTTCCATCGGGTTGGAGCTGCTGGAACGTACCGGACTAATGAAGATTCTGCTGCCGGAACTGCTGGCACTGAAGGGTACCGAAATCGTGGAAGGCAAGGGGCATAAGGACAACCTCAACCACACATACGCGGTTGTGGATAATGTGGCGAAGCGAAGTGATAACCTCTATTTGCGCTGGGCTGCCCTGTTGCACGACATTGCCAAGCCGGTAACCAAGCGATACGACCGACGGACGGGCTGGACCTTCTACAACCACGACTTCGTGGGTGCAAAGATGACGAAAAAAATGTTCCGCAGATTGAAGCTCCCATTGGATCAGCCTTGCAAATATGTAGAGAAGATGGTCGGCCTGCATATGCGTCCGGCGCAACTTGCCGATGAGGGTGTAAGCGACTCCGCTATACGCCGTTTGCTCTTTGATGCCGGGGACGATATCGACGATCTGATGCAACTTGTTGAGGCAGATATAACGAGCAAAAATCCGATCAAGGTACGCCGCTACTTGGATAACTATGCGGTTGTTCGCCAAAAGCTGACGGAAATTGAGGAAAAGGACCGTATCCGCAACTTCTCGCCACCCGTTTCCGGAACAGAGATTATGGAGTACTTCGCGCTCAAACCTTCGCGACCGGTGGGTGAACTGAAGGAAGCGGTGAAAACGGCAATCTTAGACGGGGTGATCCCTAACGAGCATGACGCTGCGTGGGACTTTGTACTCAAGGAAGCGGAAAGGATGGGACTAAAGCCGGCAGACCATGCATAACCACGCGCATAGTACTAAAGCATCGGCACTTCCGTTGGCATTTGCGCTGGCACTGGCGTTTGCCGTTACGGAGCTGGTGGGTGGCTTACTCTCGTCCAGTTTAGCATTAATTACAGATAGCTACCATGCGGCGGGCGATGCGCTCTCCATCGGCATCGCGTGGATGCTGGAGCGGATTAGCCAACGCAAGGAAGATGCGCGCTTCCCTTTCGGGTACAGACGCTTCTCGCTATTGGGCGCACTTTTCGTATCAATAATGCTCTGCTTTGCTTCCATCGAGATGATTATCCATGCGGCTGAGCACCTTGGCCCGAACGCTTGTACCACAGAGGCGAAGCCACTCGGTATGTTGCTGGTGGCACTAATCGGCATTTTGCTCAAAGGGTATGCTGCTTACCGGCTTAGCGCGGGACGATCGCTGAACGAACGCGCCGTGCGTCTCCACATGTGGGCGGATCTTTACGGATTGTTTGCCGTTGCCCTGTCGGGTACCGTGATGCTGTTCGTTGAAGTGGGAGCCCTGGATGCGGTTCTTTCAATCCTTATTGCGCTGTGGATATTATGGAATGCCCTCCGAACGCTTTGGCAAACGCTCTACATTCTTATGGAAACAACGCCCAAAGGGCTATCTCCTGATGTGCCAACGCAGCTGATTGTCGCTCTCAAAGGTGTAGCGCGGATTGAGAACGTGCGGCTGTGGTCGCTGGATGGAGAGGAACACTTGATGACCCTCGCGGTACAACCCGCTCCGGAGATCTGCTCCGATGTCGCCCGACTTGAATCACTTCGAACGGAGATCTGCCACGCTGTGAGCGCACTGCATATCCGCATTGTGGCGATTGAGTGGCTACACTGAATCACTCTCAGAAACCCTTGCCGTAAAAGGTATATAAGTTTAGGATGAGAGGTATATAGGTTTCGAGCAAAAGGTATATAAGTTTCCGACGAAAGGTATATACCTTTTGCGGATAGGAATAGGTCAGCTTTTGCGGCCGCAGTAGTCCGCAAAGGGACAGAAGGCGCAGGCGTTGAACGAATCGGTCGTTTGAGTGATAGGAACTGTCGCATCGAACATCTCGTTCAACACGGTTTCAAGCCGCTTTTGAAACTAACTAGCTGTTAGAAAAGCCGAGTCCCTAACAAAGGAACTCGGCTCATTTTCAGTTTCACTGTGATTACGTTTAGTGCACGCGAACTTTGTAACTCTTATTCATATAGGTTACAAGGTAGAAGCCCTCAGGCAACTGAACAGTGAAATTAGTTTGCGTACTTGTATACAGTTTGATTCCGTCTAACGAGTATATAGCTACGGGACTAGCTTGCGGAGTAACTATCGTAAGTGCCCCAAGCCGAGAAATGATGGATGGTACGGAGGGTTGGACATCTTCTGCAGCTTGCCCTTCTAACTGAACTACTTTCAGGAAGTCGCACCAACCAACAGCTGTATCATCTTTGTATTTGGCAAGGCTACCTGAGGGAACCTGAAGTTGTGTTTTACGAACCATCTTGTCACTGAAAGGCTCTACATATTCATCATCTTCATCCAGAAGTAATTTGGGAGGTTCCTCAGCATAAACGCGCAATACGCTTTCGGACGAACCTTCCATTGTTTCACAAAGATTGAAGACTGCATCATCAATGTTTTTACATCCCTTGCCGAATGACACGTAGCTTAGCTTCTGGCAATCATCAAAACAACCACAAGGAATAGTTTCTACACCATCAGGTATTTTGATGGAACGGATATTAGTTCCACTAAACGCATATGCTCCTATTGTCTTAAGGGTTGAAGGCAATTCAAAGCTGTAGGCACCGTATCCTCTATAATCCTTTTCGACATATTTATTTTCGTACAATACCATCATAGCCTTGGCTCCGATAGCTTCAATGCCTTCAGGAATCTTAATGGGAGCAGTGTCCTTTGTATAAAGTAGAGAAACAAGTTTCTTTTCGGTTTTGTCAACCAAGCCCCGTCCGTCAAGAATTGTTTCAAAGCGTTTATTTCCTTCAGCCACTTCAAATTGTTTACACCCACTCATTAATATAAATGCTGAACCATCGGTTATTGTTTCAACAGTAGAGGGAATGCGTAGCGTTTTCAGTCCGAAACATTTGTGGAAAGCCTTCGCTCCTATTTCCTTCAAACCTTCGTTCAAAGTGAGCTCTGTGAGGTATTCACAATATTCAAATGCGCCGGTGGCTAATCGTTCTACCGTAGAAGGCAGTACAACAGAAGTAACCGATTTGCGATAACCCGGATACTTGACCACCTCTTTCATATCCTTTGTGTATAAAGCTCCATCGTGATTTGAATAGAGTGTATTTTCGGGATTTACGGTAATGCTTTCAAGATCATAGCACTCAACAAAAGGATCTTTACCTGCTTTCTTGAGCCCTTTCCCAATGGTAAGGCTAGTAGCTGGAAGTATCTTGCTGAAGCAATAATCCCCTATTTCTTCCACTCCGTCCGGTATGTTGATTGCCTTTAGCCATGTTCCCCAAAAGGCACGATCGCCAATGTATTTAACCGTAAGAGGTATTTTGATCTCTTCCAAGTCAAAACAACAGAAAAAAGCAGCCGGTCCTATTTCTGTTACAGTGTAAGTATTTCCCTTATAGGTAATTGTAGAAGGGATTTCCATATTATCGCGGTACATATCGTCTCCTACTCCGTTGCAAGGTGCTACACCTACGGTCTTTTGGGATTCATCGATCATGTAGTAGTAAAGCTTGTCTACCATGAACTTATCCCTGTAGTTGGGACGAGGACGCGATAAAGCAGAGGAACCCGCTTTAGTCTCAGTTGGAGAGCTCACATTCGTTTGTGCTCCAATACCTGCTGCTCCGGAAAGAATCAATCCGAGCATTAAAGAAATGGTAATCTTTTTGTTCATATCCTTTACTTTATAAGTTGAACTTTCATCTCCTATGTTTGTAAAGCAAACCTATTGCTCATCTGTTGCCTGCAAATTTAATAATTCAAATGAATAAAACAACATAATTGAACAAGAATATACAGAACAATAGTAAAAGGTATATAAGTTTGGGGTGAGAGGTATATAGGTTTCGAGCAAAAGGTATATAAGTTTCCGACGAAAGGTATATACCTTTTGCGGATAGGAATAGATCAGCTTTTGCGACCGCAGTAGTCCGCAAAGGGACAGAAGGTGCAGGCGTTGAACGAATCGGTCGTTTGAGTGATGGGAACTGTTGCGTCGAACATTTCGTTCAATACGGCTTCAAGCCGCTTTTGAAAGCACACTTTGTAATCGTGGGATAGGAAGTTTTCAATTTTCTCCTTATTCTTTCCGACTCCTAAGCTCAGCACCGCATCATAATCCTCGGGAGCTTTTCTCATTTCGGGCAGTAGGTAGAGTGCCGGGCGAATCGCCTCTTTCGCTCCTTTTGGTTGCTTTGTCGCGATTCCGAGACTATAGAGGAATAACTGCGAGATGCCCTCTGCTCCGCGCAACTTCCATATGTTATCCCATTTGGTAAAGGAAGTATCGTCCGCTCCGGTCTTATAGTCAATGATGCGAAGCGGACCATCTTCCCCGCCGATCCGATCCAACCGGTCGATAATAAAATTGAAAGAGACCGTTTTACCGGAAAATTCATATTCAAAAGTGAACTTTTTCTCTAAATCCACGATGTATAATCCGTCCGTATAGGTTGCGTCGTGTTGCAGGATGGCACGTACGTATTGCAGCGCGGCATCCGCATAAATGCGGTGAATGCCTTTCAGTTCGTTTATTTTTGAGTTAGTTCCGAAGACGATTTCACGATATTTATTTTCAACCTTTTTGGTGAGGTCAGCATCTAAGGACAACATTTTCTCCAAATCGTTAGGCATAAGCATCTTCGATTTATAACCCTCATAGAGCTGTTCCATCGTTTGATGCACAATGAGCCCGAAGTCAATCGGAGTAACAATATCATCGCTTTCCAACGTATCTTCTATACCTTCCACATAATGCAGATAGAAGCGAAGCGGGCAACGCACCCATTTATTAAGCGCACTGGCAGATAGGCATTTTTCCCCATTGTTCGTGAGGTAGGCGTTTAACTTATTGTTTATTTCAGAGGTGCGTTGGATAACGATATTTTTGTTCGGTACGCTTGCCGAAGGAAGTGGCACAAAGCTCTCTTTCAAGCGCAAATCGGTTAGATAACGAATCTGCTTGATGTAGCGCGAAGGCTCGGAATCGGCATTATCCTCCACAAGGAGATAACAGCGCTGCGCCGTGCCTATCAGACGATAGAAGTGGTATGCCTCAATCTTTTCGCGCGTTCGGTAGGTAGCCAATCCGTATGCTTCACGCAAAGAATAGGGAATGAAACTACTGCCATGCGGCATCCGACGCGGAAGAATGCCCTCATTGGCATTCACTATTATGAGATAAGAGAATTGTAGTAGACGCGATTCCAGAAAGCCCATTACCTGAAGCCCTTCCAAAGGTTCGCCCTCAAATCCGACCTTAGCCGATTCGGTCAGTTTAAGGATAAGTTTTACCGCTAACGAAATGGGAACATCGTGTCCGATCAAGGGAAGCATATCCTTAATGCGAATCAGCACTTTCCGGTACTGATAGGCAAATTCCGATTCTATTTCGCGATGTTGCGTCAGCTCGTTCGTATCCTTCTGTTCCTCTTCGGGTTCGGATTCGTCAGAAATAAGACTTTCACCATACGTGTCCACTAAAGCTACCAGAGCTTCAATAAGCTTATCTGCCGTTAGAGGGGGATTATTGAGCAATGTGACAAAAGAATTTGACGGCAGGGGGGGCTCTTCCATATTTTGGAATAACGATTGTGGCGTTACCTGCATGTATGGATACTTGAACTTTGACAGAATTTCTTCGCAAAGCTCGGAACCTATATAGGTTTGTGACAAAGGATGGAGTAACAAGCTCTGAAGTTGTTCCGCCATATACACAATGTAGCCTTCTTTGCGGCGACTTCGCTCAAGCAGCTGCAAATAGTAGTAGATCCACGAAGAAATGTTTGCTTGCGACAGGGGAACGCCCATCGTTACGTTCAACAACTGACCCTCACTCGCCAGAGCACGGAGCAAAGGAGTGAGCTCGTTTTCGTCCGGACAAATTATCGCTGTTTTCAGGTCGGTAACCGCCTCCGTGTCCATTTTCTTAATTTGGTCGGATAAATCTTTAGCAAGCATATACCGTGCCGTGGCAGAGCTAACGGATAATACTTCTATTTGAGGCTTTTCCGCAGAATTAGGGGACGATAAAACCTCGCCACCGAAGAAATCCTTGTTTTCTCTTGTTACGCGCTTAATTTCGCTGCCAATAAACCCTTCCGGATTATTTTCCTCGCTGAACAATGTGGGGACTTCCTCCCAATAGAATTGTACCTCATATTCGGTTTCTTCCTTAAATCGATGGAGCATTTTCTTTTGGGCAGGTGTCAATGCGTAAAGGCCGGCAAATACAAAACGCGTTACGTTAGGAAACTTTTTCCTGAATCGCTCGCGAATATCGTCCGTTTTCGCTTCAGAAGCAGTTCGAACAACCATACCATCATAACCGATACACTTGTTCGCAAGTATGGAACAATAACGAGGCAACAGCTTATCCATCATCTCTAAAAACGACAAATAGTTATGCTCCTGCTTCTTGTTATTATCAATATGTCCCCAAAAGGATTCTATCGTCTTTCGTTGCTCGTCCGTCAGATAATCTAAGGTAGATAGCTCGTCCAACCCCTTAATATTGTGGAAGATCTGTTCCCTTGGAACTAATGCGTTATCAATATCGTTGTAGTCTGTCAATATCTTGGCACACTGATCCAAATAAAGTGTAGCATTTTCAGATTCAAAAGCTCTATTCTGCTCTATGAACCACTGCTTCATCGTAGCATACAGCATACCGGTAAGCATTAGATCGTCAGCTTTTGTTAAGCCACTTTGAATCTCACTAAACTCCTGAATAGTAGTAGTGATCGGCGCAAAGCAAGTTTTCCGGATACGCTTGGAAAGTGCGTACTGAAAGAATAGCCCCGCACGCTTGGAAGCAAATACGCAACAAGTTGACGGAAAGTATTTAGGATCAGCTTTATAAGCCTTTTCCGCGAGCATATCTAAGAAGCCTTTTGCCATAGGAATCAATTAAAAAGTAAAATCGTTAATAGGTTATTGCACAAGTGTAGCGCCATCCCGGGGAAAACACTTCCGGAAAGTTGTTTTAAATAGCCAAATGCAAGCCCCCAAATCCAAATAGGCAGAAGTTTATCGGGAGCTCCATGTAGTAGCGCAAACAGTAATGCGGTAATCAGAATGCCGGCATGAATAGTACCGGTAATACCAATGAGCAAAGGTTGCAATGCCCCTCTCATAAATAGTTCTTCGCAGAAAGCCGCCAACAGCACTACTACCGAAATGCGTAATAGAATGGTGCCTGCGCTTTTATCTGTCAATATTAGTTGTTCGGCTTCAGCTGCCTTACGGCTCATCGCACGAAGATGCGCTCCAAACTCGCCTCCCATATGCTCAATTGCAAGCTGATTCAGTTGCGCGCTGCTCCATAGTAATAGTACTAATAGTAATAATCCGAGCAAAAAGACTATTCCAAACGGCAAGCCGAATAACCGCTTCGGGAAGCGAGGTTTGCTCAGCCCCAACCAAGCCGCGCTAACAACACCACACGAAACATAGGCATAAACGCATGTGGATATACCGAACAGAAATAGGGTGCATAAGCCGGATTGCACCAATCTGCGCATCGTTGCATCGGGAACCAAGGCTCCCAGCCACTCCGAAAGAGGAGAAACTAGTGCAAAGCACAGCACAAACGCCAATGCAAGCACAAAAAGTCGGCGAACCGCTTCGTGCTTATCCAAAGGAATTACATTAGGCTTCGTCCGCCTCATCCTGCTTTTTCAATAGATACTCTATTACGATAGGATAATAAAGATATTCTAAGCGATGAATACGTTTGGCAAGCCGTTCGGGAGTATCGTCTGGCAATACTTTACAGCGTGCCTGGCAGAGAATGGTTCCATGATCATATTGCTCATCTACAAGGTGAATGGTTATACCGCTTTGTGCTTCTCCCGCTGCCAAAACGGCACGATGAACATGATCGCCGTACATACCTTTTCCTCCATATTTAGGGAGTAATGCCGGATGCAGATTAACGATGCGTTGTGGAAAGGCTGCTAATAATCCGCTGCCTATTTGTCCCAAAAAGCCGGCCAAAACGATCAAATCGATTCGCTCTGATTGAAGATACGTCACAACGTTATCACCGAATTTAATTTCCTCCTTGGTAAACGCCTGCGTGCTGATTCCCAATTCTCGCGCCCGTGCTACAGCTTCGCACGCTGCATTATCGGTAATTACTATCGCCACGCATACACCTGTTCCTTCAAAGTATCGCGCAATATGCACCATATTGGTGCCGTGCCCCGATACAAATACCGCTATTCTTTTTCCTTTTAAACTCATATTTCAGCGCACATTACAACTCTTCTTGTGCAGTTATTTCGCATAAAGTAGCACTAAATAGTGCTCTGCCAAGAAATTATTCCTTACCTTTGTGCAAAGATAGAGGAAAATGCACTACTTAACTGTAATGGCCGTTTCCTCAAAAAACAGAAAAGAACCATAAACGAGAGTAAGAGATCATGACAGAACAGGAAATTCAAGAACAAGTGTTCGAATTGGTAGCCGACAAACTTAGCGTCGAACCGAGCCAAATTACAATGGAAGCCAACTTCACAACCGACTTGGGTGCCGACTCATTGGATACCGTTGAGTTGATGATGGCTTTCGAAAATCAGTTTGATATGACTATCCCCGACGAGGAAGCCCGTTCCATCAAAACGGTGGGTGATGCAGTCGAATACATTAAAAATCACGCTAAGTAACTACAATGGAGTTTAAACGGGTAGTAGTAACAGGCTTGGGAGCACTCACTCCCGTAGGCAACTCAGCTCCCGATACGTGGCGTAGCCTGCTTGAAGGCAAAAGCGGTGCCGCTCCGATTACGCTTTTCGATGCTTCTAAGTTCCAAACACGCTTCGCTTGCGAAGTAAAGAACTTTCAGCCCGAAGAGCATTTTGATCGTAAAGAGGCACGCCGTTACGACCGCTATACACAGTTTGCTCTGGTAGCTGCTAAGGAAGCTTTGCAGGATTCCGGGCTCGATCTGGACTCGATGGACAAAGATACGGCCGGGGTTATTATCTCTGCCGGTATTGGTGGACTTCGCACTTTTGAGGAAGAAGTGATGTTGTACGATCCCGAAAGGGGACCACGCTTCAATCCCTTCTTCATCCCCAAAATGATTAGCGATATCGCCGCCGGGCTGGTTTCCATCACATACGGATTCCACGGACCGAACTACTCCACGGCATCTGCCTGCGCCTCCTCAACCAACGCAATCATCGATGCGGCCATAATGATCCGTCTCGGTAAAGCTGAGGTGATGGTGGCCGGTGGTAGCGAAGCTGCGGTAACGGCAGCCGGTATCGGTGGATTTAACGCCATGAAAGCCCTCTCTACGCGTAACGATGAACCGCAAAAGGCAAGCCGTCCATTTAGTAAAAGTCGCGATGGTTTTGTTCTTGCCGAAGGATGTGCTATCCTCATTCTGGAGGAATTGGAGCATGCTAAGGCACGTGGCGCTCATATATACGCTGAGTTTGGGGGATTTGGCTTATCCGCGGATGCGTACCATCTCACCGCAAGCCATCCCGAGGGATTGGGTGCTAAATTGGTAATGCAACGCGTACTTGAGGATGCCAACCTGAAGCCGGAGGATATTGACTACATCAATGTGCACGGAACCAGTACCCCCGTGGGAGACGCTAGCGAAGCGAAAGCTATTTTGAGCGTTTTTGGTGATTCGGCTTACAAATTGAACATTAGCTCCACTAAGTCTATGACCGGCCACCTATTGGGGGCTACCGGGGCTTTGGAAGCATTAGTTGCCGTAAAGGCAGTGGAAGAAAATATCATTCCACCCACTATCAATCACGAAGAGGGGGATGAAGATCCCGATATCGATTCGCGATTGAACTTTACGTTTGGCAAGGCGCAGAAGCGCGAAGTAAGGAACGCCATATCCAATACATTCGGCTTCGGTGGGCACAATGCCAGCATCTTGTTCAAAAAGTACACCGAATAACAGAACAGTTTGTACCACAACAAAGAGCGGTGAATAGTGCGGTTACGTACACTTCATCGCTCTCGTTGGATAATTTGTATGCGTCTCTTTAACTTCAGAAAAAAGGCAACCAAACAGGCGGCTGTTGCTCCCGATAAAAGGCAACTTACCCGTATGCTGGGCTTTACGCCTAAAAATATAGGTATCTATTGCCTCGCCTTTATTGATCCTGCTCTCCACGAGCCGAATGATCCCGAGCGAATTCGGACAAACGATCGGCTTGAGTTTCTTGGTGATGGCATTCTCGGTATGGTGGTGGCAGATTGGCTCTACCACAAGCATCCCGATTGGAATGTGGGGAAGCTCGCCTCTGAGAAATCAGCCATTGTGTCACGCTCGGTGAGCAATCGAATTGCCGGACAACTCGGCATTGGGGAAATGCTTCTCTGCAAACCCAATTCGCCACTCAATAAGGATAGTGCCGGCAATGCATTGGAAGCTATTATCGGTGCCATATTCATCGATCGCGGAATGACCTATGCCAAGCAATTTATCCTTGAGAAGATGCTTCCTCTATACTACCGAATTGCCGATGAAAACAGCTCTATTGTAATCAATTACAAGGGAGATCTGCAAATCTGGGCGGATAGGCGCAACATCACACTTCACTATAAAACTGAAAAGGGACGCAAAGGCTTTATCGGTACGCTTAGTATAGGCTCAAAGATCATTGCATCCGGTATTGGCAGGACCAAGAAGGATGCCGAGCAAGATGCCGCGAGACTTGCTTGCGCTGAACTCAAAGTGCCCTCTGCCTACCACGTAGCGCACCCTTCCGCATCGGCTCACTAAACGAGCCGCCCTACCGCTCCGAAGCACCGCAGTACCCGCCTGCTCAAACCGGGGCTCCGGTCCTATCTCCCTCTACACCTATTCCAATTACTTACCCACATTTGGCGCGTTGGCTGTACAGAGATTACGGGTTCTTTTGGACAGGCTGTGCTTTTATGCCCAACACGTCACGCCTCCCTCCGTATCGGCTTATATCGTACCGCCTCGACCATCCATTCCCCACATAGGAGTACCTGCTCCCTAACGCCGAAACTACACATTCTTCTTCCACTAAGCAAATACGTGACACAGTCCAGAGGAGATGTTCCGGCGTAAGTTTGTATGACAAGAACGTGTTCCCGATGATCGGATTACTCGGTATAGGGGTCAAGCCCGTAAGCAAGATCGATCATAAGCTGAATAGTTAGCATTGATCCCATTCGCTCCTCAAGAAGAGCCCCATCTTTAAGAAGATAAAAGAAGGTATTCCGATGAAAAGAAGGAAACGAAGGACTAAGGGCTTTTCCAATTTTGTACTCGGGCTACATTCGTCGCAACATCTCCTTCTCTGTTACGAAGGTAGTTATTTATTCATTAATCCTTATCAAACTCTTCAAGTTCAACGATGTATCAAATCAAAATTCGCATTGACTCAAATCGATGACTGCTATAAATCAAAGCCAAGATAATTACGATGTGGAGCGCAGAATGGGAAGTACTCAGTCTATAAAACTGAAAATAACAGAGCGGGGGATGAGTGATGACGGAGCAGAGGATGAGAGAGAACGGGTTGTTTGTACGGAGGAAGCGGAGCGGAGGATGGGAGGTTTCGGATCGTTTGTACGGTGCGGTCGGAGAAAAGTCTATAGACTTTCAAAAAAAACTCTATAGACTTTTCTCGGATACCCTATAGACTTTTTCCCAATACCTCCGTGGAACCGCTCGGACAGCATGGAAGCAATTATTCGTTTGTATGGGAGGAACGCTCCGTTCCCCTAGTAGATAATGCTGTGAAGGTGCGCTGCGGTGGGCGTGTTGGTGCAGAGAAGTGAGGGGCAAGTGCGCTGGGTGGAGCCGGGCATGCGTGGGTTCGTGGGCAAAGGTGCGTAGCGCTGGAGGCGGAAGATAATATGGGGCGAGCGGTATGTTCGTTAGAGGATATCTGAATCTATCAGAATTAATCAGAATTAATCAGAACTAATCGGAAGGTATCGGATTTTCTCTGATAAGTTCTGATTGGCTCTGATAAGTTCCGATCAACTCCGAGAGGGAAGATATTGGCGCGAAGGTTCGTGTTTGCAGGGGCGGTGGTGCACTGTTGTACGGGTAGTGCGAGAGATAGGAGGCTAAGGAGCGAGAGAAGGAGACAGTACTGGCGTAATTTGCGGGCGAAGGTGCGCAGGTGTGGGGCGGTTACTTAGGTGAGATGGATGTGAAACAAGGTTGTGTTATTTCAGTTACATAGAGGATCGGTGGGGGAAAGTGCGCAGGTGTGGGGGCAGTTCCTTAGGAGAGATGGACGTGAAAGAAGGTTGGGTTAGCGCTGTTACGTAGGGGATCGGCGAGCGATGGGAGCCGGGTTTGAGTGATGCGTGTGTATCTGATAGGAAAAAGCAAGGACGAATGGGGGGAGTTCGGGGGGAAAGGGGGCAAGAAAATCGGGTTTTCGCGGTCCATTCCTCTTTTATGAGTAAATTTGTCGCGGTAGAAAGAAGTAATGAATCAATCTGTCTTATCCATTCATCGCGGAGTTGCGCGTTATGCTCTCGCCACAGTCGCGCTACTGCTTGTCCCTTTGTGCTATTCGTGCACAAAGCATGGGGGATCGCACGCCGCAGATATTACGTGGGATACGGTTACGCTACAGGTAATCGACTCAGTAGAAGAAAGTAGGGAGAAAGCGTATTTTATCGGTGATTTTACGATGCTATTTCCCCAAGAACATCAGGCTCTTGCGCAGGAAATAAGGCGCGTTGCTCTGGGGGACGAAGCGGGCACATCGCTCACCGACCGCGAGGCTCTCAAGAGCTTTTCCACACGTATGGAGCAAGCATTCCTCTCCGATAGCACCTATATGGGCACCACCTCGCAACAAACGGTATCAATGATTACCACCATACCCTATAAAGATGCCCACGTTGCCACGCTATGTATTGATGTAACCACACGAAACAACAACGAGGAGGCGTTTCACTCGCGACGCTATTGCTGCTTTGCTTTGGAAAAGGGCGAAGCATTAGGCGAGCGAAGCCTATTTGTTGAAGGTTACGAGGAACAGCTACACCGTTTGCTGTTGGAAGAAGCGGAAGAGAGCTTCCCGGGGGTTGTCTTTATCACGGATGAACTAACGCCAAACGGCAATTTCGCTATCAAAGAAGCGGGTATCCAGTATTGCTTTTCAACCGAAACAGTAGCGCCGCAACTGAACCACAACAACGAAGCGGTGGAACTTCTCTTGCCGTGGAAACGCTTAACCGCCATTTTGACAACACCGTCGCCGGTCAGTCACCTCGAATAAAGCTAAGTTATCATGCAGGAAGCACTTACTGAACGGCAACAGATAGCACTCATTTACGAGCTTTTCCCCGATCTTACTTCGGCACAGAAGGAGCAAATGGAAGCGCTTGGTCCTCTGTACAGAGAATGGAATGCAAAGATCAATCTCATTAGCCGTAAAGACATTGATAACCTATACCTTCATCACGTACTGCATTCGCTCGGAATTACCGAAATGCTTCGGTTCACTCCGGGAACGGTAGTGCTGGATGCCGGTACGGGAGGAGGCTTTCCGGGCATTCCGCTCGCGATTCTATTCCCTGAGGTATGCTTCATCTTGGTAGATAGTACGCAGAAGAAAATAAAAGCGGCACAAGCAGTGGCTGAAGCGGTTAAATTGGAGAACGTATGCTTCCGAGGTGAACGCCTGGAAGCGGTGAAGGCAGAATGCCACTTTGTGGTAAGTCGAGCCGCACTACCGCTTACCGATTTAGATGCCGTAACGCGACACCTTTTCGTAAAGGAGCAACGCAATGCGCTCCCCAACGGAATCATTGCGCTCAAGGGAGGGCAGCTAACAGCGGAAACAGCTCCGTATCGAAATAGCCTTATTACGGCTCCCCTCTACCCTGCTCTGCGCGATGAGTATTTCCAGGAGAAGCAGGTAGTGTATATACCTATTAACCGATAACCCTCTATGCAACAAGTAACGAACAGCGTTTACCGCCTTGTATTCAATAGTGTAGAAGAGAATTGCTACATCCTTATAGACAAGGCAACGAACTGTGCGGCTATCGTTGACCCGGGCTGCATGAATAAAGGTGAAGAAGAGTCGCTTGCCAACGCCGTAGAGCATTTAAAGGTCAAGCCGGTACTACTATTAGTAACGCATATGCATTTTGACCACATTTGGGGCGTGCACTACGTGGCAGACAAATGGCACTTAACGCCCATGGCTCACAAAACAGAAATCGCCCAAATGCCCTCGCTCAGCGAACAGCTTGCCGGCTACGGAATAGCTTCCGAAGGGCGCTATCCGGATAATACTATTGAACCGCTTCCGGAGGACCAACCACTCACCTATGGAGAAAGCCGTTTGGAGGTTCTGCCTGTACCCGGACACAGTCCCGGACACGTAGCTTACTATAATCGCTCAGAGGGCTTTCTACTCACGGGCGATGCTCTTTTCTACGAAAGTATCGGACGCACCGATCTGTTGGGAGGAAGCTATCCAAAATTGATACAAAGCATTCAAAACGAAATATTCACGTTGCCCGATGAGACCTTGGTATTGCCCGGACACGGCATACCGACCTCTGTAGGACACGAAAAGCATAATAACCCATTTTTATTACAATAGACAAATGGACACCCGTAATTTCACTCTTCGCCACGTAGGTATCTCCGAGGAAGATCTTCCCGAGATGCTGCGCACGATAGGCGTTGATTCAATGGATAACCTTCTGAAAGAGGTTTATCCGGACAATATCTTTTTGAAGAAAGAGATTGAACTACCCGAACCGATGACCGAACGGGAACTGGCGGAGCATATCACTGAATTGGCTTCACGCAATACCCCTTACAAAAGTTACATCGGTCGAGGGTGGTACGATTGCGTTACGCCTGCCGTAATTAGGCGCAATGTATTGGAAAACCCCGTTTGGTACACTTCCTATACGCCCTACCAGGCTGAGATTTCACAAGGACGATTGGAAGCGCTCTTTAACTTCCAAACGGTTATAAGTGAACTAACTGCGTTACCTCTGACCAATTGCTCCCTTTTGGACGAAGCAACCGCCGGAGCGGAAGCGGCAATGCTTCTTTTCAACAAACGTACACGCGAACAAGTTAAGAAGGGTGCCAATAAGCTCTTTGTAGACAAACGACTCTTTGAAACAACCATTGCGGTAATCGAAACGCGTGTGGTGCATCAGGGAATGGAATTGGTGGTAGGTGATTACAAAGAAATAGAGCTTACCGATTCATTCTTTGGCGTAATGCTTCAATATCCGGACTCGGTAGGCGCGATAAACGACTATCCCGATTTTGTAGCCAAAGCCAAAGCGCAGGGAATTACCTGTGCCGTAGCCGCCGATCTGTTGAGCCTTGTGATGCTCACTCCTCCGGGAGAATGGGGTGCAGACGTAGTGTTCGGCTCAGCGCAACGATTTGGTATTCCCATGTACTACGGTGGACCTTCTGCCGGCTATTTAGCTTGTCGAATGGAATATAAACGCGAAATCCCTGGACGCATCATTGGGCTTTCAAAAGATGCCTATGGACATCCTGCGTATCGCCTTGCCCTTCAGACGCGTGAACAGCATATTAAACGCGAAAAAGCTACCTCAAACATCTGCACGGCGCAAGCATTACTGGCATCCATGAGTGGCTTCTATGCCGTATATCATGGTGCAGACGGATTGACCGAAATAGCGCGACGTGTTCACTCTTACGCGGGACATCTTGCAAAAGCAGCCGAATCTCTCGGCTTCAAGCAATACAATAGCCAATTCTTTGATACATTGCTTTTCCAACTTCCCGAAGGAAAGTCGATGGACGACCTAAAGCGGATTGCTCTGGAATATCGCGTTAATCTGCGCTACTTCGAGTGCCAAAGCTGCTTTGGGGTTAGTTTAGACGAAACTACGCTGCCAGAAGATCTGAATGTATTGCTACAGATTTTTGCGGAAGTTGTTGGAAAGGATGCACCCACTCTAAGCGATGTGCCTTGCGACACTCTATTTGTGAACGAAAAGTGGCAGCGTAAGAGTACTTTCCTGCAATACGACGTATTCAAAAAGTACCACACCGAAACGGAGTTAATGCGTTACATCAAGCGCCTTGAACGCAAGGATATTTCGCTTGCGCACTCTATGATTTCGTTGGGTAGCTGTACCATGAAATTGAATGCTGCTGCAGAGCTGGATGTACTCTCCAATCCTCATTTCTGTAACATTCATCCCTATGCACCGGACGATCAAGCGGAAGGATACTTGGAAATGCTCCACAACTTGGAAAGCTATCTTGCCGCTATCACCGGCTTTGATGCTGTTTCGCTGCAGCCTAACTCGGGTGCTGCCGGCGAATATACCGGACTTAGTACCATTCGTGCCTACCTGCACAGCAAAGGCGAACAGCAACGCAATATAGTTATCCTACCGGCTTCTGCCCACGGAACCAATCCGGCAAGTGCTTCGCAGGCTGGATTTACCCCGGTCATTGTGAATACGGACGAAAAGGGAGACGTGGATATGGACGACTTTATGGCTAAAACCGAGCAATACAAAGAACACATTGCTGCCATAATGATCACCTATCCGAGCACACACGGCATCTTTGAAAGCAACATCGTAGCTATCTGCAAACGCATTCACGAGTGTGGTGGTCAGGTATATATGGATGGAGCTAATATGAATGCACAGGTAGGCTATACCAATCCGGGCTTTATTGGTGCCGATGTATGCCACCTGAACCTACACAAAACGTTCGCTATTCCTCACGGAGGTGGTGGTCCCGGTATGGGTCCCATTTGTGTAGCAAAGCATCTGAAGCCATTCCTGCCGAAGCACATTGTGCGCTATGGCGATGGTGCCAACGAGGTATCCGCAGCTCCGTTCGGCAGTGCTGTCATTGCCGGTATTACCTATAGCTATATTCGTCTTTTGGGTATTGAAGGACTGAAGAGAGCTACCGCCACAGCCATTCTTAATGCTAACTATATGGCACAACGACTAAAGAGCAGCTATGGCGTTGTCTATACGGGCAAAAGCGGTCGAGTTGGGCACGAACTGATCCTTGAATGCCGCAAATTGAAGGAAGAAACCGGATGCGATGAAAACGATGTTTCCAAGCGACTAATGGACTTCGGCTACCACGCGCCTACGCTTTCGTTCCCGGTACACGGAACGCTTATGATCGAACCTACTGAAAGTGAAAGCAAAGCTGAGCTGGATCGCTTCATTGAAGTTATGGAGTGTATTTATGCAGAAGCGCGCGAAGTTGCTGAAGGTAAAGCCGATAAAGAGGACAATGTACTAAAGAACGCACCACATCCTCAATACGAAGTATGCGCTGATGAGTGGCATCACAGCTATCCGCGCAGCAAAGCGGCTTTCCCCCTGCCCTATCTGAACGACAATAAGTTCTGGATTAACGTAGCACGTATTGATAATGGTTTTGGGGATCGTAATCTTCTTCCGTCGATGTGTGACTGCGATGCCTTCTTTGCTCAGCTTAAAGCAGAAAGAGAACAATAACCCTTTTTGAGGTCTAACAAGGCAGAGTGCGCTTCGGCTACGCTCTGCCGCTTTTATTGCTCCTCTATGGAAAAACTTCGAATCGAAGATATGCATCGACTTACGCTCGATGCTTATCGCGAGAGTTCCACATTGCCACTAATCTTGTTGTTGGACGATGTGCGCAGTATGCATAATGTGGGTGCCGTTTTTCGTACTGCCGATGCCTTTCGGATTGAGCAGATTGTACTCTGCGGTATTACTGCAACTCCTCCGCACACGCTGATCCACAAAACCGCCTTAGGAGCAGAGGATTCCATTCCTTGGCACTACGAAAAAGATAGCTTGGAAACCGTTCTCCGATTAAAAGCGAACGGATATCGAATTTGGGTATTAGAACAGGCAACCGGAAGCATTCCGCCCGAGCAAAGCCCGCTACAAGCGGACGAAAAAGCGGTACTCGTTGTGGGCAATGAAGTCTTCGGCGTTCGGGACGAAATAATCAGTGTGGCCGATCGTTGCATCGAGATTCCACAGTTTGGAACCAAGCATTCCCTCAATGTAAGCGTATCGTGCGGCATTGCGCTCTATACGCTCCTTGCGCCCCTCTTCCCCCTCCTCGCCCGCTAACCCCACATTGCTCCCCTTTTGAAACACCTCCTTCCATCGAATTTGCTTCACTCACTATTTTTTAAGGGTCGTCAAAAGCATTCGTCTTCAAAAAAGAGGAAGGGCCTCTAAAAGGCATTTTCTCCAAACTAATAAATAGGACCATACAAAATATATAGAAGGTCAACTTACCTTTAAAAGTTATCAGAAAAAACTTATTACTATTATCGTATACAATGCAATATGCTTCCCCCGAGAGTAAATAAAGGTGCGGCACTGTCATAACCTATTAAAGCTCGACTTATGAACTTTCCTTCAAAAAAAAGACCTACTTCCATTGAGGTTTTACTCCGACAAAGTAATCTTGTTGTCCTTGCGTACATAAGTGTAATACTCTTCATTTGAGTAGAGAGTTACACTCTCCTCTATCTGCGTTAATATCTTCCAAGTAGCAGTTTTGCCATATTCATTTCGACTGCCTGCGGGTACACAATCAATGTATTTTCTTTAGGATAAACGAAATCGGTAAAAGTATATTCGTCTTTCGTAGAATGATATTTTCTACGCAATATAGGAAAAGGAAAGCAGAGGTATGTTCGTAGGTTTCTAACGAAAAGCCTGCCGAATCTTGTGTTCGGCAGGCTCTTACTCATATTAATGTAATAAGGCTACTTCAGGCCGCGAGCCTTCAATAGTGCGGAAAGATCCATTTGGTTGCGTCCGGTGAAAGAGGCAAAAAGCGTCATCAGATCATCGGAATTACCACGCGAAAGGATGAGCGTACGCAAGCGGTCGCCGTTTTCGCGTGTCAAACCACCATGTGCTTTCATCCATTCGTATATATCGCTTTCCAAGGCTTCGGTCCAAAGGTATGCATAATACCCTGCCGAGTAGCCGTTACTCCATATATGGCGGAAGTATGTTGACTTGTAGCGCGGGGGCACGGTAGCAAACGCAACACCGTACTTTTGTAGCATTTCAGCTTCAAACGCCTCTACGTCTGCAATATCTGCTTGATCCAAACTCAATGTATGCCATGCCATATCAAGCAATGATGCTGCTACGTTTTCGGCAAGCGGCATAGCTTGGTTGAAGGTCAGCGCGCGGAGCATCTTTTCACGTAACTCTTCGGGCATCGGTTCACCGGTTTTGTAGTGAAGAGCGTAATGGGCAAATACCGTTGGATCAAGAGCTGCATGCTCGTTAAACTGCGACGGCATTTCCACGAAGTCACGCGGTGTATTGGTACCACTTATGGACGGATATTTCTGATTCGCAAAGAATCCGTGCAGGGCATGCCCAAATTCGTGGAAGAAAGTGGTGGTTTCGTCCCAAGTGAGCAGACATTTTTCACCGGCTGCAGGCTTCTTTACATTGCAAACGTTGTAGATAACCGGCTTGGTTCCAAGGAGGAAGCTCTGTTCCACAAAGTTGCTCATCCACGCGCCACCGCTTTTAGAAGGACGAGCATAGGGATCAAGCATGAAAAGTCCGATAACTTCACCATCGGAATTCTTCACATCCCAGCAGCGTACATCGGGGTTATACACAGGAATATCGGTGCGCGGTTCGAAAGAAAGACCATACATTTGGTTAGCAGCAAAGAACACACCGTTCACAATTACATTATCCAATTCAAAGTACTGACTCAGAGTGGCTTCGTCCACACCATACTTTTCCTTGCGTAATTGTTCAGCGAAGTAGGCGCGATCCCACGCTGTTAGCTTGTAATCTGCTCCCATAGACTGGCGTGCGAAGGCTTCAATTTCGGCATCTTCAGCAGCAAGTTTATCCTTAACGAGTGAAGCTAATTGGCTCAACATAGCGATAGCGTTTTCGGGCTTAGCAGCAAGTTGGTCGGTTAGCTTCCATTCGGCAAAGTTGCGGAATCCGAGTATCTTAGCCTTTTCGGCACGTACTTTGACCAGTTCCTTCACTATTTCACGTGTATCGTTGGAATCCGATTGTACGCAACGCCCGATGCTCTTGTCGTAAAACAACTTACGTGCATCATCATTCTTCAAGGATGCGATGATATCCTGACCAGTTGTGTTGTTCAGACGGAACAGCCATTGCCCCTCTTTCCCTGCTTCCTTTGCGGCCGCAGATGCGGCATTAAGGGCGCTTTCATCCAACCCTTCCAGCATATTGCGGTCAGAAATCAGAATTGGAGCGTTGGTAGCTGCTGTAAGACGATTGCCAAAATCGGTCGTAAGACGGGATTCTTTTTCGTTAATCTCCTTCAGTTTTGCCTTGTCTTCGGCACTCAACAAAGCACCACCACGTACAAAATCCTGATAAGTTAGCTTCAGCACGCGTTGTCCCTCGGGATCGATGCCGGTCTGGTCGCCTTCGTACAAGGTTTTTACCCGTTGGAACAGCGCATCGTTCATACTGATCGAATCGTAGTGGGCACTTAGTTTTGGAGTAATTTCCTCTTCAATTGCCTGCAATTCGTCGTTGGTGTCAGCGCTAGTTAAAGCAAAGAAGATGGCGGAAACGCGATTCAGCGCTTGACCGCTGCGTTCCATTGCCACAATTGTATTCTCAAAAGTGGGCGCTTCGGGATTGTTTGCAATGGAATCTATCTCTGCGCTGTGTATTCTCATCGCTTCGTAGAACGCAGGTTTGTAATGTTCTACCTTTATCGAACCGAAGTCGGGCGTATTTAAGTAGGTTTCCTTAGGATGAAGCAGGGGATTATTTTCTAAATCACCCGCGGCATTTTTTTTGTTGCATCCAGCAATCATAAGCAAAGTGACTGTTAAAGCCAATAAATAACTAAGATGTTTCATACCGATTGAAGTATTGTAGTTTGTTCTTTTCTATGGATGTTTTATGGTTCCGGGAGCGTTGTAGCATCACCGGGGGATACTGTTTCCCCTCCGTCTGCAGCATCCAGCGAGGCAATAAGTTCCTCAATCTGTTGGTCTGCAGCGTATAATTTTTGCTTGCAGAAGCCAATTAAATCTTTAGCTTCTGCTCCGAGTTGGAGTAAATAATCTACATCCGGAGCATCTTGTTCAATAATTCGGATGATTTCCGCTAGACGACTCATCGCATCCGTATAGGTGCCTTTAGTGGAAGAGGCGATATTATTATCCATTTCTTGCATAACCATCACAAAGATACATATTTTTTACTTCGAAGCCTTTCACCTGCCGAAACCGCTCGGAATATGCCAAGCTGTAAAAGGAGTGGCTTTTCTGCTTGTTTCTCAGAATGCCGCTTGAACCTGAACAGCTATATTATGTCCGGAAGAACGCACGGCGAGGAAAGGCTTTTGCCCTTGTAAATGGCGATATTGATACTCGAATTGCACGCGACATGCTTTGCCGAACCAATGCTGCACACCCAAAGTGGCAGTGCACAAGGCGTTTTTCGTTACAGAATCTCTATTTAAGTAGTCGGCAGCGAGTATTAAATCCGTTCTTTTGGGCAAGTGAATAGCTGCGGTTACATAGGCTCCATGAGCTTGAACATTAATAAGTTCCGGAGCAGGCCGCTCTCCTTCCGAAGGATTTTCGCGTCCCTGTTGAGGCGTACGTACGTCCGTCTCGCTTCCATACATATATTCAGTGACCAAGTGAACTGCTTTATTTTTCCATTCTGCTCCCACACTTGCCCGATGACGTGTATAGGCCTTTCCATCTTTCATCGAGGCAGCACGCCCGCCAAGATAGGAAACAGTACCGGTAAATCCGCTTTTGCGGGGAGAAACATGTAGTGCTGCACCCAAAACTTTGGGACTGATCGTTGCCAAACGATTAATTCCGTTGCCGTTCATCACTGCTGCATTATAGGAAAGTACCCCTCCAAACAGTCGTCCCGAAAGCTCCAATCCGAGATCTCTACCACCGGTTCCGAAGTAACGAGGGTCACCCGCAATACCGGCAAAATAGAGAGTTGGGTTACTTCCGCCACTGATTAGGTCATTTAGGAACGGAGCAATTTGGTTTTCTACCCCGAAAGGTGTCTTGATTTGACCGAGCCGCAACTTGAATTCAGGCATAATCTCGTAACCCGTGTAGAGCTCACTAATCTGAACAGGTGCATTAAAACGAATAATAATACCGGCATCCCAATGCTTAGTAAGCTGGGCAGTGGCAAGCATTTCTACCTTATTTATATTGAACGTATGCCCGGCTTTGCCATTTTGCGGGAATGTTGCCGAATAACCCACCTGCCCATAGCCGTGTACTTGTAGCTTGAACGGCGTCTTTTCCTGTGCCTGTGCAGCAATAGCAAGCGCACAATAGAGCATAATGATCTTAAGAACGCTACTGACTTTCATCACTTTTTACCTCTTTATTATCCTGATATTATATTTATCTACCTTCGTGTGCCACAACTTCCTCCCACGGACAGAGCCATACCTCCAGCAAATCCGTAGCAATAAACAGCAAAAAGCCCGTAATGCTCAGTACCACGATACCACCGTACATATCCAAATAGTTGAAGCGCATCCACGCATCCACGATAAAATAGCCCATTCCGCGTTCCGTGCCGTAAGTCTCTGTAACAAAGAGTACGGATACCGCCACACCGATGGCTACACGGAGCGAAGAAAACAACGCCGGAAGAATCGCCGGAAGAAGAATGTGTTGTGCCACTTTACCGCCTTTGGCTCCCAACGATGCTGCTACAATAAAGCTCTCTTTGGGTATTGACAGCAACGCATCTCGCACGTTTACGATAACCTGAAAGAGCAATATCAGCACAATCATGCTTATTTTGCCCGAATCGCCCAAGCCGGCAAGAAGCATCACCACCGGAAGAAGCGCGATTTTGGGGATCGGATACGCCAAATAGGTAAAACTACCGATCAAATGCTCCGCCGTTTTGTTCCGAAATGCTGCCCACGCCAGCACACTCCCCAACACAAACGCGATGGGAATACCGATAAAAAGCCGATACAGACTTGCCGTTAAATGGCCGCGCAACGCTCCTGTCAGCAAATTCGGTAGATACGCATAAACCGCAATTGGCGACACAATTACCCCCTTCGGCACCCATATGGAGGCGATAAACCATAACGCATTGAGCAACAGAGCCCCCAACAGAAATTTAATTCCTATCTGCTTCAGTCGTTTCATCCCAAATATCCTCGTACTCTCCCGCAATAGTTCCCGGGAATCCCTCCATATGAAATACAAAATCGCAAGCTGCCGTTACCTCATCCACGTTATGGCTCACCCAAAAAGTAGTAGTCCTTTCACGCTTTTTTATACTTTCCATGAGAAACTCCCGACATTGCAGCGCATTGTTAGCATCCAACGCGGAGAAAGGCTCGTCTAACAAAAGTAGTTCGGATTGTTGCAGAAATGCCCGCGCAAGAGCTACTCTTTGCTGTTGCCCACCCGATAGCTCCGCCGGATATCGCTCCAATAACGAACCAATCCCCAGCAACGAAACGAGCTCCTCCAGTGTTGTATCCTCCGCTTTTGTCTTGCCTAAGCGGAGCGGGAAAAGAATGTTTTCCGATACTTTCTTCCACGGAAGCAGTCCAAAGTGCTGTGGAACCAATGCGTACGAACCTTTCCGTGCGTTGGGAGCACGCCCATATATCCGCACTTCACCGTCATAATCCCGCTCCACGCCTGCTAAAACACGCAAAAGAGTGGATTTGCCACAGCCCGATGCTCCGATAATGCCCACCATACTGCCTGCAGGAGCCGAAAAGGTTACCCCTTGCAAGGCTTGGGTCAACCTGCCTTTTCGGCGGAATGAGACGGACAGATTTCGTACCTCTACCCCGTTCATTTTGAGGAAGTTCGTATGTACTTAAGGAATAGGTAGGAATTCACTGCGCAACAATCCCTCGCCATTGTACGTCTCAGGGATGAGTTTCTTCACGTGAAGCCACTCAAGCGTTGCCTTAATATCCTGTTCTGAGGGCATTTGTGCGTATCGGAACAACGGCAACTCAATCGTATCTGCCAATTCTTCCGGTACTTTTACTCCGTCCGTTAGCACTTTTCGCCACGAACTACGTGGCTCGTGAAGCAAAATATCTACACCTTTGTTATAGCCGATCAGCAGTAACCGAACTGCATTTCCCTTCTTTTCCAGAGCTTCACCGCTCATCATCGTGCCCGTGACCGATATGCCCAAATCCTTTGTGGAACACAATGAGCGTAACCCACGTGCCTTACCGATCGAAAGGAATGGGTCCGGAAAAATACCTGCCGCCAGATCGCCCGAAAGAAGCATCTCCAAACGGACCGGAATCTTGTTCACTTCCGTCTTCCGGATCGCATCTTCCGGCAAGCCCTGTGCGCTAATCATACGGTCCAAAGCGTACTCAATTACCGTATTCCGACTAATGCCAACCTTTTTCCCCCGTAGAGCTGATATCGAAGTTACCGACGGATCGGCGAGAAGCTCGAAGAATCCGTCGTGAGCCGCTATTAAGCCGAGCGAAATGCCTCCCGATTGCTGGATGGCAGCTCCGGAGTAATCGATGATGGTTCCGTCAATTTGCCCACTCCGAAAGGCTGCGTCACGCTCATTCGGGCTAAAGAAGGTGACAAACTCCACCTCCAAGCCGAGCGAATCGTACACTCCTTTTTCCGCTGCCGTCAGATAGGGCAGATAGTCCATAGATGCCATTACGCCCATTTTGAGCGCCCCTTCTGCCTTGGGGAGCCCCTCTTTCGCTTCATTGGATGCATCAGCAGCATCATTCTGACCCGCACCGCTCGCTCCGTTGCTTCCTTTGTTGCCCCCACAACCGGTGCAACTTAACACGATTGCCACGACTGCGCACAGCCACAGCATAGTTCTCTTTTTCATATGCTCTTCCTCCGTTTCTTGCGAACAAAGGTATACATTCTGTCACACTTACCTCCACTCGCCCCCATCAAAGCGCCCCTTCAGCCACCGCCCCCGCACGAGCCGCCCCACCTCAGCATACCTGCGAGCACCAATCACACGCAAGAACCGCGCCACCTCAGCGCTCCTTCACCCACCGACCCACGTACGAGCTGCCACGCATCTGCACACTTTCACCTGCAAAACAACACAAGAACCGCCACAGTATTACACACCCTTTCCCACATTTTCCCTGCTTTTGACCATTCTCTCAGAAGGAACCGCACCAACCCTACGCACCTTCGTCCCAACTCTTCCCTGCCAGAGTTTATCGGAACTTATTGGAGTACATCAGAGCTTATCAGAAAAAATCCGACACCCTCCGATTATTCCGATTGATTCCGATAAATTCAGATGCCCTCGAACGAACATACCGCCCCCACCCCACCATTTCTTGCCCCACGAACACACTTTTGTCCATACAACAACGCTCGATCCCCTCCGTTCCTATACTAAGGCCCGCTAAACTACACTCACTTCACACCCATCTCAACGAAAGAACTGCCCGATACCTGACTTCTTTTACCCTACTGTTGCACACCTTCGCCCACCACACCACGCAGGAGCCGCCCCACCCACTTACACGTTCGCGCCCTTTTCTACCTAGGCAGCGGAGCGGATGTACGTAGGTAACGGGGAAAAGTCTATAGGGTTTTCCCAAAAAGTACGGAGGATTTATACGCGTACTTGATAGGAAGTATTTATTTTCAGGATTATTTGTATCGGCAGGATATTTCTGTATATACAATTCATCCGTCAAATGAAATGTACCCCATGTAATGCTCATACCATCAGTCTCTAAAAGTCTGATATTTGATACGGGAAAACGTTGGTCTCTATATGATTGAAATGATGTCATGCATACATTTTTTTATACCTCGCAAAGGTCGCTTTTTTCTATATCTTACACAATACCCAATTATTGTGGTTTTATCGGTTGAAAAACAGAAAATCAAAACCTTTCTGTTTGACGGGATTCGTAGAAATAACTTCCATTTTCGTGGGAATATTTTGCGGATAGCAACCTACCTTTGCAACGTAACATAAAAAGTTTTTCTATGGAAACAATCAATATACTTCGCGACGGAAACATGACGAAGTCGCTTATCAAATTAGGAATGCCAGTAGTAATAGCCATGCTCGTGATGGCGGTGAACAATGTCGTCGATACTTTTTGGGTAGCCCGATTGGGAACATTGCCCATTGCAGCGGTCTCTATCGCATTTCCTATCTCCTTGTTTTTTACAGGAATAGGATTAACCTTCGGGATTGGTGGAGGAGCCTACATTTCCCGACTGCTGGGAGCAAATCAAGTGGATAAAGCAGGGAAAGTTGCTTCTGTTTCCATTATAACAGCATTTCTCACAGGGTTATTGACTGCATTGTCTTGCTACCTGTTTCTCCCTAAAATATTAGTCTTTATGGGGGCGGATAATACGACAATGCAATTAGCAACAAGTTATGGTAAGTTGTTTATTGTCAGTTGTATTATTGGTACCATAAACGTATCTTCTGGTAATATTGTAGTTTCGCAAGGAGCTTCCAAGATTTCAGGGATGGCAATGATATTCGGTGCCGTTGTCAATATGCTATTGGACCCGCTTTTTATTTATACATTAAATGGGGGAGTAGAAGGAGCTGCTTGGGCAACCATTGTCGCACAGCTCTTAACGACATTTATTTATGTACTTTATTTCCGCAAATCTCCCGTCAAAGTTTCGCTGACACGATTCAAGCCAACCCGACAAATGTATTGTGAAGTCATTAAGATAGGAATATCTATGCTTCTGTTTCAGTTTCTTCAAAGTTTATCCATCAGTTTATTACAAAATGCTTCTGCGCGTTATGGAAGTGAGGCAGTCGCAGCCATCGGTATTGTGTTGAAAATTGTAACACTTGGAACGAATGTTGTCTTCGGTTTTGTAAAAGGACTTCAGCCTATCGCTGGGTACAACTATGGGGCAAAAAACTATACAAGAGTTCGTGAAGCGATACGTTATTCTCTCATTCTCACGACCTCGTTTTGTGTCGTATGGAGTCTTTTTATTCTCCTTTTTACCGACTCTATTATCTCTTGTTTCGGTGATGACCAAGGGGTGAAAGTCATTGCCGAAGAAGCATTGCGTGCCAACACAATTCTATTTTTTACCTTCGGATTTCAGTTTGTCTATTCTACACTTTACACAGCTATGGGAAAGGCTAAGCAAACACTTTTACTGAACATTAGCCGACAAGGAATTTTCTTTATACCTACCATTTTAATTCTTCCCCTTTATTTCGGACTCGGAGGTGTGCTTTACACCCAAGCAATTGCAGATTTCTTTACAACCTTATTAACCTTCTTTTTTGCGTTGAGCATACATCGAGAATTAAAACAAATGTAACAGAAACGAATAAGACTATTATGTCAGCGATGAGACTGTTTTTTTTTTGTCAAATGCACAAACAAATGATTTATGAGTGATAATTCTCTTGCAGTAGTCGGTCGATGTCGGAGAGTTTGTAGAGTATTTTCCCTGCGATTTGAGTGTAGGGAATAATCCCCTTGTCCCGATAGTCTTGCAAGGTGCGAGGGCTGATAAAAAGCCGTTCGCAAACCTCTCGCCCCGTAAGGTAGATTTCTCCCCCGAAGAGCGGACGGTGCGTTTGAGCAATCTCCCGAATACGTCTGCTTACTTCTTGAATGCCCGAAATGAGTTGTTTCATTTCGGGCGTTTCTTTGTTGATGGTTTCGTATTCCATAGTTGCGGTTATTGACGGTTGGACTTGGCAAGGTGTGCTTCCACATCCTCTCGTTTGTAATAGCACTTATGCCCGATTTGGATAAAGGGCAACACGGAAGTGTCCCGATAGTGTTGGAGCGTCCGTTTGCTGATGTTCAGGATTCGGCACACGTCCCCGTTGTGCAGCAGGTCGGGCATTTCGGGCTTCGTGCCGAATTGTTCTCTCATGCAAAGAGCCAGTTCTTCGATGCTCTTTTTCAGTTCCTCCCAGGCGGAGGAGTCGATGGCTGTAAATCTCATATCAATATCATTTTTAATTGTCATTTCCACCTCGTTTGGTGCAAATGTACGCAGTCAAAATCCTTATTACCAGCTCCGATGAAAGCAAGGGAAATAGAAGGAAGTCGTAGGCAAATGTACAAGCATGAATTGCCTAATTCACCCACTTCTCTCTAAGTGCGTACTTGTGGCTCTGATATGGTATGAAGTGGCTCTCTTGTCAATGAAAACAGACGCTCCTTTATCCCTCGAAGAAAAAGTGTGCATGTATTGGCAATCCGATGAAGTTGGTTTCCGAGCCATTCTCCTCTCGATTCGCTCCTTTTGAATGGTTTTGTCCCGATTTCTCCTGTTTGCCCCGTCCATTTTCGGAGCATTTTGCAGTATCTCGAAGCAACAGCCTCGCAAACCTTGGCATTGTGCGTTCGGCTCTCTAACTTGGTTTCAGCATCCGTTTTCGGATGAAAGTTCAAAACCAAGTAAATAGAAGAAGTACGAACAATGAAAAAAGAAGAGCATGACACCCCATCCAAGAACACTCAAATAGAAGAGTTTCTTTCGGATCGGTACGAGTTTCGATACAATACCGTACTGCACCGAGCGGAGTACCGTCCACGAGGAACGGACGATTACACAGCCGTAGACCGCTACCGCATCAATACCCTCAAACGGGCTTTGGACAAGGAAGCCGATGTACAGACCTCACCCGAGAACCTGTACAGCATCATCGAAAGCGATTTCTCCCCACGTGTCAATCCCGTACAAGCCTATTTCCAAGCGTTACCGCTGACGAAAGGAAATACGGAAGCTATCACCGCTCTTGCCGACTGCGTGCGAGTAACCAATTCTGAGAAGTGGAAGGAGTACCTTACCAAGTGGCTCGTGGCCGTAGTAGCCAATGCTATGGACGACAAGCAGTGTCGCAATCACACCTGCCTTGTGCTGACAGGCGAGCAAGGCAAGTTCAAAACGACCTTTCTAGACCTGCTCTGCCCACCAGCTCTATCCGACTACCGCTATACAGGAAAGATATATCCGCAGGAGAAAGATGTGCTGAGCCTTATCGGGCAAAACCTCATCATCAACATTGACGACCAGCTCAAAGCCCTCAACAAGCGAGATGAAAACGAACTGAAGAACCTGATTACCTGTCCGCAGGTGAAGTACCGTATGCCTTACGAGAAGCACATTGAGGAGCGCCCCCACTTGGCAAGCTTCGTGGCATCGGTCAATGGCAACGACTTCCTCACAGACCCTACAGGGAGCAGGCGTTTCCTCCCCTTTGAAGTATTGGCAATAGATATAGACAGTGCTAAAGCGATCCCGATGGATGCTGTTTACGGTGACGCCAAGCGACTACTGCATGAAGGCTTTCGCTATTGGTTCAATGATGAAGAGATTGTTGAGTTGCATAGAAACAGCGAGGCTTTCCAAGTCTATACAGCAGAGATGGAGCTGTTGCTCCGCTACTTCACATTTCCCTCGGAAGCTGAGATGGCTACGAAACGCTTCTATATGACCAATTCGGAGATTGTAGGGTATCTCTCCTGCTATACCCGACAACCCCTCTCTCCCAAACGGATGGGCGAAGCCCTGCGAAGGGCGGGCTATACGAGGGAGTGTCGCAGGATAAATGGCAATCCCGTATATGTCTATGCCGTCCGTAAGATTTACCCCGAGCAACCACCATAGCACTCTGTTGTTGCACTCCCTTTGTAATACCCCTTTCTCTTTTCTTTCCTATTCTCCTTACTACGTTACTACAACTAAGGATAATACGGTGAAAGAGAAAGGATTACAGAAGACATTCATCTTACGACAGATGTTACTACAATCTTTCTACGCTTCTACAGCTTAATAGAGGACAAGTGGTGTAGACAGATGGTGTAGTAGGATAAACCCCGACAAAGTGTTACACTTTTCTCTTTCACTGTCAATCACTTATCCTAGTGTAGAAAGGTAGTAAGATAAAAAGGGGAAAACTCCAAAAAGAGAAAATAGAACATGCAATGAGACTGCAAACAAAGAATACGAAGAAGCCGTGAACAATGAATACGAACAATCCAAATCCAAAGACAACAGCAATGAACAACGAATATTACGATCTACAACATCTTAAGGCAATACCAATAGCC
>ERZ1673752.1008-NODE-1008-length-43125-cov-6.522220_pt1 | contig 43125 bp, 38 predicted proteins | sample MGYA00580195_ERZ1673752 | MGnify/ENA primary metagenome ERZ1673752 (study PRJEB41218, sample SAMN15661744) | gut metagenome | host: Homo sapiens | place: Canada: London | collected 2015-08-20/2019-03-30 | study: EMG produced TPA metagenomics assembly of...
TCGAGGGCTTAACCAAATCTATTTTACCTTTATTTCTATATATTTTTGAATGTGCATAAGAAATATGTTTCTTTAGCTTAAAGTAAAGCGAAGATTTTTCTTAGATAAAAGGTCGTACCTTTTAAGAAACACCATACTGGTAACCATATCAAAGTGGATCACCTGTTCCCATTCCGAACACAGAAGTTAAGCACTTTGGAGCCGAAGATACTTGCGGGATGCCTGCTGGGAAAATAGGAAGTTGCCAGTTTTTTTTATGCAAAAATTCTTTAGTTTTTTACTAGAAAAAACATTTCAAATCTGTTAATATAAAAATATATTAAAAAAGAAATATTACAAATTTTATAAGAGTTAAAAAAACCTTTAAAACAAAGGAAAAATAGATGAAAATATTATACTTAAAAAGATGACATATATATTTTTTTTTGATAAACTAAATTTAAGTTAATACATAAGAGGAAAGAAATGTTTGATGAAGAAATTAAATTAGATAATAAAAACAATATACTAATGAAAACGAAAAAAGAGTTTAATAAATTAATAAAAGAGGCTAAAGAATTGAAAGATATGAATAAATTAGAACAAATAGATATTGATAAAAACAAAAATTATTTAGATTTACTTAAATCAAATATTGACTTTATAGAAAATGAATATAAAGATAGCATAAACTTAATGGAATATACTCAAGCTTTAAATATTTTAAATAATAATATTGAAAATTTAAAAACAAGACTAGATGGTTTTAATGCTTAAATCAAATAAAAAGAGGCATTGCCTCTTTTTTTTATGAATAAATTATAATTTATTTAAAATATAATTTATTTATTTTCTTTTTGTTTTTCTTCATCTTTTATTTGATTCTTCAAATATGGGATAATTAATTTAGGTTCTTCATCTAAAAATTCATAAGAAATTTTCTTGTCACCATCAATAAAAACTGAAGGCATATATGTTTTAGAATCAAATTGAAGCTTTACTGTTCCTTTTGAAAGAACAATATTATTATTATCTTTCATTGCAATTAGAGAACCTAAAGAATATTTCTTAATGTTTAAATAATCCATTTTAAACATATTATTATACTTTTTATATTCTTCAGTAGTTATATCTTTTAGAGTATTAAGTTTTGAATCTTTTACTAAATATATTGGATCATGATTTTCTTTTTTAATTATTGCATAAGAATCTTCATTTTCTTGTATTTGTATTTGAGTAAAATCTCCTATTTTAGAAATCTTATAGCTTTTAGAACTATTATTATTTGTATCTTCAATAGAAACTATATATGTATAATTTTCTTTTTCTTGAAACTTTTTCAAGCTTTCTTCAATTTTAGGAACAGAAGAATGTTTTGTTTTAGTAATTTGGTATCCAAAATATATACCTATAGCTAAAAAACATAAAAGGATTAATATAATAATTATATTTAATACCTTATCTATAGTTGATGCAGGAACTTTTTCATTATCATTTTCCTTTTTATTCTTTACCTTTTTATCTTTTTTATCATCTATATTGTTTTTCTCTTTAATATCTTTTTTTTCTTCATTTTCATTTTTTGTATCTTCATCTTCATCTTTTAAATCTTCATTAGTTTCTTCAAGATCAATATCTTTTACATATATTTCTTCTTTTTCATTATCATCTGAAGCCTTTTTTTTAATTTTTTCTAATTCTTTTTTAATATCATCAGTGTTTAGATCCATAAATCCCCCTTTGTAGTTTAAATATATATTAGCTAAAAAATATAAAAAGAACAAGTAGAAATATATAATTTAAATATATATAATATGGTAAAGGAAAGATATGGAAGAAAAAAATATAAAAAAGGAAAATACAAAAAAAGAAAACACAAAAAAACAAAAAGAAATATTAAGAATGAATGAGTTAAAAAACTTCGATAAAACTTTTATGGAAAAATACCCAGTATTAGCAGGCATAGATGAAGCAGGAAGAGGACCACTTGCAGGGCCTGTTGTTGTAGCTGCAGTAATATTTGAAAAAGATACAAAAATACTTGGAATAGATGACTCGAAAAAATTAAGCGAGAAAAAAAGAGAACAAATTTATGACGAAATAATAAAAAAAGCATTAGCATATAAAATTGTGGAAATATCTGAAAAAGAAATCGATGAAAAAAATATATTAAATGCAACAAAAATTGGTGTAAAAAAAGCAATTGAAAACTTGGAAATTACGCCAGATGTAGTAATACTTGATGCATTAAAAGACATAGATACAAAGATCCCATACATATCTGTTGTAAAAGGAGATAGCAAATCGTATGCTGTAGCTGCAGCATCTATTCTTGCTAAAGTATATAGAGATAGAAAAATGAAAGAAATTTCAAAAAAATATCCAAGTTACGGTTTTGAAAAACATAAAGGTTATGGAACAAAAATGCATTATGAAGCTTTAAAAAAGTATGGTATAAGTGAAGTACATAGAAAAAGTTTTGTACATTTAGATGAAAATGGAAATAGGGTTAAGGTGAAAAAATGATTGAAACAATCTTAAAAAAATTAGAAAAAAAAGAAAATTTAGATGAAAAAGAAATAGATTTTTTTGTAAAAGAATATACAAAAGGAAATATATCTGAAAAAGAAGCAGAAAAAATAATAAGAGAAATATATATAAATGGTTTAACAGAAACAGAAGTTATAGCACTTACAAATTCAATGGTAAATTCTGGAGAAATATTTAAATGGAATGATGAACTATTAATAGATAAACATAGTACAGGAGGAGTAGGAGATAAATTAACACTTGTATTAATGCCAATTCTTTCAGAAATTGGTTTTAAATGTGCAAAAATGAGTGGCAGATCTTTAGGACTTACAGGAGGAACTGCAGATAAATTAGAATCAATAAAAGGAATGAATATTGATCTTGGTAAAGAAGAATTTATTACAAATGTTAACGAAATAGGGATTGCTTTAATGACGCAGACAGAAAAAATAGCACCAGCAGATAAAAAAATATATGCATTAAGAGATAAAAAAGGTTTAACAGATTCAATTCCATTAATAGCATCAAGTATTATGAGTAAAAAAATAGCTATGGGTTGTAAAAATTTAATACTGGATATTACTTGTGGTAGTGGAGCTTTTATGAAAAATAGAGAAGATGCTAGAAAGCTTGGAAAATTGATGTGCAAAATAGGGGAAGAATTTAATATAAATATTTTAGCAATTATAACTAATATGGAAGAACCATTAGGAAAAACAGTTGGAAATAGATTGGAAGTGCTTGAAGCTTTAAATATTTTAAATGGAGAAAAAGGTAGATTAAGAGATATGGCAGTAGATATTTCTTTTGCTTTTATTGAAAAATTTAGACCATTTTTTAAGGAAAAAACAAATATAAAAATAGCTAAAATACAAAAGGAAGATATAAAAGAAATAATAGATTCAAAAAAAGCTCTTTTAAGATTTGAAAAAATGCTTTTAAAACAAGGTGTAAGTGAAGATGAGATAAATAAATTAGATTATGAAAGAAAAAATTATGATTTAAAAAATAATATTGAAAAAGTAGAAATATATTCAAAAAAAGATTTTGAAATATTAAAAATCGATGCACATCTTGCAGCAAAATGTGCATTTACGGCAGGGGCTGGAAAAGAAAATATAAAAGATAATATAGAATATAGTGCAGGATTGGTATATAATAAATTATCTGGAGATAAGGTAAAAAAAGATGAACTTTTAGGAACAATATATATTTCTAAAGAAAAAATGAAAGAAAATAAAGATGAGTATATAAAAAATATACAAGAATTATTTAATAAATCAATTATAGAGCAGAATATTGAAAATAAAGATGAATATAAATTTAAAGAAATAATAGACATTATATAACTGGAATAAATAAAATTTAAAACATAAAATAAACAAAAAAATAAAAGGAGAACATATGGAAGACAAAAATTTAAAAGATCTAAAAGAAAAATTAGAGAATAATAATACAAATATATGGAATAAATACAATGAAGAAGAAAAAGAAAAAATAAAAAAATTTAGTGAAGAATATAAAAGCTTTTTAAAATATAGTATAAATGAAAAAAGAACAACTAAATATATGGAAAATGAACTTAAAGAAAATGGATTTGTAGATATATTTGAAAAAGAAAATCTTGAAATTGGAGATAAAATATATTATTTAAATAGAGGTAAAAGTATTTATGCAGTAGTAATAGGTGAAAACATATTAGATGGAATGAATATAATTGGTTCACATGCAGATTCACCAAGATTAGATTTAAAACAAATGCCAATATATGAAGAACAAAATATGGCTTTAGCAAAAACACATGTATATGGAGGAATAAAAAAACATCAATGGACAACAATTCCATTAGTACTTGTTGGAGATGTATATAAAACAAGCGGAGAAAAAATAGAAGTAAATATAGGTGAAGATGAAAATGATCCAGTATTTACAATAACAGAATTACTTCCACATTTAGCATCAAGACAAATGACAAAAAATGCAAAAGAATTTATAGAAGCAGAACAATTAAATGTTCTTCTTGGAGGTTTACCACTTGGAAAAGAGGCAGGTGCAGTGAAGCTTAATATATTAAATATGCTTTATGAAAAATATAATATTAATGAAAAAGATTTTGGAAGTGCAGAACTTATGGTTGTACCTAATTTTAAACCAAAAGATATAGGACTTGATAGATCTTTTGTTGGAGCATATGGACAAGATGACAAAGTTTGTGCATTTGCAGCATTTAAAGCTTTTTTAAATGAAAAAGAACAAAAAAGAACAAAACTTTTATTAATTTCAGATAAAGAAGAAGTAGGTTCACTTGGAAATACAGGAATGGAATCTAGAACATTCGATTATTTTATAGAATTAATATTAGATAAATTAAATATAAATAAATCAGTAGCACTTCTTGAAGTATTAAACAATTCAAAAATGCTTTCAGCTGATGTAACAGCTGCAGTTGATCCAACATATATAGATGTCCATGAATTATTAAATGATCCAGTAGTAAACGGAGGAGTAGCTATGGTAAAATATACAGGAGGTGCAGGAAAATCTAATGCATCTGATGCAAATCCAAAATTTATTGCTGAAGTTAGAAAAATGTTTGAAGAAAATAATGTAAATTACCAATATGCAGCACTTGGTAAACAAGGAATAGGCGGTGGAGGTACTATCGCATATATTTTAGCAAATAAAGGTGTGGAAGTTTTAGATTGCGGAACAGCTATTTTATCTATGCATTCACCATTTGAGGTTGCAAGTAAAGCAGATATTTATGAAACATATAAAGCATATAATGTGTTTTTTAATAAATAGGAAAATATTAACAAAAAAATAACAACAAAAAGAGAAAAAGAAAAAATAAAAATATAAAAAAAATAAATAAAAAGATAATAAAATGGAAAAAGAAGAATTTAAAATAATAGATATAACAGAAGATGGAAAGGGAATCGCTAAAAAAGATTCCCTAGTTTATTTTATAAAAAATTCAAATTTAGGAGATATAGTAAGTATTAAAAATACTGAAAATAAAGGAAAATACTTAATAGCTGAAAAAGATAAAGTTTTAAAAGAAAATAAATTTAAAATAAAATCTAAATGTAAATATTTTCCAAATTGTGAAAACTGTGTTTTTCAAAATTTAAAATATGAAAAAGAATTAGAGTTTAAAGAAAATAAGGTAATAAACAATTTAAAAAGAATTGGAAAAATAAATTTAGAAAATGTGAAAATAAGTAAAATTGAAAAAAGCTATTATGAGTTTAATTATAGGAATAAAATAAATCTAAAAATAAAAGATGGTAAAATTGGATATAATAAAAGAAAATCAAATGAAATAATTAATATAGATAGATGTGAGATAGTAGATGAAAAAATAAATGAAATAATTAAAATAATAGCAAATTCTAAAAATATAGATTTAAAATTGTTTAATTCATTAATGATAAGATGTTTAGATAATAAAGCGCAACTTAAGTTTGGTTTAGATGAAAAAACAAAAGAGAAAGAAAATAAAAAAATAAAAGAACAAGAAGAAAAACTATATAAAGAAATAGAAGAAAAAACTAATATAAAAATATTAGGAGATAAATTAAATATAAAATTTTTAGATTATAAAATAAATATAAATTCAAAAAGCTTTTTTCAAATAAATCAAAAACAAGCTGAGAAAATATATAAAGAAATAAATAATGAATTAGAAAAAGAAAACCCAAGTAAAAGTAATGTTTTAATAGATTTATATAGCGGAGTTGGTATAAGTTCAATTATTTTTTCAAAATTATTTAAAAAAATAATATCAATTGAAATAAATAAAGAATCTACTAAAGCGGCAGAACTAAACTCAAAAGCAAATAATATAAAAAATATAGAATTTTTAAATGGAAAAGCAGAAGACTTAATAGAAAATTTAAAAATAGAAAAGAATTCATATGTTTTTTTTGATCCTCCAAGAGCAGGATTAGAAAAAAATATAATAAACAAAATAGCAGAAAACAAATTAAAAAATATTATATATATGTCATGTAATAGTGCAACACTTGCAAGGGATCTTAAATTATTTATAGATAAAGGATATGAATTAAAAAAGATAAAGATCTATGATATGTTTCCAAAAACATTGCATGTTGAGACTTTAGTATTTATGTCAAGAAAATAAAATAATAGATTTGACAAAAAAACTAACATTGTGTATTATAATAAACAATAGTACCCGACACGCCTCTTAACAATGCGGACCAAGTCGGGTCTTTTGATTATAAGGAGAATAATTTGAAGAAATCTCATCAAGCTCCTATAAATGTAAACGAGCAAATAGAAAATTTAATATCTTTAGGTTTAGAAATAAAAGACAAAGATTATGCAAAAAGTGTGCTTAATAGAGTATCTTATTATAGGATTATAAAGGCTTATAGTATAACTTTAAAAGAAAATGGAAAGTATATAGATGGAACTACTTTTGAAAATATAGTTGATTTATATTTATTTGATATGGAATTTAGAAATATTCTTTTTTTGTTGATAGAGCATATAGAAGTTTACTTAAGAGCTGTAACTACTAATTATTTCTCATTAAAATATGGAAATTTTGGATATAAAGATCTAAGTAACTATAAGAAAAAAATTTTTCAGAAGAGCACATTAAAGGAATTAGAAAGAGAAATAAAAAGAAATAAGAAGTCGCCTTTTATAAATAACTTCAAAAAAAATTATGAAGGTGGAGAAATTCCATTCTATGCAGCAATAGAGGTATCTAGTTTTGGCACGCTTTCTAAAATGTACAAGAATATGGAGAATGAAGATAAGAGGGAAATTGCCAAAGTCTTTGAAGTTGACTATATATATTTAGAATCTTGGATTGAAAATTTATCTTATGTCAGAAATATATGTGCTCATTATGGTAGATTATATGGTGCTAAATTAACCAAGACACCAAAGTTATATAAAGAATATTTAAACCAAGGAATATCTAATAATACGATTTTTTCTAGTATAATTAATCTTAAAATATTAGCTGAAGGTGATTATTACGATAAATTTCATAGTGATTTATTAGAAATAATTAATAAATATCCATCAGTAGAATTAAAGCATTTAGGATTTATAGAAAAATGGGAAAGCATTCTTTAATGATTGCAGAATAATTAAATAAAATAATTATTAAAATGCAGCTCCAAGTGAGCTGTTTTTTGTAAGCAAAAATGATATGATAAAATTATTAATAATAAGAAATAGTTAAGAATATATATGTATCTAAATATAGGAATTTTAAAAAATAAATAAAGAGGAAAAAATGAACTGGATAAATAGTTTTGAAATAATGTGTTATTGTATAGTTTTTATACTATTAATAGATATTTTAAAAAAGAAAAAATATAAAGAGTTAGGACTTTTAATTTCTGGGTCTTTGGCAGGATTTGCTTTAGAACTTTTAGCAGTAAGATTTACAAGTATTTATCATTATAGTAAATTATTTTATATAAATATTGGACCAAACCCTTATCAATTTCCTTTTTTTGGAGGATTAATGTGGGGAGGAATAACGGTATGTGCACTTAGAATTGCTAAAAAATTTAAATTAAGTAATATCATGACAGCTTTATTAAGTGGATGGTTAATTGTTAGTATGGATCTTTTATTAGATGTAGTAGCTATAAGATTAAATGGTGGATTTTGGGTTTGGGAAGGACGCAAAATAACCCTTGATATAAATCATCATATGTTTATGAGTGTTATATGGGTTAATTTTTTAGGATATATGTTTGAAGTGCCTTCAATTGTATTTATGACTTTAAGAAAATGGGAAAAAGATAAAAAAAATAGTATAGATATTTTAAATTCAATTTTAATTGGATTTTTTGGGGTATTAAATGTAGCTATTTTAAGTGCAGTATCATTGTTTTTAAATAAATTAACAGATGAGTGGTTTTCTTTTATAGCTTTTCTAATTATATGGTTTTTTGTTTTAATAAAATTAATTTGTATTTTAATAAAAGAAAGAAAAAATATAATAATTAGTGATAAAAAAGATTGGGTAGTTTTAATTTTTTGGTTTAGCATGTATGCATATTGTATAGCAGGACTATTTTATTTAGGAATTATAAAAGAATTGCCTTTTTATGGAATGTTTGCTTTTTTATTAATGTTAATGACTTTAGTTTTGTGTAATATAGAAAAAAACAATATTGACAAAATGACACAGTGTCACATAAAATAGAATATATAAACTGTTGAGAGGAAAAAATGCCAAAAGAAACGTTTTTTAATTTAAAAGAAGAAAAGAAAAATAAAATTAATAATGTTTTAAAAGATGAATTTTCAACTAAATTATTTAAAGATGTAAATGTAAAAACAATTGTTGAAAAGTTAGGAATAGCAAGAGGAAGTTTTTACCAATATTTTGAAGATTTAGAAGATAGCTATTTTTATATACTAGAAAATGAGACAGAAGATATACATTTACTATTTTTAGATATTTTAAAAGAGAATAAAAATAACTTAGAAATAACTTTAGAAAAATATGGGGAAAAAATAGCAGACTTAATTTTTGAAGATAAAGAATACAATTTATATAAATACAGATATCTTTACTGGAATGGTGAAATTGAAGAAAAGTGGAAAAAAAGGAAAATAAATAAAAAAAATATATTTAAATCAAAAATAGACTTAGAATTAATGGATTTCATAAAAGCAGTTATACATAATTTAATTGAAAGAAGCTTTAGAGAAAATTGGACAAAATCACAGTTTATAAATAAATATAATATTCACATAAATTGGATAAAAAGAGGAGTAAAAAATGCAAATATTTGAAAGCTTATTTGATATATTATACCTCGGAATTGTGATTTCATTAGGTATAAGACTATTATTTGAAAAAAACAAAGAAGCAAAATTGTTTGGAGCAATGGCAATGATACTTGGAATAGGAGACAGCTTTCATCTTATCCCAAGAGTCATATCACATTTAAGCCCTGGAGGATTTAAAGCTCACACTTTAGCTCTTTCATGGGGACAATTTATAACTAGTATAACAATGACAATATTTTATATCTTTTATTATATATATTATAAAAACCAAAGCGGAGATAAAGACAAGAAAAAAGGAATTTTTATATATTTACTTGCAATATTAAGAATAGCTCTGGTATTACTGCCACAAAATAACTGGGGAAGCATTCCAGGAAACTATAAATTTGGAATATATAGAAATATACCGTTTTTAATTATGGGAATTCTTTTAATATACTGGACATTTAAAAACAGAAACATAAAAGCACTTAAAAATATGGATATTTTAATAGCATTATCATTTTTATTCTATATACCAGTAGTATTATTCTCTCAAAAATATCCAGTAGTTGGAGCATTAATGATGCCAAAAACTATTGCATATCTTTTAATTGTATTTTTGGGATATAAATATTTTATAGATAAATTTGAAAGTAAAAACATATTAGGCATATCTTTTACATATTTATTACTAGGCCTTATACTAGGAGCATTTTATAGAGAGTTTACAAAATTTTATGGATTTACAGAAAAAACACATCTTGCAAAAGTTCACCCACACACAATTATTTTAGGTTTTGTAACATTATTTCTAATATATTTATTTGTGAGAATATATAAAAATGAAAACATAAAAAAAATACAAAAACCAATATATGTATATAATTTAGGTTTAATAATAACAATTGCAAATATGTTTTTGATAGGAATATATGAAGTAGTATCAGAAGGAAAAGAAATAATAAAAATCAATGCATTAAATGGATTATCTGGAATAGGACATATTACTCTTTTTGTTGGAGTTATTATGTTATTATCTAAATTATATAAATTTGAAGATAAAGAAATAGATAAAAGATAAACAAAGAAAAAAGATAAAAAAAAATCAAAAGATTAAAAAGTAAAAATAAAAAGAAAAAACAATTATTTCTATATGTAAAAACATATAGAAATTTTATTTTAATAAAAGGAGAAAAAATGTTTAAAGTAAAAAAGAAAAAACTATTATTAATTGCAGGAATAGTATGGATGATAGCAGGATTTAATGTAACAAGACTAGGCATATTAGCATATAAATTAGTAAACAAAAAAACATATTTATATATTTTATCTATAGTAATATTTTTAATATTTGGCAGACTCTTTTATAAAATGACTAAAAAACATACAAAAAGAATATTAGATTATGAAGAATATAAACCATTTTATAACTTCTTTGATTTAAAATCATATATTATAATGTTTTTTATGATGAGCGTAGGTATAGCACTTAGAGAATATAAACTTGTTTCAAACAATTTCATAGCTTTTTTTTACACTGGTTTGGGTATTGCTCTTGGTTTTGCAGGTATAGTTTTTATAAAAAAATATATAAAATAAACTAAAAAGAACCAAAATAAAATAGGTTCTTCTTTAAATTTTAAAGAAAATTTTTTACAAATAAATTAAATTATCACCTAATATATACAGAGAGAGTGTGTGTTATGCTACTTTATAGATAGAATAAATTTTAAGAGGAATAAATAAAAACAAAATAAATAAAAGAAAAAAAATAGTTTTAATATTTAAAAATTATAGTATGATGAAATAATAAAAATGAATATTGGGATTTAAACCTAATATTCATTTTTTTATTTTGTTCTTCTTTTTTATTTAATAGAATCATTAACAATAAGTCTTATACATCTAAAAAGATAAGGCTTGTAATCACTAAAAGTAACAGGATCACCATTTAATATAATATTATAACAAGTTGAATTAACAAGCTCGATTATTGTATATATCATTAAATCAAAATTCTCTATTTCAACATCTTCTTTTGCAATCATAGATTTTGTATATGTTCTAAAGTCCACTAATTCTGCACTTTTTTCTGCTTTTAAAAAAGGAGTAGAAAACATTCCCCAACTTAAATTTTTTGAAATATATCTAAGAAGATGCATGTTTTTTGAAAGTGTTGTTACTATGTAGTCAGTTATAAAAATTATTTTATCACAAACTGAAAGATCTGGATTTTTATTTGTGTATTCTTGAAGATTTTTTAAAGTATCGTTTAGAAGCTCGTTAGATTTTTGAGTTATAAGTGTTTTTCTAATATCTTCTTTATTTTTAAAATATAAATAAAATGTGCCTTTTCCAACACCAGCTTTTTTAGCTATTTGCGTAATTGTTGTTTCTAAAAAACCAATAGTTATAAATAGTTCATATGCAGCCTCTAATAAATCAGTTCTTTTTTTTTCTTTATTTAACTCACTTTTTGTCATTTTATTATCTCCATTTTACATAAAAATATCTTAAACTTCCTAAAGTATAGCAAATATTTGACTAATAGTCAATAGAATTAAAGAAGAAGGAAAGTGTTAAAATAAAGGAAAATTGCTAAACTTAATATTTTTTTAAAATAAAAATTGACTTACAGTCAAGAATGTGATAAATTATTTTTTGTAAAACTTTATGTTTTGTAAAATACAAAATGGAGGAAAAAATGAAACTCGGTGAAAAGATAGTAAAATACCAAAAACTTGTACTTATAATATCCCTTATACTTATAATTCCAGCAGTAATGGGATATAAAAATACGAGAGTAAACTATGATATGCTTACATATCTTCCAAAAGACATGGAAACAGTAAAAGGGCAAGATATGCTTATGGAAGATTTTGGAAATGGCGGTTTTTCAATAATAGTTGTTGAAGATTTAAAAACAGATGACATTAATAAAATAAAAGAAGAAATATCTAATGTAGAAAATGTTTCAGAAGTTATAAATGTGAGAGATGTTTTAAATCCAAATATACCAAAAGAAATGCTACCAAAATCAATTTCAAAAAATATAAATAATGAAAAAGCAAGTATGATGGCTGTGTTTTTTAAAACATCAACATCTGATGAAAAAACACTTGAAGCTGTAGAAAAAATAAGAAAAATATGTGATGAAAAAGCATATGTTTCTGGACTTTCAGCACTTGTACTTGATCTTAAAAATTTAAGTGAGGAAGAAGAACCAAAATATGCAGCAGTTGCTGTTGTACTTTCACTTACAGCAATGATGCTTTTACTTGATTCATATTTGGCACCAGTATTATTCTTAATAAGTATTGGTATAGCTATAATATACAATCTGGGAACAAATTTATTTTTAGGAGAAATATCATATATTACAAAATCAATAGCTGCAGTACTTCAACTTGGAGTAACAATGGATTATTCTATATTTTTATGGCATAGCTATATAGAAAGAAAAAAATCTGGAATGGAAGAGAATGAAGCTATGGCAAAAGCAATAGATGATACATTAGTTTCAGTTACAGGAAGCTCTATTACAACAATTGCAGGTTTCCTAGCACTTTGTTTTATGACATATACAATGGGAAAAGACTTAGGTCTTGTTATGGCAAAAGGTGTTGTATTTGGAGTTATATCAAGTATAACTATTTTACCAGTTTTAATACTAAGATTTAAAAATGTTCTTAATAAAACAATGCATAAACCATTAATACCAGATGTACATAAATTAGCACGTGGTCTTACAAGTAGATATTACATATATATAATAGCTTTTGTATTACTTTTAATACCATCATTTTATGGATATAAAAATCAAAATATTGTATATGATTTTACTAAAATGTTGTCTGGTGGTAATTTACCTTCTGAAAAAGTTCAATTTTTAGAAGCAAATAAAAAATTAAGTGAATATTTTAATATAAATACGTCATATATGGTAATTGCAGATAGTAAGATAGAAGCAAAAAATGGAAAACAAATGATTGAAGAACTTAAAAATACAAAAGGAATATCTAGTGTTTTAGGTTTAGACTCAGCACTTGGAACATCTATTCCAAAAGAAATTTTACCAGACAAATTAGTAGATTCAGTTGTAAAAAAAGGTCATCAATTAATAATTGTTAATTCAGAATATAAAGTATCTACAGATGAATGTAATGAACAAATAAATAAAGTAAATGAAATCGTTAAAAAATACGATAAATCTGCAACAGTAATTGGAGAAGGACCGGCAACTCAAGACTTAATAAAACTTACAAACAAAGACTTTGAAGTTGTTAACGAAATTTCAATAGCAATGGTATTTATAATAATACTATTTGTTTTAAGATCAATATCTCTTCCAATACTACTTATATCTGTTATAGAGTTTGCAATAATAGTTAATTTAGGAATACCAGGATTTACTAAGCTTGAGCTTCCATTTATTGTTCCAATATGTATAAGTACAATACAGCTTGGATCAACAGTAGATTATGCAATATTAATGTCAACAAGATATAAAAAGGAAAGAAAATCTGGAAAATTAAAAAGAGAAGCAATTATAGAAGCGGCTGCTGCATCTATACCATCAATAATAGTAAGTGCTTTGGGCTTCTTTACAGCAACTATAGGTGTTGCAATATATTCTAAAATAGGAATAATAAGTACTATGTGTAAATTAATGGCAAGAGGTGCAATTATTAGTATGTTAACTGTAATATTAGCACTACCATCATTCCTTATGTTATTCGATAAATTTATTTGCAAAACTACAAGAGGGCTTAAACATTTAAATGAAGAAAAGGTAAAAATTTAAAAAGGAGTAAAAAATGAAAAAAAATAAATTGAAAATAATTGGATTAATTTTATCTAGCGCTATAGTTATTACTTCTGGATTTTTATTTATAGAAAAAAATAAAGTAATGGCAAATATTAAAGCTGAAAAGGATTTAATTAAAGCAGAAAAAGAAATAGAAAAAACTTATCCAAAACTTTTAAAATCTAATGGAGATAGTAAAGATAAAATTGAAACAACATACGTTATTTCGGATTACAATGGAAATGTAAATAATGTAATTGTTTCAGAAAAATTAACAAATCCTAAGAATGAAAAAAAATTAAAAGATTATTCTAATTTAGAAAATATAGAAAATACATCAGGAGAAGAAACTTTTGAAAAACAAGGAAATGAATTAACTTGGGATACAAATGGAAATAGAATTGAATATAAAGGAAATACAAAAGAAGAGCTTCCAGTAAAAGTGAAAATTTCATATTATCTTAATGGAGAAGAAATGTCTGCAAATGAAATAGTAGGAAAATCAGGAAAAGTTAAAATACGTTTCGATTATGAAGTCTTAAAAGAAGAAATTGTAAATGGAAAAACATATAAACATCCATATATGCTTGCAAGTGGTGTTATGTTAGATAATAATCATTTTAGCGATATTAATGTAACAAGTGGTAAAGCTGTTGATGATGGAAGTAAAACAATAGTATTTGGAACAGCTTTTCCTTCTATGAATGAAAACTTAGAAATTTCAAAAGAAAAATTAGACATACCAGATTATGTAGAAATTAGTAGTTTTACAGATAAATTTAATATATCTGGAACATATACAATAGCTCTTACAGGTATATTAAATGATATAGATACTACAAAAACAGATGATGTTAAATCTAAACTAAATGAACTTAAAAATGGATTAAATAAATTATCTGGTGCTTCTAAAGAACTTTTAAAAGGAACAGATGAGCTTAAAAATGGAAGTGTAGAATTAGATCAAGGTTTAAATGAACTTAAAAAAGGTATAACAAAACTTAATTCAGGATCTGAAAGTCTTAATTCAGGTGCAAGAGATTTAAATAATGGTCTTAATGCCTTAAGTAAAAATAGTGGCAAAATAAATGGAGGAATGAGACAATTAGAAAAAGAAATTTTTGCAAATGCAACAAAACAAATAAGAGCTGAACTTAAAGATGATAAAATAGTTTTACATCCAACAAATTATGTAAAAGTTATACAAGGTATATCTGATGGGGCAGTTACAAAAGCAGAAAATGAATTAAGAAAATCTTTAAACCAAGAAGGTATTAAAGATAAAGAAACACAAAATATACTTCTTTCAGTTGCATATAATTATTTAATGAAAGAAAATAAAACTGAAGCAAGTATAGAAGATATTTCACTTGCAATACAAAAAGCAGGTGAAGATGCTAAAAAAGCAGAGTTTGTAAATAAAGCTATAAATAAAAATAAAAACAAAATAATTAACTTCTTACACATAAAAGGATATAAAGATGAACAAATAAATGATGAAATGATAGCAGTAGGTAGTGTTGCATTAGAACTTGCAAATGGAAAACCTTTAAAAATAGAAAAAAATGTACCAGAAGCTGAAAAATATTTAAGAGCAGCAGCAAACTTTAAGAATGGCAAAGTAAAAGCTAATGAAAACGTAAAAAAATTAAGTGCAATTGCAGTTGGTAAAGACACACCTAAAAAACTAAAGGCTTTAAAACAAAGTTTAGATCAAATAGAAATATTAGTTTCAGGAATGTTAGATTATACAAGTGGTGTAGATAAAGTTGCAGCAGGAAGCACTAAACTTTTAGCAGGTATTAATGAATTAAATACAGGTACAAAGAAACTTGAAAATGGAACAACTAGATTAGCAAATGGATCAAAACAATTAAGAGAAGGTTTAGCAAAATTAAATAAAGGAATGACAAAATTTAATAAAGATGGAATAGAAAAATTTGTAAATACTCTTGATAATAATGACATAAATAAAATAATAAATAATATAGAAAATCTTAAAAAAGCCTCAAAAAATGAAGTTTTTGTTGGTGGTAAATTAGATAATATGACTGGAGAAAGTAAGATTATATTTAAAACAAAAGAGATAGAAAAATAAATAAAGAGAAAAATAGAAACAAAAAGAAAAAAACATTAAAAAAAACAAAAAAATGAATATTAGGAATAATCCCAATATTCATTTTTATTATTTAAAAAAGTATTACTCACCAAAGAAATATTCAAAAAGTTTTTCTCTATTTTCTTTAAACTCTTGTTCTTCATTTTCTTTAGGATTAACTTGTTCTTTTCTTTTTTCAGCAGGTTTTGTATTTTCTTTAGGAATTTCAAACTTTATAAGTTTTCCTTTAAGTTCTTTTTCTTTACCATCCCTTATAACAGTAATAGTTATTTCATCATCTACTTTTAAATCAGTTTTAATATTTTCAATATCTTTAAAAGATTTAACATCTTTACCATTTAATTTAACAACAATATCTTTTTGCTTTAAACCAATATTTTTAGCAGTAGAATTATCCATAATTTCTTTAACTAAAATACCTTGTGGAAGGCCATACTCTTTAGAAAGTTCTTCACTTATTTCTTTACCAGAAAAACCAAGAGAAGGTCTTTCAACTTTACCATTTTTAATTAATTTTTCAACAATATTTTTAGTATTATTAATAGGTATAGCAAAACCTAAACCTTCAATACCGCCACCTGCAAGTTTAAGTGTATTAATTCCAATTACTTCACCTTTAGAATTAACAAGAGCACCACCTGAATTACCACTGTTTATAGAGGCATTTGTTTGTATTGCAACCAGAGTATTACCATCACTTAAAGTAACTTTTCTATTAATACTACTAATAATTCCATTTGTAACAGAACCTCTAAAGCCAAGTGGGCTACCTATAGCCATTACAAATTCTCCAATATTAAGATTATCTGAATTTCCAAGAGTTGCTGGAGTTAAATCTTTAGCATCTTTTAATTTAATAACAGCAAGATCAGTTAATTTATCTACACCTACAATTTCAGCATCATATTCTTTATCATCTGAAAGAGTTACAGTTATTTTTTTAGCTTCACTTACAGCATAAAAACTATTTTCTTGTTGTGGTGAAACAACATGATTATTAGTTAAAACATAACCATCATTTGAAAGTATAACACCAGACCCAGTACCAGTTGTAGTAGCTTTTCCTTTAAACACTGTATTAATATCATATTGTATATCTATATTAACAATTGAAGGAATAACTTTTTTAGCAACGCCAACAGATGTATTGTTAAAATCTTCAAGATTTGCAACAACTTTAGAATTATTATCTTTGCTTTCTACATAATGTGTTTGATCTTTTTTTAGGCCAAAAAAGTTTTGTACATTATTATCATTTTTAAAAGTATTAAAAATCAAATAAATACCAACAGCTGCTCCTAAAAGACCAAATATAAAAGCAAAAATAACTGAAAATAAAAACTTTCCATTTCTATTATAATTTTTATCTATTTCAGAAATAAAATCATCTTTCATAAAACAATCTCCTTTACTTAAATATATTTAATGGTACAACGATTTTAAACAAAAGTAAAGGAGGAAAAATCTTTATTCAAATGGAATATTTTGAAATTTTATGATATTCTAAAAATATAAAATATGAAGGAATAAAAAATGAGAATATATGGAAGCTTAATAAATAACAAAAAAAGAATACATCTAATGGGAATAGGCGGTGTTAGCATGAGTGCAATTGCAGTTATGCTAAAAAAAGATGGGCATATAATAACAGGCAGTGATTCGTTTTTAAGTAAAAATGTAGAAAAATTAAGAGAAGAAGGAATAAATGTAAATATTGGAGCAAATCTTGATGATGTAGAAAAAGCAGATTTAATAATATATACAAATGCAGTTCCAGAAAAAGATCCAGAACTTTCATATGCAAGAAGCATAGGAAAAGAAATAATTGAAAGATCAGATTTTATGGGAATATTTACCAAAATATTTGATGAATGTATAAGTATTTGCGGGACACATGGGAAAACAACAACAACATCAATGACATCTCTATGCTTTATAGAAGGTAAAAAAGATCCATCTATACAAGTAGGTGCATATTTAAAAAATATAAATTCAAACTTTAGAGTAGGAAATTCAGAATATTTAGTAATTGAATCATGTGAATATAAAGATAGTTTTTTAAAATTTAATCCAGACACTGTAGCAGTTTTAAATGTAGATCTTGACCATGTAGATTATTTTAAAGATATAGAAGATATAAAAAAATCATTTAAAAAATTCATGCAAAAAGTACCAAAAGGTGGAAAAATATTTGTTAATGGAGATGACGAAAATATTAAAGATATATTAGAAAAAAATAATTTTGAAGCTGAAATAATAACTGTTGGAAAAAACGATAAAAGTTTTTACAATTATAAAAATATAAAATATTCTTATGAAAGCAATGAAAAAGATGAAACAGGATATAATTCAAATAAAGAATATATGGAATTTGATTTATACCAAAAAGATAAAAAAATAGACAAAATAAGACTAAATGTATTAGGAGAACATAATACATTTAATGCAAGTATAAGTGCAGCAATAGCTCTTTCATATGATATAGATATAGAAGATATAAAAAAAGGTCTTTTAAAATTTGAAGGTGCAAGCAGAAGATTTGAATATAAAGGCAAAGTAAATGGAGCAAGAGTTTTCGATGATTATGCACATCATCCAACTGAAATAAAATCACTTGGACAAGCGGTAGAAAAATTAGATAAACATAAAAGCTTTGCGGTTTTTGAAATACATACATTTACAAGAGCAGAAAGATTTGAAGATCAATTTGGAAAAGCACTTAGCTCTTTTGATAATATCATTATAGCTCCAATATACAGAGCTAGAAAAGATGGCGCAAGAGAAGTTACACAAGAGGAAATAAAAGAAAAGATTTTAGAATATGATAAAAATAAAAATGTAATATATTTTGAAAATTATGAAGAAATTAAAGAATATTTATTAAAAACAGTAACATCTGGTGACGTTATTTTTACAATTGGGGCTGGAAATGTTACTAAGCTTGCAGATGCTTTAGTAAAAGAAGAAAAAAACAAAACAATAAAATAAAAAAGAGGAAATTTTGAAATTAATTTTATTAGAAGGCGAAGATATATATTTAAAAATAAAAAATCTAAATAATATTAAAAATAATTTTAAAAACTTGAAAGAGGGAGTAAATTATTTTAAATATTCAAAAATAGAAGTAGATGAATTAATTTATGAAATAGAAATGCCCTCATTTTTTGGAGGAGAAAAATTAATAATCCTTGAAGATGAAAGATATTTTAAACAAAGTGAAAAAGAATTTAAAAAATTTACAAAATATTTAGAAGAAATAAAAATAGACATTAATGTAGAAATTGTATTTGTATATAATCAAAAGTTAAGAGATACAAATAAATTAAAAAAAATAATACTTGAAAAAGGTAAAATAATAAATATATCTGAAATAAAAGAACAAGATATAAAAAGAGAAATAATAGAATATTTAGAAAAAAACAATGGCTTTATAGAATATAAAAACATAAATTATTTCATAGATTCAGTTGGTAGAGATCTATTTAAGACAATAAATGAATTAGATAAAGTTTTATCATATGTAAAATATAAAGATAAGAATAAAAACAAATACAATATAACAAAAGAAGATATAGATAAAATAATAATAAAATCACAAGATGCTAAAATGTATGAAATAACAAAAGCACTTGAAATAAATAATAAAAAAGAAGTAATTAATATAATAAATGAAAATTTTGAAACCAAAACAAAACTATTAGGTTTAATATCATATTTATACAAATATTATATAGATATATACTTATGTAAAGAAGCAAAAAATTATGGAATAAACCCAAAAACAATAATAGATTTACCTCAAAACAGATTATTTGTTGTAAATATATATATTAAACAAGCAGAAAAATTAGGAATGAAAAAAATTAAATACATATTAAGTGAACTTTCAAGAATAGATTATTTATCTAAAAGCGAAAATACAGATACTTTATTACTTTTAAAAGCTTTAATAATATATATTTAAAAATTCTAAAGGAAAATAATGGATAAAGAAAAAAAATTAGAAAAAAATACAAAGAACAAAAAATACAAGAATAAAACTAAGAAAAAACAAAAAAAAGAAAATAATAAAGAAAAAAACTTAAAACTTAAAGACAAACTTAATTTTATTGGTATTGATAAAAATAAAATTCCAGATTTTTTAAAAAGCAAAGAAAAACCAAAATTTGAGCTTAATAGTTTAGCTACAGAAAATTCCCAAAAAGTATTTATATATTTAGATATAAGAAAATTAGAATTTTTAATAACAGATAAAAATAAAGATGATGAACTATATCAAAAATATATAAATTCTAAAAATATAAGTGAATATTTAAAATTTGATTCAAAAGATGAAAAAGACATAATTAATGCAGAAAAATTTTTAAATATAGCTCAAAATATAGATATAAAAGAAATAAACAGAATAGAAAAAATGCAAAATATTTTAAACAAAAAAACTCCAGATACAATAAAATATTTTAGATCAACTATGTGGAATATTTTTTATAGCCAAAAAGATCAAAAATATTTTATGTTAGTTTCTTTAGAAAATTTAGAATTTAATGAATTTATATTTGCATTAAAAAAGAAAATAGAAGCTATAAAAAAAGACGAAGAATATAAAATATATATACCAATAAATTATTTAGAACAATCAGAAGAAATATTAAAAACAAGTGAAAAAAATGAAATAGAAAATATATTATGGTATTTTACAAGAAATTGGCCAATATCTTATGATACCTATGATAAAAACGGAAAATATACTTTTAATTATGTTGGGGATATTAATTTAATAGACAGAATTAAAGGAAGATATTTAATAAAATTAGAAAATAGAGAAGAAGGAATAAAGTTATATAAATTTTTAAAAGCAATATATTATTTAGAAAAAGAAACAAATAAATATGTACAATTTAAAATTGTTTTAGATGAAAATTCTAATATTGAAATAATATATGATAATAAAAAAATAAATTATGAAGATTTGCCAAATATTTTAATAAAAACATATGAAAATATTTTTAAAAAATATAAATGGTATGAAGAGAAGATTTATGATAGAGCAGAAGAAAATGCAAGCCTTAAAAAATTAATAGAAGAGAAAGAAAAAAAATACCAAAAATATCAATATGAAATAGTAAAATACTTAAATATTAAAAATTCATTTTTTGGAAGATTTAAATATTTTTTCCAAAATAGCGTTTTATCAAAAAGATTTTTAAAAGCTAAAAAACGAGATGAATCAAATTTATCTTTATTAGAAAATGAAGAAATAAAAAAAATAAAAGATGAAACACAAAAAGAAATTGAAAATGAAATAAAAAAAGTTGATGAAAGTATAAAAATAAATGAAATTAATCTGAAAAAAGAAATTAAAGATATAACAATAGAAGATATATCTAAAATATATAAAATATATATAAAATTATATGAGAAAACAAGAAGCTTAGTAAATGATATAAATGCAGCAAAATTATTTTTAATAAATATAGATAAAAAAATAGCAAATGCAATTAAATATCTAGAAGAAATAGAATTTTCTAAAAGAAGTATTTTCTCATTTTGGAAATTTACAAATAAAGATAATGTAAAAGAACTTTCAGAAGCTGATGAAATAAAATTACCACATGAAAAAACAAATGATGAAAAAAAATTAGAAGAAAAAATATCAAAAAAAGAAAAAATATTTAATTTCGATATGGATTTTGAAAAAGTAGCTGAAGAAAAAGATGAAATTCAAAGAGAAAAATTAAATGAAGATGAAATAAATGCAGCATTAATAACATTAAAACTAATAGAAGAAATAAATTTTTCAGAAGATAAAAAATTAGAAAAATCCTTAGAAGAATTAAAAAATGAATTTAAGAACCAAAAAAATTATATTGGAGAAGAATATAATATATTTGGACAAAATGATAAACAAACATTAATAAGATATATGAAAGACAAATCTTTTAGAGAAAAAGATAGAAATATATTTGAAGCAATTAATTTTAATAAAAATATAAATTTAGATGAATACAAAAACAAATTAGAGGAAATAAAAAATAATCTAAAATATGCTTTAAAAAAGATAAAAACAGATCAGAAAATCTCATTATATTTTTTAGAAGAAGATAAAGAAAAAACAAATGACAATAATAAAGATAAAAAAAATAAAGAAAAAGTAAATAACTTTAAAATAGTTAATTTAGATGTTGAAGATGAATTAAAAAAATACAAAGGAAAAGAAAAAAATCTAAAACTTATAAAATTAAATGTAGAAAAAGAAATAGGAATTATATTCTTAACAAATATAATTTTTTATACAAATTTAAACAAAACATTGCCACTTGGAATGGAAGATTCTAGCAAATGTATAATAGATCTAAATGAGATAAGTTTAGATAAAACAAAAATCTTAGAAGAAAAAGAAATTTATTTAAATAATTATTTCGATAAAGAATTTAATATAGACAAAGACATACCATATAATTTATACGATAAAATTGTTATGGAAAACAATATTAAAAAAATTAAATTTATAGAATATAAGATAAAATAAGACTAGATTTTGCCTTTATCTTTGCAAATTTCAAGAAAAAAGATATAATAAATAAAAATAATTACGGAGAAAAACAATGAAAATAGGAATAGTTGGACTTCCAAATGTTGGAAAATCTACACTTTTTAATAGCATAACAAAAGCAGGAGCAGAGAGTGCAAATTATCCATTTACAACAATAGAACCAAATACAGGAATAGCTATAGTTCCAGATAAAAGATTAGAAGTACTTGGAAAAATGTATAATACTAAAAAAATAACACCAGCAGCAATTGAATTTGTAGACATTGCAGGCCTTGTAAAAGGAGCAAGTAAAGGAGAGGGGCTTGGTAATATGTTCCTTTCAAATATTAGAGAAGCAAATAGTATAATACATGTTGTAAGATGTTTTGAAGATGCAAATGTAGTACATGTAGATGGAGATATAAATCCTGTAAGAGATATAGAAACAATTGAATATGAACTAATATTTTCAGATATTGATCAAATAGAACGAAAACTTCCAAAACTTGAAAAACAAGCAAAAGCAGATAAAAAAATATTTAAAGAAATTGAAGCATTAAAAAAAGCGTTAGATGGATTAACAAAAGGAGTATCTGCAAGAAATATAATGTTTAAAGAAGAAGAAAAAGAATATATAGATAATCTTTTCTTACTTACAATGAAACCAGCTATTTATGTAGCGAATATTAAAGAAGAAAATATAGAAAAGCCAGAATCAAATGAAAAATATAATAAATTTAAAGAATATATTTTAAAAAAAGAAAAAAATGCAAAAGTTATTCCACTTTGTATAAAAATAGAAGAAGAAATATCTGAACTAGATGGAGATGAAAAAGGAGAATTTTTAGAAGCTATGGGAATGGAAGAATCTGGATTAGATAAGCTGATAAAAGCAAGTTATGATCTTTTAGGACTTATGTCATTTTTAACAGCAGGCGAAGAAGAAGTAAGAGCATGGACAATAAAGAAAAACACAAAAGCACCAGATGCAGCTGGAAAGATACACACAGATATAAAAAGAGGCTTTATAAAAGCAGAGATAGTTTCATATGATGATTTAATAGAAGCAGGGTCAATGCTAAAAGCAAAAGAAAAAGGTAAGGTAAGACTTGAGGGAAAAGAATATATTATGCAGGAAGGAGATATAGCATTATTTAGATTTAATGTTTAAACTTAATATATGGAAATAATTTTTGAAAGTTTTAATATATTTACATATATATCTGTAATTGGATTAATCACATTTTTAGTATTTTTGTGTATTGATTATGGTAAATACAAACTAAGGATGTGGCTTATAGATTTATTCTTTACAATAATTGTATTACTAGATTCATTTAATGTAATAAAAATAGGTTTGGTAGCTAATTTAATTATATTAATATTTACTGCATTAATACCAATTGTAAATATTTTAGCAACAGCATTTGGATTAAATCTTGAAGAATATATATTAATATTTTTAGTTAATATGTATATTGGAACAAAAAAGCAAAAAAAAGCTAAAAATATATTAAACAAATATCTTGATAAAAATCCAGATAGTTATATAGCACATAGAGAAATTGCAAATATATATAAAATAGAAGGCGGAATGAGAAAAGCCATAGAAGAATATGTAAAAGCAATTGAAATAAATAGAAAAGACTATAAATCTCTTTATGAAGTAACAAGACTGCTTGAAGATTTAGACAAATCATCTGAAGCAGAAGAACTTTTAAGACATTTAATTAAAGTAAAAGAAGATTATATTGAAGCATATATACTTTTGGCAGATATTTTAGAAAGCTCAGATAGAAATAAAGAAGCAGCTGCAATTTATGAAGAGGGTGTAAAAAACAATCCTATGTCATATGAACTTACATATAATTTAGCGGCAGAATATACAGAACTAAGGTCACTAGATAAAGCAGAACTAACATTTAAAAGGGCTTTAGAATTAGTTCCAGAAAACTATATTTGTATATATCATTTAGCACAATTAAATTATATTTTTGGAAACTTAAAAGAAGCTGAAGAAATGTTTACAAAAACATTAGAACATCCTGCTTTAGAAGCAAACAGTTATTTTGAACTTGCTAAAATTGCAAAATTACTAGGAAGAAGAGAAAAAGCAATTCTTTATCTTAATAATTCACTTAGTCTTAATAATGATCTTTTGTCTAGATTAAATGAAGAAGAAATTTTTAAAGATATAAAAGAAGAAACAATTGTATCTGTTAATATGAACGATAAAAAAGAAGATTATTTAGATATTTTAAAACCAAGGACTTTAAAAGTAATAGCTCTTCTTGAAAATACAGCAAATTTAATAAATAATATTGCATTTAATACTAGAAAAGAAAATACAGAGACATTAGTTGATGAAATGATTGCATCAAATTTAAAAATAGATAAAAGCTCTTTAAAAGAAATGAAAGAAAAAAATTCTATAGATATAAAAGAAAAAATAGAAAATATAGAAAAAATAGTAGATAAGTATATAAAAGAAGATAGATTTTTAAATATGGACATATCAGATGTAGATGGAAAACATGATGAGGAAAGTAAAAGAACACCATATATATCTGCGTTTAAGAAATCTTCAAAACCTTATGATATTTCTTATGATCAAAGAATAAAAAATATTGAAGAAAGTTATAATGAAAACAAATTAGAATTAATGCCAGATACATATAGAGTTGAGTTAGAAAATAAAATAAAAGAAAAAAGAGCAAATATAAAATCTTTAAAAGAAGATGAAGATAAGGAAAAAGAAGAAAAACAAAGAAAAAAAGAAGATAAATTAGATGAAAAAAGCATATTAGAAGATATATTAGATGCTAAAAAAGAAAAAGAAGAACAAGAAAGTAATATAGAAATAAATAATGACGAAATTTTAAGATTAGAACAAGAAAAGATAGAAGAAGCAAAAAAACATGTATTTACTATGCTTGAGAGGATAAAGAAAGAGAAAAAGGCAAATACTAAAATAATTGAAAATGATAAAGTAAAAGAAGAAGATATGTTTAAAAGAAATAAAAGAAGAAAAAATAAACAAAATAAAAAAAATAAACAAGAAGACTTAAAAAAATATAATGAGGAAGATATAATGAAAAAAGAAGAAATTAAGGAAAACAAAGAAAACAAAGAAAATGAAAAATCCTTAAATAAAGCTGGCGAGTTTTATGCAAATTACAAAGGTTATGGATATAAAAGTAGTTCTTTTTTAGATGATGAGAAAAAAACAAAAAACGAGGAAGATAGTAAGAAAAAAGTAGAATATTTGTCAGATGAAATAGAAAAAGAAAGCAAAAGTAAAAAAGATGAAATAAAAACAGAAGAATTATATAGAAATATGCTTTTATCTAATCTTATGAGAGTAAAAAAACAAACAGAAGAGAATAAAAAAAATGAAGAAAAAGATAATAATAACAAAAAAATAGATAAACAAAAGAAAAAAGAAAATATTGAAAAAAAAGAGGAAAAAAGTAAAAAATGAAAAAAAATAAATTAAGTTTTATAGGTGGAGATCTAATAACTGCATATTTAATAAATATGTTTTTAGAAGAAGGAAATAAAATAATTACATATGCATTTGATTCAGCAGAAGATTTAATAAATGCAGATGATAAAAAGAAGTCTAAAATATTTGCAAAAAGTATAGAGGAAGCAATTAATTTTTCAGATAATATAATATTTGCAATGCCTTTTCAAAATGATTCTGAAAAAGTAATATCAACTTTTAGTTTAGAACAAATTGAATTTAAAGAAATAATACCTCTTTTAAAAAATAAAAATATTTTTGCAGGAAATTTATCTGAAGAAACAATAAATGTTTTAGAAAAACAAAATACAACAATATATAATTTAAATGAAAATAATGAAATAAAAATATCTAATGCGTTAATAACAGCAGAAGCGGCAATAGGAATAATAGCGGCAGATTCAAATAAAACAATAAATGGAATGGAAATACTTGTACTAGGATTTGGAAGACTTGGAAAAATGGTAGCAAAATCATTTAGTTCTCTTAATGCAAAAGTAACAGTTGAAGCAAGAAAAGATGCAGATCTTGCATGGATAAATGCTTATGGATATAATGCGCTTAATTTAGAAAATTTAACAGAAAATATTCATAAATACGATATAATAATAAACACAGTACCTTTTATGCTTTTAGATAAAGAAAAAATAGAAAAATTAAAAAAAGATGTTTTTGTACTAGATTTAGCTGATGAAAGAGGAATAGATACAAAAGAAGCAAGAAAAAGAAATATAAAAAATTTATGGGCTCTTTCTTTACCAGCAAAAAATGCTCCATATTCATATGCAGAATCTATTAAAAATGTAATGGAGACAATTCTAGAAAGGAAATAATATGGGAGTTTTACAAGCAACGCTTTTAGGAATAATACAAGGAATAACTGAATTTTTACCAATATCTAGTTCAGCACATTTACTTTTTATACCAAAAATATTTGGATGGAATAATATACCAGATTCATTTGAAGTAGCACTTCACTTTGGAACACTTCTTGCAATAGTTCTAGTTTTCTTTAATGACTGGATAGATATGCTAAAAGCTGTATTTTTTAAAATTACAAATAAAAAAAGTGCTAATCAAAAAGAAATAGATCAAAAAAGCAAACTTTTCTGGTATTTAGTAATATCTACAATATTTGTAGCACTAATATCATTTCTGGTAGATAAACCAAGAGATGCTTTAAAAAATTCAAAATATATAATAGCTATTATGTCTTTTAGCCTTATATTTATGGGATTATTACTTTATTTTGTAGATAAAAATAAAAAGTCTGTAACAAATTTAAAAAATATGGATTTTAAAAAAGCCTTTATAATTGGCATATCTCAAATAATTGCCTTAATCCCTGGAATGAGTAGATCTGGAACAACAATAACAACAGCGAGACTTTTAGAAGTAAATAAAAAAGATGCAGCAAGATATTCTTTTCTTTTAGCAACACCAATTATATTTGCTGCAACTGTTTTAAAGCTTAAAGATTTTGTATTTAATCTTCCATTTATAATAGGAGTTTTAGTAAGCTTTATTGTTGGAGTTATAGTTCTTAGATTTTTTATGAAATATTTAGAGACAAAAGATTACAAAATATTTGCAATATATAGAGTTATAATAGGTTTATTACTTATAATTTTAAATATATTAAAAATAATATAAAAGGAAAAAAATGATAGATTTCGAAAATATAAAAGAAGATGAAATAAAAAAATATAAAAAGAAAAATGTATTACTTCCAGTAATATTATTAATATTTGTTTTATGCATATTAGGATATATATTATTTGGACCAGGTGGTGTACTTTTCTATTTACCTAAAAATGTTGGAAATGTAATTACAGATAAAAAGATAGAAGAAATGAAAGAAAAGGTAAAAAAAGAAAAAGAAAATTATAAAACAAAAGAAGATGAAAAAGCAAAAGAAAAAAAAGAAAATCAAAAAGAAGAAATTAATATAAAATAAAAATTAATGATAAAAAAAGAATAAAAAGCTAAAAAGTATATTTACTTTAAGCTTTTTTTTTAGTATCATTTAAATAAAGAAAACAATAAAAAACGCAAAGACAAGAATATAAAGGGGTTGAGGTGTAAAATTGAATATTTTAATGCTATCTTGGGAATATCCACCAAGAGTTGTAGGAGGTATTGCAAGAGTTGTAAAAGAACTTTCTAAAGAACTTTCTAGAAATGGACATAATGTATATGTGGTAACATATAGAGAAGGAAATGCTAAATATGTCGAAAAAGATGAAAATGGAGTAAATGTATATAGATTTGATTGCTCAGAAATTAATGCGTTAGACTTTACAAGCTGGATACTTCATATGAATTTTGAAATGGTATCTTTGGCTTCAAGAATAGTTCAAAAAGAAAAAATAGATATTATTCATTCACATGATTGGCTAACTGCATTTGCAGGAAAGACCCTTAAACATTCTTTTAATATTCCACTTGTATCAACAATACATGCAACAGAATATGGTAGAAATGGGGGAATATACACAAAAGAGCAAAAATATATAAACGATATTGAATGGCTTTTAACATATGAATCTCAAAAAATAATTGTTAATAGTAATTTTATGAAAAGAGAAGCAGCAAGAATATTTAATACTAAATTTGAAAAAATAGATGTAATTCCAAATGGAATAGATTTAGATAAATTTGATGGTTTCGAAAAAGATTTAGCTTTTAGAAGAAATTATGCAAGAGATAATGAAAAAATAATTTTAACAATTGGAAGAATGGTAAATGAAAAAGGTGTTCAGCACCTAATATCTGCAATGCCTAAAATATTAAGAGAATATCAAGATGCAAAATTAGTAGTAGCAGGAAAAGGCCCTATGTTAGAAGAGTTAAAACAAATAGCATATAATATTGGTGTTGCACATAAAGTATATTTTACAGGTTATTTAAGTGGAGACAATGTACAAAAAATGTATAAAAACTCAGATATAGCTGTATTTCCAAGTACATATGAACCTTTTGGAATAGTAGCACTAGAAGGAATGTTATCAGGAGTTCCAACAGTTGTCTCAGACATTGGAGGTCTTGATGAGATAGTAAAACATGGATTAACTGGTCTTAAATCATATGCTGGAAATAGTAATTCTATAGCAGATTCTGTAATAGCTCTTTTGAAAGATGAAAAACTTTCAAAAAGAATTTCTGAAAATGCAAAGAAAGAAATTTTAGAAAATTATTCTTGGAAAGAGATTGCAAAAACTACATTAGATACATATAACACTGCAATACATATATTTAAAAAAGATTTGGAAAAAGAAGAGCTAGAAACAAAAGAAGACAAAAAAGAAAAAACAAATATAAAAGAAAAAATACAAAAATTAATAAATATTAAAAATAGTTTAGAGGCTTTTAATAATTAAAATTTGAAAAAAAATTTTTTTTTAGTATAATAGATAAAGAAAAGAAAAAGAGAGGAAAATATGAAAGCATTAAAAATTATATTATTAATAACTTTTTTCATTATATCATCTGCAATAATTATCCTTTCATTTATAATTCACAAAGATCACGATGATGGAACAGTTGAAACTGCAATGAAAGAAAGCTATTATGGAAAAAACAAAGCATTAAGTCAAGAAGCAAAGCTAGATCTTGCTATGAAAATATTATTTGGAATTTTTGTAGTTAATATTTTAGCATTGTATTTTGTATAATATAGTAAAAAATATAAATAAAATAGATAATTACACTTAAGGATTTCTTAAGTGTTTTTTAAAAAGGTTAAAAATGAAAGATGTATATATAGATATGCATGTGCATATTGGAGCAAGTAGTGATGGACAAATAGTAAAAGTAACAGCATCAAAAGATTTGAATTTTGAAAATATAGCAAACGAATCATTATATAAAAAAGGAATAAACTTTGTTGGAATAATAGATTGCCAATCTCCAAGAGTTATTAAAGATATTTATTCTTTTTTAGAAAACAAAAAAGCATTTGAACTTGAAAATGGCGGTATAATCTATGATAACAAAATATGTATAATACTTGGGGCTGAAATAGAAACAAGTGAAATAAATGAAGATGGTAAAACAGCAAGTGCACATAATTTATGCTATTTTCCTCATTTAAAAGATATAATAAATTTTTCTAAAACAATGAGCAAATATATAAAAAACATAAACTTAAGTACTCAAAGAGCAAGACTTTCTGGCTATGAGCTTGTTAAAATTGTAAAAGAAAATAATGGAGAAATTATACCAGCACATATATTTACACCTTTTAAAAGTTATTATGGTAATTGTACAAGATCTTTAAAAAGAATATTTAAAGAAAGATTTGAAGAAATATATGCAGTAGAATTAGGACTTTCTGCAGATACAGAGCTAGCAGATTATATATCTGAGTTAAAAGATATTAATTTTTTAACATCATCTGATGCACATTCTATTCCAAAAATTGGTAGAGAATACACTAAGCTTAGAGTTGAGGAACTTTCTTTTAAAGGATTATTTGATGCAATTAAGAAAAATTCTAAAAAAGATAAAGAAGAAAAAATAAATAAAAACGAAAAAAACAGTAAAAACAATAAAGAACAAATAGGTATAATAGCAAATTATGGAATGGATCCAAAACTTGGAAAATACCATAGAACATATTGTGACAACTGCAAAAGTTTATCTGAAAAGGAAAATGGCATTTGTAAGAAATGTGGCTCTAAAAAAATAGTTTACGGAGTATATGATAGAATATTAGATATTAAAGATAAGGATAAAAGCCAAAGTCCTAAATTTAGGCCTAAATATGTAAAACAAGTTCCACTTGAGTTCCTTCCTGGTTTTGGTAAAAAAACAATTACAAATCTTTTAGATACATTTGGAACAGAAATGGATATTTTACATAATGTTGAAATTTCTAATATAAAAAATATATTTAATGAAAAAATTGCTTTAGAAATACAAAAATTAAGAAAAGAAGAAATTAAAATAAGTGAAGGCGGAGGCGGAAATTACGGTAAAGTTAAATAAATGCTAAAATTCTTTACAAATAAATAAAATTTATATATACTAAAAATATTATGTAAAACAAATGAAAGGAGGAAACACTTGGAAGATTATATAGAAGAATATATAAATAGTTTAAAATTATCTAATAATACTAAAGCTGCATATAAAAGAGATTTAAAAAAATTCTTAAAATATTTATCAGAAAATAAATTACAAGTAGAAAAAGTAGATAATGAAAATATAAATAACTATATTAAAGAAATGAAAAAACAAGGATATAAATCTACATCTGCCACCCGAACCATTGCGACCTTAAGATCATTTTACACATATTTACTTAAAAGTGGAAAAATAAAAAGAAATCCTACAATAGATGTGGAAATTCCAAAAATAGAAAAAAAAGTTCCAATAGTGTTAACTCCAGAAGAAATAGAAAAACTTTTATCTCAGCCAGAAACAACTGAAATAAAAGGATTAAGAGATAAAGCAATGCTTGAATTTGCATATGCAACAGGTATGAGAGCATCTGAAATTGTAAATTTAAATATTCAAGACATAGATCTTGATGGATCGTTTGCAATATGTGATGAAGGCTCAGGAAGAAAAAGAATTATACCTATTGGTAAAATAGCTAATGAATCAATACAAAAATATATAAATGAAGCAAGAAAATATATAAATAAAAATAATGAAGATGCATTATTTTTAAATCTAACAGGTAAAAGACTTACAAGACAGGGACTTTGGAAAATAATTAAAACATATACAGAAGATGCTAAAATAGATAAAGATATAACTCCACATGTATTAAGACATTCATTTGCACTACATCTTATAGAAAATGGAGCAGATATTAAAGCAATTCAAACAATGCTTGGACATAGCGATATCTCTTCAACGAAAATCTATTTAGATTTTGCAAAAAATGAAATAAAAGATATATATAACAATGCTCATCCAAGAGCTTAAAACTCCGCTTTTAATTAAGCGGTGTTTTTTATTTTAAGGTCGGAATATAAAATACAAAAAACAAACAATAAGAAAAAAACAAAAATAATAAAAGAATAAAATAAATATAAAAAATAAATAAAAAAGAAAATATAAGTTTCTGAAATATAATCTAGACAAATCAAAAAAAATGGTATATATAATGAAAAAAACATAAGGAGAAAAAATGACACAGGAATTAAAAGAAATTTTAAGAGAAGAATATATAAAATTAAAAGACATGCCTAAAGATGCAGTTCCAGATCATATATATTTTAACATCATTCTTTCAGAAGATTTTGCAGATGTAGAGGATGAACTTTTAGATAATTTAAGAGAGTGGCACAGTGATTATGAATTTTATGTATCATCAGGAGCAGAGGAAGAAGAACTTGATGCACTTATAGAAGATGTTTTAAATGAAATAAAAGAATATATTTCAGAAGATTAGGAAAGAGGAAATTATGTTTAAAATAAAATTAGAAAAAGGAAAAACAAAAGAAGTATCTGAGGAGGCCTTTTGGCATACATCATCACATGTACTGGCACAAGCAGTTAAAAGATTATATCCTAAAGTAAAGCTTGGAATAGGGCCAGCTATTAAAACAGGATTTTATTATGATTTTGGAATAGATAAACATTTTAATGATGAAGATATTAAAAAAATAGAAGAGGAAATGAAAAATATCATCAGTGAAGAATTAGATGTTGTTCATGAAGAAATAGATAGAAAAGATTTAGAAAAAATCTTTGAAGAAAACGGAGAAAAATATAAATTAGAACTTTTAAGTGAGATCGAAGGAGATAAAATATCTATATATAGACAAGGTGAATTTATAGACATGTGCAAAGGACCACATATAGATAATGTAAAATATATTAAAGCATTTAAATTACTTACAACATCTGCTGCATATTGGAGAGGTGATGAGAATAATGATACTCTTCAAAGAATTTATGGAATATCTTTTCCAAAAAAATCTATGCTTGATGAACATTTAGAACTTCTTGAAGAAGCTAAAAAAAGAGATCACAAAAAATTAGGTAAAGAACTTAGAATATTTGAACTTTTACCAGAAGGACCTGGATTTCCTTTTTATCTTCCAAATGGAATGAAAATAAAGAATGCACTTTTTGGATATTTAAGAAAACTTTTAGCAGAATATGGTTATGAAGAAATAGAAACACCAATAATGCTTAATAAAGAATTATGGCTTAGATCTGGACACTGGGACCATTATAAAGAAAATATGTTTACAACAGAAATTGAAGATAAAGACTATGCTGTAAAACCTATGAACTGCCCAGGAGGATTATTAGTATATAATACTAAAATGTGGTCATATAAAGAATTGCCAGTAAGACTTTCAGAATTTGGTAAAGTACATAGATATGAAAAATCTGGTGAACTTAATGGATTATTAAGAGTTAGTGCTTTTACACAAGATGATGCCCATGTAATATGTGCAAAAAATCAAATAAGACAAGAAATAGATTCAATACTTGAAATAGTTAAAGAAACATATTCAAGATTTGGATTTAAATATACAGTAGAATTATCTACAAGACCAGAAGATTCTATGGGAACAGATGAAGATTGGGAAGCATCAACAAAAGCTTTACAAGATGCACTTGATGGAAATGGAATAGAGTATGAAATAAATGAAGGTGACGGAGCATTTTATGGTCCAAAAATAGATCTTCATTTAATAGATGCACTTGGAAGATCTTGGCAATGTGGAACAATCCAATTAGATTTCCAAATGCCAGAAAATTTTGATGTAACATATATTGGAGAAGATGGTGAAAAACATAGACCAGTAATGATACACAGAGCAATATTAGGAAGCTTAGAAAGATTTTTGGCACAACTTATTGAACATTTCGCAGGAGCTTTCCCTACATGGCTTGCAGCAAATCAAGTAAGTATAATTTCAATAGGTGAAGGTCAAAAAGAATATGTAGAAAACCTTAAAAAACAATTTGTTGATGAAGGAATAAGAGCAGTAATAGATATAAGGGATGAAAAACTAGGATATAAAATTAGAGAAGCACAAATGCAAAAAATCCCATATATGCTTATAATTGGTAAAGAAGAACAAGAAAATGGCGAAGTTAGTGTTAGATCAAGAGATTTAGGAGATCTTGGCAAGATGAAATTAGAAGATTTTCTTAAAGTTTTCAAAGAAGAAATAAAAGAATATAGCTTAAATAGTAAGTTTAAAAAATAATATATAAAGAATGCAAAGAATATAATTGCATTCTTTTTTATTAAAAAAAGGAAATAATATGAATAAAACAAAATATAATAATCAAAATCCAATGAATATTCCGGAGGATAAAGAAGAAATTAAAAAAGCAGTAAAAGAATGGTCAGAAGGAAATAGTAAATTAGAAAATTTAATTTTTAAATCATTAGAAAAAAATTTATTAACATTTGTATCATGTGGAGGACATGAAGAGAAAAAAGAAAAATTCCCACATATAGGATACAAATTAGAAGATAAAGATATAGAGATTATGCAAAAGATTATAGAAAATTTAATATTAGACAAAAATAAAGAATTACTTAAAATATTATCTTTTGCACTAAATAAAGAAAAAATGTTAATAACATTTCATACAAATTTTGAAAATAGATATAAATTATTTGAAGAAATTTTAAATGTATTAGAAGAAAAAGAAAATAAAAAAAAGAAAAAAACTAAAAAAGAAAACGAAAAAAATGAAATATTTAAAAATATATTAAATTTAGAAAAAGAAGTAAAAAATATAGATGAAAAAACAAATCTAAATATTATATTTACAAATATATATAAAGAAAATCTAAAACTAAATTTAATAATATCTAATAAAAATACATATATAAAAATAAAAGATTTACTAGAAAAAGAAAAATATGTGAAAAAAATATTAAGAGAAGATGAGAATGCAAAACATGAACTTTTAAAATTTTATGCAGATTTTGAAAAAGAAGTATTTAAAAAAGAAAATTTAAATTCTTTAATTAAAATTATAATTAATTCTTTATATTGAAAGCTCCCTTTAAATTATATACAATTTAATATATAAAAATTGTTTTTGCATAATTATGCAAAAAAGGAGGGGTTTTATGGCAAAGCTATATTTTAGATATGGAGCAATGAATGCAGGCAAGACAACAGCACTTATTCAAGTTGCATATAATTATGAAGAAATGGGAATGAAAGCTTTAGTAATGAAGCCAGAAATAGATACAAAAGGAGAAAAATATATAGTATCTAGGATTGGGCTTAAAAGGAAAGTTGATGTTTTATTAAATAAATCTTATGATTTATTTAATAAAAATTATGTAGGAATTTCTTGCATAATTGTTGATGAGGCTCAATTTTTAACAATAGAGCAGGTTTATGATCTTTTTAAGATTGCAGTTTTAAAAGATATCCCAGTTATATGTTATGGTCTTAGAACAGACTTTAACGCAGATGGTTTTCCAGGATCAAGCAGACTATTAGAGTTAGCTCATTCTATAGAGGAGCTTAAAACAATTTGTAGTTGTGGTAAAAAAGCTACTATGAATTTAAGATATGTTAATAATGTTCCCGAGTTTTTTGGAGAGCAAGTAGTTATAGATGATGACAAAAAAATAAGATATGAGTCGAAATGTCCTAAATGCTATTTAGAGCTTAAGGAGGAATATCTAAAGAAAACAAATGGTAAATAAATACTAAGGTTTTCCTTAGTATTTTTATATTTTTTAAAAATCAATTTTCTTGCTAGAAAACTTTAAAGAATATATAATACAAAAAAGGAGAGTGTTTTGGAAAAGTTTTTTTGTGAAATAAAAGATTTAAAAGAAGATGAAAAACAAAAAATAGAGGAATTTTTAAAAAATTCTTCAAATTCATATTTTAAACAATCTTTAAATTATTTAAATGCTAATAATTTAAAAAAATACATATATTATATCTGCAAAGATAAGAAAATATTTTTAGCATGCATTTTAAATATTGAAAAAAATATTTTAGGTAATATGCTTAAAATATATGGCGGACCAGTTATAGATGAGGAAATAGATTTAGAAGATTTTTCTCAAATGCTTAAAGATATTTTAAAAATTTCTAAAAAAGAAAAAACTTTTTTAAATATTTTATCTACAAATTTTGAAGTAACAAAAAAAGGATTTGAAGACAGAATAATAAGTAGCGGATTTATAACTGAAAAAGAAAAAAACAAAATAAAAGAAAGAATAGATTACCCATATTATTTCTACATTCCTTTAGAAGAAAAAGATGAAGAAGATTTAAAAAAAGAACTTTCTTCTAAAACAAGATATTTTATTAGAATTGCAAAAGTTAAAAATTTCACTGTAGAAAAAGTAGAAATAGATGATGAAGAAATTGAAACAAAATTAAAAAACTTCAAAAACTTTAATGAAAATTTAGAAAAATATATTGTAAAAAAAGATGAAGAAATTTATGCAAAAATTTATTTATTAAATTATGGATCAAAAAAATATTTAATAGATATATTAGAAAATGAAAAATTAGAAGATTTTGAATATGCAAAATATTTAGGATTATGGGAAATTATTAAAAATGCTAAAAAGGAAAAATTTAAAGAATTTAATTTAATGAGTTTTCCAGGATTAAAAACAAAAAAAGAAGACATACCACCATATTCAATGTATAGATTTAAAAAAAGCTTTGGAGGAATACTTTTTGAAAAGCTTCCAGAATACATATATATAAATAATGAGATAAAATATAATATGTATAAAATGTTTTTGAAAAAGGGTAAATATGAAAAATAATGAAACAAAAAAATATATATCAAATAGTCCTGAAGATACTAAAAATATTGCCAAACAAATTATATTAAAATATTTAAGAGAAAATGCTGAGGAAAACAAAATAGAAAAAGTAATAAATATAATTTTAAATGGAGATTTAGCAGCAGGTAAAACTAAATTTGTAGAAGGCGTTTTAGAACTTTTTAATATGGAAAAAGAAATATCTAGCCCAACATTTACAATTGTTAATGAATATTTTAAAGATTTAAAAATAGATTTATCTAAAATAGATAAAACGCACAAAAAAGAAGATATGTATATAACTTTAAATCATTTTGATGTATATAGATTAGAAGATGAAGATGAATTTTTTGAATCTGGACTTAAAGAATATATTTATCCAGATGATTTTAATGGAAATAATAAAACAAAAAAAGAAAAAAGAGTTAAAATAAATTTAATAGAATGGGGTTTGGAAATTGAAAATGTTTTTCCAAAACCTTTTAAACAAATAAATATAATAAAAGATAACAAAAATGAAAATAAAAGAATTATAGAGGAATTAGAAAGATTTTAAAATGATAGAAATAAAGAATTTAAATGTAAAAGCAAAAGAAAGTAAAAAAGAAATATTAAAAGATATAAATTTAAAACTAGAAAAAGGGAAAATATATTTAATTGCAGGAAAAAATGGATCTGGAAAATCTACTCTTTTAAATGCATTAATGGGAAATCCTGCATTTGAAGTAAGTGGAGAAATAATGCTTGATGGAGATAATATATTAGATTTAACTACAGATAAAAGAGCTAAAAAAGGCTTTTTCTTATCTTTTCAAAATCCAGAAGAAATAGATGGTGTTAAGCTTACAGATTTTTTGTCTTATGCAAATAATAAAAAGGAAGAAAAATTAAATGTATTTACTTTTGCAAAAAATATGCAAAAAGAAATAAAAAAATTAAATATAACTAAAGATATATCTGAAAGATATTTAAATGTAGGATTTTCAGGAGGAGAAAAAAAGAAAAATGAACTTCTTCAAATGAAAATTTTAAAACCAAAATATATTATGCTTGATGAAATAGACTCAGGCTTAGATATAGATGCGGTAAAAATGGTTTCTGAAAATATTAAAGAATATATAGATGAAGAAAAAAATGAAAAAATACTTTTAATTGTTTCACATCATTTTGAAATGCTAGATACTATTGGAGTTGATGAAGTAATAATATTAGATGATGGAAAAATAATAAAAAAAGGAGATAAATCTCTTTTAGAAAAAATGAAAAAAGAAGGATTTAAGGCAGTTAAAATTAATGAAGAAAACTAATGTAGAAGATATAAATAGAAAAATATATGACATAATAGATGATGTTAAAATAAAAAAAATAGCACCAAAAGGATTAAATGAAGAAATTGTAAGAAAGATATCTAAAGATAAAAAAGAACCTAAATGGATGCTAGATATAAGGCTTAAAGCACTTAAAAAATTTAATGAATCTGAAAATCCAAATTGGGGTCCAGATTTAAAAGAAGTAGATCTTAATAAAATATCTACATATATATCTCCAGATGCAGAAAAAAAAGCATCATGGAAAGATGTACCAAAAGAAATAAAAGATACATTTAAAAGACTTGGGATTGTAGATGCAGAAAAAAAATATCTAGCAGGTGTAAGTGCACAGTTTGACTCTGAAGAGATATATCACAATGTTAAAGACTATTTAACAAACAAAGGCATAATATATATGGATATGTCTGATGCAGTTATTAAACATGAAAAATTAGTTAAAAAATATTTTTCAAAATTAATTAATGAAAATTTGCATAAATATGCAGCACTCCACTTAGCAGTATGGTCAGGCGGCTCTTTTGTATATGTTCCTAAAAATATAAAAATAGATATACCAATTCAATCATATTATAGATTAAATGCACCAGGTTCTGGACAATTTGAACATACATTAATAGTTTTAGAAGATAATTCTAAAATCCATTATATAGAAGGATGTAGTGCTCCTAAATATAATACTTTAAATATACATGCAGGAAGTGTTGAAATTTTTGTAGGAAAAAATGCAGAAATGAAGTTTTCTACAATAGAAAACTGGTCTAAAAATATGTATAACTTAAATACAAAAAAAGCAGAAGTTTTAGAAAACGGAAAAATATCTTGGGTTTCTGGATCATTTGGATCAAAAGTATCTATGCTTTATCCAACAACAATACTAAAAGAAGAAAATGCTAGCATGAATTATACTGGAATAACATTTGCATCAGACAATCAAGAAATAGATAATGGATCTGGAGCAATTCATTTAGCACCTAATACATATTCAAATATAAATACTAAATCAATATCTAAAGGATCTGGAAAATCTACAACAAGAAATAATATATATATTTCAAAACAAGCAAATGGATCTGTTTCAAATTCAGATTGTTCAAATTTAATGTTAGATAAAAAAAGTATTTCTAATACAATTCCTGTAATAAATATAAACACAAATAAATCTGAAGTTGTTCATGAAGCAACAACTGGTAAAATATCTGAAAACAAAATATTTTATTTAATGTCAAGAGGACTTTCTGAAGAAGAGGCAAAGATGCAAATAATAAAAGGATTTGCGGAGCCAATATCTAATATGCTTCCAATAGAATATGCTGTTGAGATGAATAATTTAATTAATATAGAGCTGGAAGGTAGTAATGGATAATAAAGAGATAATAATTGTAAATGAGTTAAAAGAAAAAGCGTATAATCATTTAGGTATAAATGATCATAAATATTTAGTGAATTTTTTAGATAATAAAAACATAAAAAAAACAAATAAAAAAGAAACAAAAAAAATAAAAGAAAAAGAATACAACTATGACGAAGTTTTTTTTACAAAAGAACTAAATGAAAAAATAGAAAATATAAAAAATAAAAAAGAAAAAATAAATGAAGAGCTAAATATAAAAAATATATTAATTCAAAACAAAGATTTTAAATATTATGATTTAAATGAAAATGTTTTAGTTAAAAATATTGATATAAATGATAAAAACAAAAACTCATATTATATTTTAGATATTAGATCAGAAGAAATTAAGGAAAACAAAGAAATAAATAAAAAAGAAAAACAAATAGAAAAATACAGAAATATTAATTTAAATATAAAAGCAGATAATTCAAAAATAGTATGTATATATATAATAAATGGTGGAAATGCTTTTAGTATAGATAATATAACTCTTGAGAGTAAAAATAATTCTGAGATCATTTTTAAATATTTAATTATTGGAGAATCTTTTGGAAATTTAAAACATATATCAAGGGCTTTTAAAAATTCTAAAATAGATGTTTCAGGAGTATATTTTTTATCTAAAGATAATAGTTTAGATCTAATGTATGAAGGTATAATGGAAGAGGAAAAATCTAAGACATATTTTAATTTTGAAGGGATATGTAAAGATAATTCTAAAAAGATATCTAAAGATATTTTAAATTTTAAAAATGGAGCAAAAGAATCTATAGGTATTGAAAAAGAAAATATAACAATATTATCTGAAGAAGCTAAAGTAAAAACAGCTCCAATACTTTTAAGTAGTGAAGAAGATATAATAGGTGAGCATGGTTATTCATCAGGTATGTTAGATAAAAATAAAATATATTATATGATGTCAAGAGGTGTGTCTTTTAATGATGCTAAGTATTTAATTGTTAAATCTAAAATAGATAGAATAATGAAGAAAAATTTAGATTTAGATAAAAACGAAAAAGACTATTTATCTTTAAAAATACAAAAAATAGAGGAAAAAATATGGGAAAATTTGATGTAAATAAAACAAGAAAAGATTTTAAATTTTTAAATGAAGAATATATATATTTAGATACAGCGGCAACAGCTCAAAAGCCAAGTATTTTAATTGAAAGATTAAAAGAATATTATGAAAAATATACAGGAAATCCTCATAGTGAAAATATGCACCACTTTTCATATATTGCTACAAATATATTAGATGAAGGAAGATCAGATGTAGCAAATTTTATAGGTGCAAATAAAAATGAAATAATTTTTACTAAATCAGCAACAGATAGTTTAAATACAGCAATATTTGGACTAAAAGATTTAGTTAAAGATGGAAGTATATTAATAAGTATATTAGAACATCATGCAAATCTTGTACCATACCAAATGCTTGCAAAAAATAATAATTTAAAATTAAATATTTCATATTTAAATGAAAAAAATGAATTTTCATATGAAGATTTTGAAAACAAAATAGATGAAAATACAAAAATAATAGGAATATCTAGTTGCTCTAATGTAACAGGTGAAGAAATAGATTTAGAAAAGATAATAGATATAATAGATAGAAAAACAAAAGGGAAAAGACCATATATAATATTAGACTTATCTCAAAGCATAAATCATAAAAAAATTAATGTAAAAGATTTAAATATATATGCAGCAGGATTTTCAGCACATAAAATGTATGGACCAGAAGGTTTAGGAATATTATATATTAATGAAAAATACATAGAAGAAATATCTCCAAGACTTTATGGCGGCGGCATGATAAACCAAGTTTTTGAAGACAAAGCAAGCTTAAAAAAAGGATATGAAAAATTTGAAGCAGGATCTCCAAATGTAGCAGGAGTTTATGCTCTTAGTGGTGTAATTAAATATTTAAATGAAATTGGAATGGAAAATATTGAAAAATATATAAAAGACTTAAGCAAATATGCAAAAAATGAATTAGAAAAAATAAAAGAAATAGAAATATATTCACCGAAAAATGCAAACTCTTTAGTAAGCTTTAATGTAAAAAACATTCACTCACATGATATTTCTATGATTCTTGATGAGAGAAAAATTTGTATTAGGGCTGGACATCATTGTGCTATGCCTCTTCATGAAAAATTGCATGCAAATTCTAGTATGAGGGCTAGTTTTGGTATTTATACTACTAAGGAAGAGATAGATAAATTAGTTGATGCAATAAAAGATGGAGTAGAGTTTTTTGGATAATGAGCATAGATGAATTTAATTTAAAAAATATAAATAATCTTGTAAAAGATCTTAAAATGTATTTAAAAGAAAAAAAATATATTCAAGAAGAGTTTTTTTTTAAGATTTAAGAATAATATAAAAAATGAAAATGATTTAATAGATTTTTTTTATGAAAAAATAAAAAAAGGAATCTATTATTCTACAAATTTAAACATATATATAAAAATTATAAATGAATTTATAATAGAAAAAAAGCAAAAAGAAAAACTTTTAAAAGAAATAGAAGAGCTTAAACAAAAATACATTTTAGATAATCCAATTTTAGGATTAAATAATGATTTAATAAATTTAGATTTAAAAAATTATTATAAAGCTTTAGAAGTTTTAGATAATAAAGAATTAGATAATAATATTAAAAATAGTATAAAAAATAGTATTAATAATATTATTGAAAGTAGGAACAAAGAACAAAAAGAAAGCAAAACAAGAAAATCAACAGTTATAAAAAATAAATATGATGAGTTTAAATATATTGAAAAAAGAAATAAATATTTAGATGAAAAAGCAAAAAAAGAAAACATAGAAAACATAGAAAAATTATACAAAGAATATGAAGATATATTTAATACAGCTTCAGAATTATATATAAAATATTTAAAAACATATGCTAAAGAAAATGGATATGATACATATTTTGAATATAAATTTAGAAATGAAAAAATTTCTAGTAAAATACTAGAAAATTTACAAGTTTTTTATGATGAAAATAAAGAGAATATAGAATATATAAAAAATAATAAAAATATTAATGTAAATAAAATTTATGAAAAAGAAGATATTAATAATATAAAATCTAAATTAATAAAAATGCATACAGATTATTTTAATAATAAAAACCTAATTTCAGACAAAGATATAGTAATTTTATTTAAAAAAAATAGTAAAAACCAAAAGTGTATTTTATCTCAAAACAAATATATATTAATAATAAATGTAAATGAAGATAAAAAAATACAAACAAAAAAAGAATTAGAAAAAATAAAATTAGATTTTAATGGATTATGGCATGAATTTTCACATGCAGTATTTTTAAAGGAATATTTAGATACAAATAAAATAATACCAT
>ERZ1673752.1018-NODE-1018-length-42976-cov-12.305282_pt1 | contig 42976 bp, 41 predicted proteins | sample MGYA00580195_ERZ1673752 | MGnify/ENA primary metagenome ERZ1673752 (study PRJEB41218, sample SAMN15661744) | gut metagenome | host: Homo sapiens | place: Canada: London | collected 2015-08-20/2019-03-30 | study: EMG produced TPA metagenomics assembly of...
GGATGACGCGGTTGTCGAATATGCTTTAAGCCGCAGTATGTCGCCCACACTTGTTGCAGATTATCGGCTTTGTCTTCCCGACAAGACGCTTCTGCAAAACAAGCTGCGTGAATTGACAGAGCTTGCCTTGGAAAGCGGCGAAGGCAACGAGGGTGATGAAGAGTGAACGCTGTTATCTATGCCCGCTATTCCTCAGATAGTCATACAGGTGCGGACATTCTGAAATTTTGTTTCAATCTCTTATGACTTGACTATCAACAAAGGTCAAGCTACAATCCATGTCCACGCCAGCAGAACTTCTCCAAATTCTCCCCACTGCCCTGACCCAGATTGTGACCCAAGTGTGCGCGAAAGCGTGTGGACGCAATGCACAAAGCGCTGCAAAATCCCGCGCTTTTTACTGACGGAACGGACGTATTTGGCGTAAAAACGCTCAATATCACGAACCGATAGCAGCTGGCAGTCATGAGGTCAGCGGTTCGATCCCGCTTATCTCCACCAAAACAAAAAAGTCATTCCGTAAGGAATGGCTTTTGTTTTGCCGGAAATGAGTGGCGCGAGAAGCCTGCGGTTCGACCACAAGCATTTTGCCATCGTAAGATGGCCGCGGCGCAAAGCGCCGCAGCTTTTGGCTGTGCCAAAAGAAAATGCGCAGGGGCACGGAGGTGGCGCAGCCGCCGGAGTACTGGTCGGATTTTGCGGCGTGAAAACGCCGCATTTTTGCGTGGAACGCGCAAAAATCAAAAGAAAATCCGGCCGGCTCGGAGCAAGCGCAGCTTGCGGAGTATCCCGCTTATCCGCCCATTCCCCTTTCCCATAATCACCTGCATTCCTGCGCGACGCATGGCGCTTTCTGATGGGTTCAATCGACGAGCCGGTCACGCTGGAATATTTCTGCAAGCTGAATGAGTTCATTGCCCGCAACGAGGCCTTGGAGTGGGACAAACTGCGCACCGGCAGTGTGGCCATCTCCGGCACGGACTACGCGCCGCCTGTGCCGCAGGAAGCGGCTGTCCGTGCAGAGCGCTGGCCGCGGATGCTTCGTCCGCGGAAAAGGCGCTGACGGCCTTCTGCCGGGGGGCACGCGGGCAACTGTTCTGGGACGGCAACAAGCGCACCGGTCTGATGCCGGCAAACAAGATTCTGCTATACCGACTTATGGTTGCTTCGCCTTTGCACTAAAACCGTATGAAGGGCGTCTCCCAAAAATCGAAGATGCCCCTCTATTTCACAAATCTGAGCAAGAATTCAAATCGCCCGAACTTTTTTCCGAAAAAATAATAAACGGGTTTGGAATTTCTCACATAAAAAATCCGCAATGGATTGACAACCACGGAAAACGCCGTATAATGAGGGCATGAGGTGAATGCAGAAACAGTCAGCGGGGATCGTAGTGTTAAAAACCCGCTGCTTCTGATAAGTAAATATTGCGCTGTCCGCTCCGCCGGTTCGGTGTTTTTCTCCGCGCGGCGGGATCCCGGGCAGCCGGTTCCGGCGCGGAACTGCGGAGTCCCGGTACGCAGGGGCGCCCGGCGGTTTGCCCCGCCGTTCCCCGCCATGCACGCAAGGCTGGAAATCATATGATTTCCGGCTTTTTTCTTTTATTTCCGCAGTGCCGAAAAGCTGGCTGTTTTGCCAGCAAGCTGATATTTACCAGAAGCATCCACCTTTTTATCCTTTTAATAAGGAGGTGGCTTTGTCTATGCAGATAGAGAAGAACATTGCGGCCACATTACAGCGCAAGATGGACGCAGCAGGAAAAGCGAAACTGGAATTTTCAAAGGAACTCGGGATCCCGCGTTCGACGTTTCAGGGGTATTTGAAGGGCGACAAGGCTTTGCGTTCGGACTCCATCGAGGAGATCGCAAAAAGCCTGGATATCACACCGGCACAGCTGATCTCCGGGCCGGAATACGCGGAGGAATACCGGTTGTTCAGCACGGACGCCCTTCTGTCCGAAACGATGACGCTGCATCCGCAGGCGCAGGGACTTGCAAAGGAAGCCGTTTCGCTTCTGGAATCGGCATTCAGGAACTCATCGGAGCTGAAGCCGCTCGATCCGCACGCCGCGGACGCGGCTGCGCAGGAACCGGACGGCGTTTACCGGTATGTGCTCTATGAAACGCACGGAGCCGCCCGGATCGTCTATGCATATGGGCTTCTCGGGCAGAAGTACGCGGACGATGCCTGGATCACCATCGCGATCGCCGCACCCTTCTCCAACAACAGGCCCAGCGTCGTGCAGCTGGCGAAGCTCTGTACCGAACAGCAGCTGGACCCCATTCACATTCTCGACGTGATCCACGATTTCATGAATACCGACGCAGAAGCCGCCGATATCCCGCCCGCAGAGCCGCAGGACGATCCGCAGGCATTACATAAATAAACAGGCCTGAGCCGGCCGCAGAAAAGGGGAACCACGATGAAATATGCATTGACAGGCGGAAAAATTCTGGACGGCACACGCGATATGCAGGTGCAGACCGGGAAAACCGTGCTGGTGGACGGCGAGACGATCACGGCCATCGTTCCGGACGGCGGCGCGCATCCCGGCTATACGGTCATTGACCTCGACGGCCGGTATCTGATGCCGGGCCTCATTAACATGCATGTGCATCTGGCCGGCAACGGAAAGCCCCAGAAGAAGCAGTGCGACAATGAAGCGCTCGTCAAAAAGATCATGGCGACCGGCCTGACGCGGGCGGTCGCATACCGGATGGTCAAGGGCTATGCAAAGCTTGCGCTTTTGAGCGGCGTCACGACGATCCGCACCGTGGGCGGGCTCGGCGATTTTGATACCCGCCTGCGCGACGAGATCGCAGCCGGACGTGCAGACGGCCCGCGGATCCTGGCGGCTGATCAGGGCATTTCCGTGCCCGGCGGCCATATGGCCGGTTCCGTCGCCTCTGCGGCGCACTCGACGCAGGAGGCACTGGAGCTTCTTGCCCGCGCAGAGCGCGAGGGCGTCGATCTTGTGAAGCTGATGATCACCGGCGGTGTGCTCGACGCGAAGGAAAAGGGCGTGCCGGGTGAGCTGAAAATGCCGCCGGAGATGGTAAAGGCCGTCTGCGAGCAGGCGCACCGGGATGGCTACACGGTCGCCGCGCATGTCGAATCCCCGGAGGGCGTCAAGGTCGCGCTCCAAAACGGTGTGGATTCGATCGAGCACGGCGCAAAGCCGGACGCAGAGATGATCGACCTGTTCCGGCAGCACGGCGCTTTCCTCTGCACGACGATCTCCCCCGCCCTTCCCTATGCGCTGTTTGACCGCAGCGTGACGCACGCGTCCGAGATCGAGCAGTATAACGGAAACGTCGTCTTTGAGGGCATCATCGCCTGCGCGAAGGCCGCGCTGGAGCACGGGATCCCCGTTGTGCTCGGCAACGACGTGGGCTGTCCGTGGATCACGCAGTACGATTTCTGGCGTGAGCTGTTTTATTTCCACAAATACGTGGGCGCGTCCAACGCGTTCGCTTTACATACGGCGACCGGCCGCGCCGCAGAGCTGGCCGGGCTCGGCGCAGTGACCGGAACGGTCGCGGCAGGCAAGTGCGCCGACCTGATCGTCACGAAGGGAAACCCGCTGGACGACCTCCGCGCGCTGCGGAACGTCGATATGGTCATGGCCCGCGGCCGTCTGACCCGGGAGCCAAAGTTCAAGGTCAACCGGACCGTCGCCGCCGAACTCGACCGCTGGCTGGAGGACTGAAAAATCCGCCCGCCGGAATACTCCGGCGGGCGGCTGAGGCTGCCTGCGGTTGTTTCTGCTGTAAAACCCGATGCCGGGCGGTCACGGCAGGTCAAATTCCCGCTCCAGAAGGCTGCGGACGCTCTGCATGCTTTTTTCGCTGTATTCCAGCTCGCCGTTGTCAAAAAACAACGCTGCGGAATAGATGATCGCGCGGACGATGAACGTCTTGCGCATCCGCACGTCATCCGGCATGCCGACCTCCTCGCAGTAGCGCGAGACAGTCTCATACGTGCGCGTGCTGAGCTGGCCGCGCAGACAGCGGTATTCCTCATCGCAGTCCTGAAAATTCTGCATGATGACGCGGCGGAAGGCCGGATGATCCGTCAGGAAGCGGATATAGTTGAGGCTGATCTCCACCAGCTGCTCCCGGCTGGAACAGTTTTTGTATTTTTCCAGCACGAGCTTCTGCTGCTGCTCGTACTGCCGGTTGATATAGCCGAAGATCTCCGCGATAAACTCGTGCGTATCCTTGAAGTGCTTATAGGGCGCTGCACAGGATACCCCGCACTGCTTCGCCACGCGCCGGGTCGAAAAGCCCCGCGTCCCATATTGGTTGAGTTCCTCCACGCCCGCCAGGATGAGCTGCTCCCGCGTGGTCAGCGCTGTCTGCTCTTTCATTGTTCCATTCTCCTGAAAATCACAGTATTTTCTTTATTTTATGCATTTTTCCGCTTTCAGTCAATCCATATTTCAGCATAACGACAGCTTGACTAACGGGAAAAGCATGGTATAATTGTAAATACCCTTCACGGTTATCATTGATAACTGCATTATTTTTGCCCTGTTGGTTATCGGTGATAACTATACTCCTTTCCCCTGCGGTTATCAATGATAACTTTGAATGTTTTTTTGGAGGAACTGTTTATTATGACTGACAAGATTTTTAACGCCATCGCCGAGCTGATCGCAGAGCGCAACGACTGCGACGTTTCCGAGATCACCATGGACACCAACTTCCAGGAGATCGGCATCGACTCGCTCGATACCGTCGAAATGCTCATGAATCTGGAAGATAAGCTCGGCGCAGAGATCGAGCTGTCGCAGAAGGTCGAGACCGTCGGCGATCTCGTCCGCTACATTGAGGCCAACATCGAAGCATAACTATGATCCGTACTGAACTTTGTGATCTTCTGGGGATCGAATACCCCGTTTTTCAGGGCGGCATGGCATGGATCGCGGACGGGAAACTGGCCGCGGCCGTGTCTGAGGGCGGCGGTCTCGGCATCGTCGCCGCGGGCAACGCCCCGGCGGGCTATGTGCGCGAGCAGCTCCGCATTGCCAAGTCCCTGACCAAAAAGCCCTTCGGCCTCAACATCATGCTCATGAGCCCGTTTGCCGACGATGTCGCACAGGTCGCGGCGGAGGAGCATGTCGCCGTCGTCACGACGGGCGCAGGCAATCCCACCAAGTATATGAAGCTCTGGAAGGATGCGGGCATCCATGTGATTCCCGTCGTCGCTTCCGCGTCGATGGCCAAGCTCATGACGCGCCTCGGCGCGTCCGCTCTCATCGCGGAGGGCGGCGAGTCCGGCGGCCACGTGGGTGAGCTGACCACGATGGTGCTCGTCCCGCTCGTATGCGACGCGACAAACCTGCCGGTCCTTGCCGCAGGCGGCATTGCCGACGGCCGCGGCGTGGCTGCGGCGATGATGCTGGGCGCGTGCGGCGTGCAGATGGGCACGCGCTTTCTGAGCGCGGAGGAATGCTCCATCCACCCCGTCTACAAGGAAAAGATCCTGAAAGCCGGAGACCTCTGCACCATGGTCACCGGCAAGCGGCTGGGCCACCCGGTCCGCAGTCTGCGCACTGCTTTTGCGCGCAACTACGCGAAGGCCGAATACAGCGCCATGTCCGACGAGGAGCTGGAGCAGCTCGGTGTCGGCGCGCTGCGCCTTGCCGTCAAGGAGGGCGATCTGGAGCACGGCTGCTTCCTGTCGGGTCAGATCGCCGCGATGGTCGACCATATCCAGCCGGCAGCCGAGATCGTCCGCAGCGTCATGGAAGAGGCGGAGCCGATCCTGAAAGGAGCCGCGGCATGGGTAAAATAGCCTTCGTCTTCTCCGGACAGGGCGCGCAGTACCCCGGCATGGGCCGGAGCCTGTGCGAACGATCCAAGGCGGCGCAGGCCGTATTTTCCGCGGCGGACGCGCTCCGTCCCGGCACGCAGGCGCAGTGCTTTGAAGGCTCCGAGGCAGAGCTCTGCGAGACGAAAAACACGCAGCCGTGCATGTTCGCCGTCGAGCTGGCCGCAGCCGCGGCACTGGAAGAGGCGGGGCTCCATGCGGATCTCGCCGCCGGATTTTCGCTGGGCGAGCTGGCCGCGCTGACGTATGCTGGGGCAATGTCCTTTGAGACCGGCTTCCGGCTGGTCTGCCGCCGCGCAGAGCACATGCAGAAGGCTGCCGAGGCCGCAAGCGCCTCCATGGCCGCCGTTCTGAAGCTTTCCAATGATACTGTTTCGGCGCTCTGCGCACAGTTTGAGGCCGTTTATCCCGTCAACTTCAACTGCCCCGGTCAGGTGACTGTCTCCGGCCGGGCTGATCAGATGCCCGCGTTCTGCGCTGGCGTCAAGGCGGCCGGGGGCCGCGCCGTCCCGCTCAAGGTGCGCGGCGGCTTCCATTCGCCGTTCATGAACAGCGCGGCGGAGGCCTTTTCCGCCGACGCCGCCGCAGCCGGACTGCAGACGCCCAAAATCCCGGTCTATGCCAACCGGACCGCGCAGCCGTATGGCGGCGACGTTCCGGCGCTTCTGACCGAGCAGCTGTGCTCGCCCGTTCTGTGGGAGGAAAGCGTGCGCAATATGATATCCGCCGGGGCGGATACGTTCCTCGAGCTTGGGCCGGGACGGACGCTTTGCGGGCTGATCGCGAAAACGGACGCATCCGTCCGCGTCTATCCCGCGGGCGAAGCGGACGGACTTGAAAAAATTCTTGCGGAGGTCACGCCATGCTGAACGGAAAAACTGCCATCGTCACCGGCGGCTCCCGCGGCATCGGCGCCGCCGTGGCCGAAAAGCTCGCGTCGCTGGGCGCGGACATTGCCGTCATCTATGCCGGGAATCAGGAAAAGGCCGAGGCCGTCTGCGAGCGCTGCCGCACGCAGTACGGCGTGCGGGCGGAGAGCTTTTGCTGCAACGTTGCGGACTTTGACGCCGTCAGGCAGACCGTCGCCGCTGTGAAGCAGGCGTTCGGCCATGTGGATATTCTCATCAACAACGCCGGGATCAACCGCGACGGGCTTGTCGCCATGATGCCGGAGGCCGATTTTGACGCCGTCGTGGACACGAACCTGAAGGGTGCGTTCCACATGATCCGCCACTGCGCGCGGCTGTTTATCCGGCAGGGCTATGGCCGGATCGTCAATCTCTCCTCCGTCTCGGGCGTCATCGGCAACGCCGGACAGGCGAATTATAGCGCGTCCAAGGCGGGCGTCATCGGCCTGACCAAGTCCGTGGCCAAAGAGCTGGCCGCGAAGAACGTCACCTGCAACGCAGTTGCGCCCGGCTTTGTGGAGACCGATATGACCGCCGCCATGCACGTCGCACCCGAGCAGCTGACCGCCATGATCCCGCTTGGCCGGATGGCAAAGCCGGAGGAGATCGCGGACGCCGTGGCCTTCCTTGTGCAGTCGGACTACATCACCGGTCAGGTTCTGTGCGTCGACGGCGGCATTGCCATATGACCGGAACGAGAGGACAACGATATGAACGAAGCTGAAATCCGAAAATACGCCATGCTCATGCAGGAGCTTGGTCTGACCGGTCTGGAGGTCAAGGAAAACGTCGGTGTCGTGCGCCTTGAGCGCGCGGGCGCCGCGGCTCCCGCAGCCGTGGCCCCGGCAGAACCGGCTGCCGCGCAGGCTCCCGCGCCGTCCGCCGGTCTTGTGATCCGCTCTCCGATGGTCGGCGTATTCTATGCCGCGCCGACGGAGGATTCTGAGCCGTTTATCAAGGAGGGCGATCACGTCAGAAAGGGCGACACGCTCTGCGTGATCGAGGCGATGAAGCTCATGAACGAGATCCCTGCCGAGCAGGACGGCGTCATCACCGGTATTCTGGCCAAAAACGGCCAGACCGTCGAATACGGCACGCCCCTGTTCCAGATCGGAGGTTAAGGCATGAACCGCGAAGAACTTATGACCATTCTGCCGCACCGCGACAATATGCTTCTGCTCGACCGCGTCGAGCAGGAGGATGACGTCGCGCACGGCTATTTTACCATTCCCGCCGACGCGTGGTTTCTGAAGGGCCACTTCCCCGGAAACCCGATCGTCCCCGGCGTCATCCTGTGCGAAATTCTGGCGCAGTCCGTCTGCGTGCTGCTGCAGAACGGCATGCCGGACGGCGCAACGCCCATGTATACAGGGCTCAATAATGTCCGCTTCAAGTCCCCGGTCAAACCGGGCGATACGTTTGAGACCCGCTGCCGCATCACCCGGGCCAAAAAGCCCTTCTATTTTGCCGAGGGCAGCGGCTATGTGGGAGACCGGCTCTGCATCAAGGCAGAGTTCTCCTTCGCGCTCGTGGAGCAGTAAGCATGTTTTCTAAGATTCTCATTGCAAACCGCGGCGAGATCGCCGTGCGTATCATCCGCGCCTGCAAGGAAATGGGCATTGCAAGCGTGGCGGTCTGCTCGGAAGCGGACCGGGACTGCCTGCATGCGGCGCTGGCCGACGAATGCATCTGCATCGGCCCCGCCGCTGCAAAGGACAGTTATCTGAACGAAAGCCGCATCCTCAGCGCCGCCCTCGTCTCGGGCGCGCAGGCCGTTCACCCCGGCTACGGCTTTCTGTCCGAAAACGCCCAATTTGCCGAAGCCTGCCGCAAAAACGGCATCGCCTTCATCGGTCCGGACAGCGCCTGTATGGCGGCGCTGGGCGACAAGACGAGGACCAAGCAGGCTTTTTCCAAAACCGCCCTCAAGCCTATTCCCGGCACCGACGTGCTTCCCGACGCGGAACACGCCGCCCGGGAAGCTTCAAGGATCGGATACCCCGTCATGCTCAAGGCCCGTTCGGGCGGCGGCGGACGCGGTATCCGTGTGATACAGTCCGACGCCGAGCTGCGGCAGGCCTTCCCGCTTGCCGTAGCGGAAAGCGGGGCCGCGTTCGGCGACGGCGCGGTCTATCTTGAAAAGTGCGTCGCCCCGGCGCGGCACATCGAGGTGCAGATCCTCGCCGACGAGCAGGGGCACGTCGTCTGCCTCGGCGAGCGCGACTGCTCCGTGCAGCGCCACCACCAGAAGCTGCTCGAAGAGTCGCCCTCTCCGGCCATCCGGCCGGAGGAGCGCGCGCCGCTTTTTGGCGCCGTGGCCGAGGCTGTCCGCGCTATCGGCTATACCGGTGTGGGCACGCTGGAATTTCTGCGCGACCGGGACGGAAACCTCTGGTTCATGGAGATGAACGTGCGCCTGCAGGTCGAGCATGCCGTCAGTGAAATGCTGACGCAGGTCGATCTTGTCAAATGGCAGATCCGCACGGCCGCGGGCGTCAGCCTCGGCTTCCGGCAGGGGGATATCCCGCTCCGCGGCGCGGCGATCGAATGCCGCATCAACGCCGTCTCGCCGGGAAAGCTCCGCATGCTGCACGTGCCGGGCGGGCCGTTCGTGCGCTTCGACACGTATCTGGTGCAGGGCGTGGCGATCACGCCGTTCTATGACCCGCTCATCGGCAAGCTCATCGTCTATGCCGCCACGCGCGAGGAAGCGCTGCGGAAAATGCGCGCAGCGCTGTGTGAGCTTGTCATCGACGGCGTCGAGACCAACATCGCCGAGCAGCTGCGCATCATCTCCGACCCGCGCTTCGCTTCCGGCGCATACGACCTGACCATGATGGAGGAATAACGCCCCATGCCGTTTCTGAATTTCATCTTCCAGCCGAAAAACGAGCTGGAATCCGGCGGACGCAGCGCGCCCGTGCAGAATGACGCCAGCGAGCCGGAAAAGACCTGCCCGAACTGCCACCGGGAGATCCCCATCAGCACGCTCTGGAGCAACCACAACACCTGCTCCTGCGGCTATCATTTCCGCATGAGCGCGCGCCAGCGCCTGCACGAGCTGGCCGACAAGGGCAGCTTCCACGAGCTGTTCAGCTCGATCGAATCGACAGACCCTCTGCAATTCCCCAACTACGCCGCCAAGCTCGAGACCGTCCGCGCCTCCAGCCGCGAGCCGGAGGCCGTCGTCTGCGGCACCGCGTCGATCGGCGGCAGCCGCTGCTGCCTGTTCGTCATGGATCCGTATTTCATGATGGGCAGCATGGGCGCGGCCGTCGGTGAGAAGATCACGCAGCTGTTTGAGTTTGCATTGCAGGAGCAGCTTCCCGTCTTCGGCGTCACGGTCTCCGGCGGCGCACGGATGCAGGAGGGGCTGATCTCTCTCATGCAGATGGCCAAGACCAGCGCCGCCGTGAAGCGTCACAGCGACGCCGGCCTTTTTTATCTCGCCCTGCTGACCGACCCCACTATGGGCGGCGTCACGGCGAGCTTTGCCATGGAGGCCGATATCATTCTGGCCGAGCCCGGCGCCTGCATCGGCTTTGCCGGTGCGCGCGTGGTGGAACAGACGACGAAAAAGCCGCTGCCAAAGGGCTTCCAGAAGGCGGAAAGCATGCTCGCGCACGGGTTTGTCGACAGCATCGTCCCGCGCTCGGAACAGAAACAGGTCATCGCGCAGCTGCTGCAGCTGCACTGTACAGGAGGTTCCCATGCCGATCTCAGCCTATGAGCGCGTCAAGATCGCGCGCGGCGGCAAGCGCCCCACGGGCGCGGATTTTATCGATCATCTTTTTACCGGCTTTTTTGAGCTGCACGGTGACCGCCGCTTCGCCGACGACGCAGCCATCATCGGCGGCGTAGCGTATCTCGATACGCTGCCCGTGACCGTCATCGCCATCGAAAAGGGCCACACCGCCCGCGAGCGCCTGCAGCGCTCGTTCGGCGCGCCGAACCCGGAGGGTTACCGCAAGGCGCTGCGCCTGATGCAGCAGGCGGAGAAGTTCCATCGTCCCGTCCTCTGCTTCGTCGATACCTCCGGCGCGTACTGCGGCATCGGCGCGGAGGAGCGCGGGCAGGGGCAGGCCATCGCCGAATGCCTGACGCAGACCGCCGCTTTGCGGACGCCCGTTCTTTCCGTCCTTATTGGGGAAGGCGGCAGCGGCGGCGCGCTGGCGCTGGCTGCGGGCGACAGGGTCTGGATGCTGGAAAACGCCGTATATTCGGTCATTTCGCCGGAGGGCTGCGCCAGCATCCTCTGGAAGGATGCAAGCAAGGCTGAGCAGGCCGCCCAGCAGCTGAAGCTCACCGCCGGGGACGCGCTGCAGCTCGGCGTGATCGAGAAGATCATCCCCGAGACCGATCTCGGCAAGCCGGAATTTTATGAAAAACTGAAGCAGGCGCTGCTGGAGGAGCTATCCGCGCTTTCCCAGCTGCCGCCCGAGACGCTGCTTGACGCACGCTACCGCCGGTTCCGCCGGATCGGCGCAGATACACAGACAGGAGGAGTTCTATGAACCGGGTCGTCGTAACAGGACTGGGCGTTGTCAGCCCGGTCGGCAATGATGTGGAAAGCTTCTGGCATGCGCTTTGCACCGGAACCTGCGGCATCGGGCCGATCACAAGATTTGATACCACCGATTTCAAGGTCAAGATCGCGGGCGAGGTCCGCAATTTTGACCCGAAGCAATATATGGACAAGCTGGATATCCTGCACAGCGATATCTACACGCAGTTCGCCATGGCGGCCGCCTGCCAGGCCATGTCCGACAGCCGTCTGGCGAGCGAGATCGATCCCGAACGCATCGGCGTCTACATCGGCACCGGCATCGGCGGCATCGCGACATTTATGGCCGAGCACCAGAAGCTGCTCGAGCGCGGCCCGCGGCGCGTGTCCCCGTTCTTTATCCCGATGATGATCGCCAACATGGCCTCCAGCATGATCGCCATGCGCTTCGGCTGCAAAGGCCCCGCCATGCCGATGGTCACGGCCTGCGCCTCCGGCTCCAACGCCATCGGCGAGGCCATGCGCCTCATCCGGCACGGCTATGCCGACGCCATGATCGCGGGCGGCGCGGAAGCGACCGTCAACGCACTGGCGGCTGCCGGCTTCTCCAATATGCAGGCGCTCTCCTCCTCGTCTGACCCGTATCAGGCGTCGCTGCCCTTTGACAAGCGCCGCACGGGCTTTGTCATGGGCGAGGGCGCGGGCGTGCTGGTGCTGGAGGAATATGAGCACGCCAAAGCGCGCGGCGCGAAGATCTACGCCGAGCTGACCGGCTACGGCTCGACCTGCGACGCCTATCACATGACCTCTCCGGATCCCACGGCTGCGGAGGGCGCGCGCGCCATTGCCGATGCATGGCACGAGACCGGCGTCATGACCGACCGCGTCTACTTTAACGCCCACGGCACCGGCACGCCGATGAACGACCGGGTCGAGACGCTTGCCATCAAGCGCGCGCTCGGCGAGGAGCTGGCGCACAAGCTGCTCATCAGCTCCACCAAATCCATGACCGGTCACATGCTCGGCGCGGCCGGCGGCGCGGAAGCCGTCGTGTGCGTGCTGGCCCTGCGGGACGGCATTGCGCCGCCCACCATCGGTCTGCAGGAGCCGGATCCCGAGTGTGATCTCAACTACGTTCCCCTTGAGGCGCAGAAGCAGGAGTTTGACGTGGCGCTCTCCTCGTCCCTCGGCTTCGGCGGACACAATGCCTGCCTGGCCTTCCGGAAGATCGGCGGTGGCCGCGATGCGTGAACCGATCGTCATTACCGGCATGGGCGCAGTAACACCCATCGGCGTCGGCGTCCCGGCCTATTGGGACAGTCTTGTGCGCGGCGTGTGCGGCATCGGCGACATTGAGCAGATCGACACCTCTTCCCTGCCCATCCACCACGCGGCAGAGGTGCGGGAGTTCCGCCCGAAGGACTTCATGCCCACGCGGCTCGTCCTTGACATGGAGCCGTATGCGCAGTATGCCTACGCCGCGGCGCAGGAGGCGATCCTGCAGGCCGGGCTTTCCGGCTCCGACCGGGTCGGCATTGTCATGGGCACGGCGCTGCACGGCGTCGGGATCCTCGGCCGGACGCAGGCGCATCTCGATCTGGACGGCAAAACGGCGGAGCCGAAGCTGCTGACCAAGTGCATGGGCAATGTCGCCGCCTGCCAGTTTTCCATTCTGCATCATATCACCGGCCCCAGCATGACCGTCTCCACTGCCTGCTCGTCCGGCGGCGACGCGGTGACGCTGGCAAGCCTGCTTCTTACAAGCGGCATGGCCGACGCCGTCGTCGTCATGGCGGGCGAAGCCGCCATCACCCCGACGCTCATCCAGTGCCTTGATAAGATCAAAGCGCTCTCGCCCACCGGTGACAGCCGCCCGTTCGATCTGGGCCGCAACGGCTTCGTTCTCGGCGAAGGCGGCGGCGCGCTGATCCTTGAGCGCGAAGAGACCGCGCGCGCACGCGGCGCGAAGCCGCTCGCGCGCCTGCTTGGCTGCGCGAACAACACGGACGCCGTCCATCCCGTCTCGCCCGCGCCGGATGGCGCAGGCGCAGCCGCCTGCATCCGGCTGGCGCTGCAGTCCGCGGGTCTTGCGCCGGAGCAGATCGATTATCTCAACGCCCACGGCACCGCGACGCCGAAGGGCGACGTGGCCGAGGCGCAGGCGATCTGCTCTGTATTCGGCAGCCATCCGGTCCGCGTCGGCTCGACCAAGGGCGCGACGGGACATATGATGGGCGCGGGCGGCATCACCGAGATCATCGCCTGCGTGCAGTCCGTCCGCACCGGGCTTCTGCCGCCGACGCTGGGGCTCACAACGCCCGATCCCGACTGCCGTCTTTTTCTTGTCGGCAGCACGGCATCGGAGGCCAACGTCCGCGTGGCCGCCTCCAACGCCATGGGCTTCGGCGGACAAAATTCCTGCGTGATCGTGGGACAATATCAGGAGTAACGCATGAACGATACCTATGATAAAGCCAGGTTTCAGGCCGTCTTTGAGCGCAGCTTTACCTGGATGAACGGCTTTCTTCGCAATGTGCGCCGCTTTGCGGACAAGACCGCGATGAACGACCCCATTGCAGGCAAATGCTGGACCTACGCCCAGCTCAACCGCGACTGCAACCGGCTGGCAAACGCCCTGCAGGCCCGCGGCGTCGGCCCGGGCGACGTGGTCTTGTACCAGCTGTATAATTCACCGCAGTTTGTCCTCTGCTATCTCGCCCCGCAGAAGCTGGGCGCGATCAACAGCCCCACCAACTTCAATCTCTCCGCCGGAGAGACCGCGCGCCTGCTCGAGCGCGACCGCCCGAAGGCCTATATCTACGACTGCGACGTCGCCGACATGGCGCAGAAGGCGCTGGCGCTCAGCGCGTTTCAGCCGGAGGTCGTGCTGGCCGTTGATTATCGAAACAAACGTCCCGCGCTTCCCGCCGGGCATGTCTTTTTTGAGGATTTCCTGCAAAGCGCCGCGGATACGGAGCCGGAGACCGCATACTGTCCGAACCTCTATGACGAGGTCACGCGCTTCGGCACCTCCGGCACGACCGGCACGCCAAAGGGCGTGCCGTGCAACAACGTGAACGAAGTCCTCTCGGCGCACGACGCCATCATGCATTTCCCGCTCACGCCGTCGGATATCACCATGAACATGACGCCGTGGTTCCACCGCGGCGGTCTGCACGCGGGCGGGCCGACGCCGACGCTCTACGCAGGAGCCTCACTTGTCGTCATGCGCATGTTCGGTGCGAAGGCGTGCTTTGACGCCGTACAAAAATATGGCGTGACGTTTCTCATCGGCGTGCCGTCGGCGCTGGAGAAGCTCGCCGCGCGGCAGGAAAAGCACCCGGCCGATCTGTCCGGCCTGCATGGCATCGTCACAATGGGAAGCCCATTGGAGCGCGAGAGCTGCATCCGCTATCAGAAGCTCCTGACGCCGCGCATCTTCAACGGCTACGGCACGACCGAGACCTTCTGGAACAGCTTCCTGCGTCCGGAGGATCTTCCGGCCATGGCCGGCTCCGCCGGCAGAAGCTGCACGGACGACGAGGTGCGCGTTGTCCGCCTGACGGGAGACCGCCCGGCCTCGCCGGACGATACCGTCCCCGCCGACGGCAGGACGCCCGGCGAGATCATCCTGCAGGCCAGCTGCAAATCGGCGCTGTGCTACACGAAGAACCCCGCGCTCACAGCCGAGCGCTACCATGACGGCTGGTTCTACACCCACGACGTCGGCACCTGGGACGCGCAGCACTTCATCACTGTCTGCGGGCGGCGCGACGATATGATCGTCTGCATGGGCGAAAATATCTATCCCGCGCAGCTTGAGGAGATCCTCTGCCGCCACCCGAAGGTGGCCGACTGCATGGTCGCGGGCGTGCCGGATGCGTCGCGCGGGCAGAGCGTCGCCGCATATATCATCCCCGCCGACGCGTCCTTGACCGCGCAGGAGCTCGGCGCATGGTGCGCGCGCTGCGACGATCTTTCCGCCTACAAATGCCCGCGCTATTACCGCTTTGTCGACGCCCTGCCCTATAACGCCACCGGCAAAAAGCAGCACGTCCTGCTGCAGACGCAGGCCGAAAATGACCTGCAGGCCGGACTTCTGCTCAGGCCGTAAAAACCTCCGCCGTCAATGCGCGTGCCCCTCTTGCCTCTTTCTTTGGGAGAGGTGTCTGAGCGAAGCGAAGACGGAGAGGGTATACAGAGAGCGCACCAGAGCCCTCTCAGTCACCTGCGGTGACAGCTCTCCCAGAGGGAGAGCCAAGTTTATATGTTGACATGAGAAATGGAGCGTATCGGTAACGATACGCTCCATAACTGTTCTTACGGATTCATACGATCTGCATAATATCGCCCTTCAGGTACAGGGACTGGTCGGAGCTGAGGCTGGCGGCGTGGTCGCGGGACTGCATGAGCATTTCAAGGAGCCGCGCCTCGCGTCCGGCGTCCTGCGCGGCCTCGCGCAGCATTTTAAGAAACAGCTCCGGCGTCATGAACTGGCTGCACGAGCAGGAGACCAGAAATCCGCCCGGGCGGACGAGCTTCATGCACTGCAGATTCAGCTCCTTGTAGCCGCGGTAGGCGCTCTCGAGCACCCTGCGGCTTTTGGCAAAGGCAGGTGGATCGCAGATGACAAGGCCATACTGCCGCCCCTCCTGCACGTATTGCCGCGCAAGATCAAACACGTTGGCGCATGTCGTCGTCAGCCGGTCCTGCACGCCGTTCAGCGCTGCGTTGCGCTGAACGAGCGCCAGCGCGTCCTCCGACACGTCGACCGCCTCGACGCGCTTCGCGCCGTAGAGCGCGGCGTGCACCGAAAAGCCGCCCGTGCAGCAGCACAGGTCCAGCACGTCCTGTCCCGGCGCGTAGGGCTTCAACCGGCCGCGGTTTTCCTGCTGGTCGAGGAAATGCCCGGTCTTCTGGCCGTTTGCAATAGAGACGAGCATCTTCGCGTCATGCTCCCGGATCACGATCTCATCCGGCACCTCACCATAGACACAGGTCTTGATCTGCGGCAGGCCTTCCTTTTCCCGGACCGGCAGATCGTCGCGTTCATAGATGCCGCGCGGCGCAAAGAGCTCCGCCAGAATTTCGATCAGCGCCGCCTTCCACCGCTCCATGCCGAGACAGGCGATCTGAAACGAGAGGCAGTCGGCGAATTTATCCACCGTCAGTCCCGGCAGGCCGTCGGATTCTCCAAACACCACGCGGCAGGAATCCCGGAAGCCCAGTGCCTGCCGCGTCTGCCATGCGGCCTCGATGCGGCGTCGGAAAAAGGCGCGGTCGATCGGTTCTGCTTCGTCGTGCGTCAGGACGCGGACGGTCAGCTTGGACTTCGAATTAAAAAATCCGCGGGCGGCAAAGCGCTGGCGGCTGTCCAGCACGTCGACGACGCAGCCGTCGGTGCAGATATCGTCCGCCCAGTCCAGCTCGTTATCGTAGATCAGTTTCTGTCCCGCGCACACACCGGCTTCTTCGCCGCGGCGCAGACAGACCTTCGGATATTCCATAGGCGCTCCGGTTTCCTTTCAGAACGGCCCTGTCCAATGGACAGGGCCGGATTTTTAATAAGCTTATGCGAACGGGTTCTCCGTGGGGTACGGGAGTGACTTCGGCTGGTTGTAGGCGATGTCCGCGACGCCGAGGAACTTGAAGACCTCGAACAGAAGCTTGCCGTAGTGGCCGAAGGCGACCGCGCCGTGATGCGGGTAGCGTTTCTGCACGAGCACGTGGCGGTAGAAGCGACCCATCTCCGGGATGGCGAACAGGCCGATGCCGCCGAACGAGCCGGTCCTGACGGGCAGGATCTCGCCCTCAGCAATGTAGCTGCGAAGTACGCCGTCGGAGTCGCACTGCAGGCGATAGAACGTAATGTCGCTCGCCGCGATATCGGCCTCGAGCGTGCCGCGGGTGAAGTCAGGGTCGGAGCCTGCCGGCTCGAGCAGACGGTGCTGGATGAGCTGATACTTGACCGCGCGGTCGGCGCAGAGCTTGCAGGCGGGCGTGTTGCCGCAGTGGAAGCCCATGAAGGTGTCGGTCAGGGTGTAGTTGTACTTGCCCTTGATCTCGGCCTCGTAGAGGCTGGCGGGGACGGAGTTGTTGATGTCAAGGAGCGTGACCGCGTCATAGCTCACGCAGGCGCCGATGTACTCACTCAGCGCGCCGTAGATATCGACCTCGCAGGCCACGGGAATGCCGCGGGCGACCAGACGGGAGTTCACATAGCACGGCTCAAAGCCGAACTGCTCCGGGAAGGCCGGCCAGCACTTGTCGGCAAAGGCGACGTACTTGCGCGCGCCCTTGTGGCCCTCTGCCCAGTCGAGAAGCGTCAGCTCAAACTGCGCCATGCGCTCGAGCATGTCGGCGTAGTAGCGGCCTTCGCCCATTTCCTTCTTCATATCCTCGCAGACGGCGGGGATGCGCTTGTCGCCCGCGTGCGCCTTGTAGGAGACGAGAAGATCAAGCTCGGAGTTTTCTTCGATCTCCACACCGAGCTCATACAGGCCCTTGATGGGCGCGTTGCAGGCGAAGAAGTCCTGCGGGCGCGGGCCGAAGGTGATGATCTTCAGGTTCTTCACACCGATGACGGCGCGCGCGATGGGGATGAAATCGGCGATCATCTTCGCAATGTCTTCGGCAGTGCCGACCGGATACTCGGGGATGTAGCCCTTGAGATGGCGCATGCCGAGGTTATACGAACAGTTCAGCATGCCGCAGTAGGCGTCGCCGCGGCCGTTAATGAGGTCGCCGTCGCCCTCGGCAGCCGCGACAAACATGCACGGGCCATCAAAGTACTTGGCGATAAGCGTTTCGGGGGTCTCGGGGCCGAAGTTGCCGAGGAAGACGACAAGGGCGTTGCACTCCGCCGCTTTGACGTCGGCGACAGCCTTCAGCATGTCGTTCTCATTCTCGACCGTGACGGGACATTCATACACGCCGCCCTCACAGGCCTTGACAATGTTGGCGCGGCGCTTTTCCGAAAGCGGACGCGGGAAGCAGTCGCGGGAGACGGCGATGATGCCAAGCTTTACATTGGGGATGTTTTCAAACATAATACGTACCTCCTGATCAATCTTCAGAAATGTCGATATTTTTGCCGGTCAGACCAATGTGTGCGCCGGACTTTGCTTCACTGGATTCCGGATGCGCCAGCAGCCATTTGTTGCGGGCCGTCAGCCAGGTATCCTCTTCGTTCTGCGGCTCGTATGCGGGCTTTTCCGTGTTCGTGCCCTTCGGCAGGACGACCGCAACACGGAAGCCGTCCGCGGTCAGCTGGCAGGGCGCATAATGGAGCGTCGTGCCGTAGACCTCGACGGCCGTGCCTGCCGGGACGCGGAAGGCTTTGACCTTCGCCGTGTCGAGCTTGCCGTCTTCGATCTCGTCTTCTTTGGCAAGCAGCAGGACGAAATCCTGCTCGCCGACGTTGACCTCGCTGTCGCGGTGGTACTCGAGGCAATTGAGCTTTGTATTATAGCCCCAGCACATGCCGATCTGGATGGGCTGGCCGCCGTAGGCGCGATTCTGCATCGCATCAAAGATGCCGCTTTCCTCCAATGCAGAGATGGACGGCTCATAGGCCGTTCCACTCTCCGGCATGGGAATTGTCCGCATTACAGAAATGAGAGGCTGCGTATCATAGTTTTGCAGGATCTTTCCGTATGGCTTGAACTCCTGGGCATAAACAGAATAAATTTTCATATGACCTCCTTACACCATCGCAGCGAAGAAATTCTTCAGCGCGGGGTAGAGCTTTTTGAAGTTCTGGTAGCGGGCTTCGTATTTGGCAGTCAGGACAGCGTCCGGCTCGGTCGTGGATGCGACCTCGACGAGCTCGTCCGCCGCTTCCTGCACGGAGGCGAACTTGCCGCAGCCGACCATGGCGAGCATCGCCGCGCCATAGCCGGGGCCCTGCTCGGTCTTGACCATGTCGAGGGGAATGCCGAGGACGTTCGCAAAGATCTTGCGCCACAGGGGGCTCTTTGCGCCGCCGCCGCAGATATTCGAGCGCGGGATCGAAACGCCAAGCCGCTTCGCGACCTCAAACGAGTCGCGGATGGCAAAGGCCACGCCCTCAAGGACGGCCTGCACGAGGTCCGACCGGCTGGTGTCCATCGTCATGCCGGTGAAGGTGCCGCGGGCGTTCGTGTCGTTGATGGGGCTGCGCTCGCCCATGAGGTACGGCAGGAAATAGACGTGATTCTCGCCGAGCTTATCATCCGTAATGTCCTTCTGCTCGCCCGCAAAGTCGGACGTTTTCAGAATTTCCTCGCACAGCCACTTGTTGCAGCTCGCGGCCGAGAGCATGCAGCCCATCAGGTGATAGCCGCCGTCGGCGTGCGCAAAGGCGTGCAGAGCGTTATTGGGGTCGACGCCGAATTTATCGGACGAGATGAAGATCGTGCCGGACGTTCCGAGGGAAATGTTGCAGCCGCCCGCACCGACAGTTCCTGTTCCGACCGCAGCAGCGGCATTATCGCCCGCACCGGCCACGACCTTGACGGTCTCGGGCAGGCCCAGCGTCTGTGCCGCTTCCTTCGTGAGCGTGCCCACGACCACGAAGCTCTCAAAGAGCTTCGGCATCTGCGATTCCGATACGCCGCAGATGCCCAGCATTTCCTTCGACCAGCGCTTGTGCTGTACGTCGAGCAGCAGCATGCCGGAGGCGTCGGAATAATCACAGGCATGGACGCCGGTGAGCTTATAGGTCAGATAGTCCTTCGGAAGCATGATTTTTGCGATCTTCTTGAAGTTCTCCGGCTCGTTTTCACGCATCCAGAGGATCTTCGGCGCGGTGAAGCCCGCGAAGGCGATGTTGGCCGTCAGCGCGGAGAGCTTGTCTTTGCCGACGACGTTATTGAGATAGTCGACTTCTTTGGACGTGCGCCCATCATTCCACAAAATCGCCGGGCGGATGACGTGATCGGCTGCATCCAGCGCGACAAGGCCGTGCATCTGGCCGCCCGAGCCGATGCCTGCAACTTCACTTGCGTCAAAGCCGCGCAGCAGCTCGGGAATGCCGGCCACAACTGCATTCCACCAATCCTCCGGTCGCTGCTCCGACCAGCCGGGATGCGGGAAGCTGAGGGGATAGTCCTTCGTTACTGTATTCAAAATATTGCCGTTTTCACTGACCAGCAGCAGCTTGCACGCCGACGTGCCGAGGTCAATTCCGATAAAAAGCATGCAATCATCCTTTCATCCGTGATACTCTCATTTTCCTACAGTGTCCCGAAATTGTCAACATGAATCTCCATTTTGCAGCGGGAAAAAACGTTTCCATTTTTCCTTGATTTTTGGGAATTTTGCCAGAAAGCGCTGTCTGCAAGTACGCCGTACAAAGAAAAACGTCCGTTATGAGCGGACGTTTCTGCTTATATCTCCTGCCGGCCCTCCAGCGCGCGCAGGAGGGTGATCTCATCGGCGTATTCCAGCTGGCTGCCGACCGGGATGCCGTAGGCCAGACGCGTCACCCTGACGCCCATCGGGCGCAGCAGGCGCGAGAGATACATGGCCGTGGCTTCGCCCTCGGTGTCGGGGTTCGTGGCCATGATGACCTCGCGGATCTCGCCGCCGGACACGCGGGCCAGCAGCTCGCGGATGCGCAGATCGTCGGGGCCGACGTGACTGAGGGGCGAAATGACGCCGTGCAGCACGTGGTACACGCCGTGATACTCCCGGGCGCGCTCCATGGCGATGACGTCCTTCGGCTCGGCCACCACGCAGATGAGGCTGTGGTCGCGCTCCGGGTCGGCGCAGACCGGGCACAGCTCCTGATCGGTCAGGTTCTGGCAGACCGGGCAGAGCCGGACGCTGTTCTTCGCGTCCACGATCGCCTGCGCAAAGCTCTCGGCGTCCTCTTTTGGAAGCGAGAGCACGTAAAACGCCAGCCGCTGCGCCGACTTCATGCCGATGCCGGGAAGTCTGGCAAACTGTTCTGTCAGCCGCTCCAGCGCGGCGGGAAATGCGCGCATCAGAACAGACCGCCGAGGTTCAGGCCGCCCGTCAGCTTGGCCATATTGGCCGACTGATCGGCCTCCGCCTTGCGCATGGCCTCATTGACCGCCGCGACGATCATATCCTGCAGCATTTCGACATCATCCGGATCGACCGCTTCGGGATCGATGGTGATGGACTTGACCTCGCGATTGCCGCCACAGACCGCAGTGACCACACCGCCGCCGGCCGTCGCTTCATATTCCTTTGCCTGCAGCTCCTCCTGCATCTTCAGAAGGTTTTCCTGCATCTTCTGGGCCTGCTTCATCATCTGCATCTGATTCATGCCGCCCATCGGCATACCGCCGCGATATCCGCCTTTTGCCATGTTGTGTTCTCCTTATATTCAGATAATTATTTGATCGTAAAAATATCGCTGTGCTGCTCGCCGAAGCGCACAAGCGCGTCCATCGGGTCGTTTCCGGTGTCCGTGATCTGGTTTTTGAGCGCGAAGCGCACCGCAAGCGGCCGTCCGGCAACGGCGGAAGCCTTCTCCCGGATCAGCTGTTCGATAGCGGGCTTTTTGACCATGCCGAGGACAAATTCATTGTCCGCCGCCATGATGAGCGTATCGCCCCGCACGACCGGGTGCAGAGGGCCGTTCGGCGCGAAGAAGCCGCGGTCCTTGGCCGAGAGCGACGCGCGCAGCTTTTCCGACAGGGCTGGCCAGAAGCCCGCCGGGGTCTCGGACTGCTTCTGCTCCTTCGGCGTCTCCTGCTGCGGCGGCTGGGCGGGCAGCTGCCCGTGCTCGGGGTCGTCCGCATCGTCCGGGAAGGGCGGGCGGTCGTCGTCAAATCCATCGCCCGCGGGCTGCGTCGCAGCCTTCATAATCATGCCGGAGGCCAGCTGCTCCTCCACGCGGGAGATTCGCGCATTCAGGGCCTGCGCGTCGAGCTGCAAGGACGGCTCGCACAGCTGCATCAGAAGAAGCTCCGCCGCCACGCGCACGTCGGCATTCTTGCCGAACGAGGCGCGCACAGCCTGCGTCATGGTCAAGATCCGCATCAGTTCGCCCGGCGAGAGCATCGTCTGCAGCGCCTGCGCCTGCTGCTCGGTCGCGATGCCGGAGAGCATGGCAAGGCCGCTCTTCGGCGCGGTCTGCAGAACGAGCAGATCGCGGCACAGCGCGCACATCTCACCGAGCAGCGCGCCCACGTCCTTGCCTGCCGAATAGAGAGAAGAAAAGATCGTCAGCGCCTTTGCCGTATCCTGCTTTGCAACGGCCTGCATCAGCTCCGCTGTCCGCCGCTCACCGGCAAGGCCGAGGGAGGCGTAGACACTCTCGAGCGTCACGGCGCCGCTTGCCGCCGAGGCGCACTGGTCAAGCAGGCTCACGCCGTCGCGCATGCCGCCGTCGGCCAGCCGCGCGAGCAGGCTCACCGCGTCCGACTCGATCTCGATATGCTCCTGATAGGCGATATAGTTGAGCCGCGCCGCGATATCCTCCGGCAGCAGCCGCTTGAACGCGAACCGCTGGCAGCGGGAAAGGATCGTGGCCGGTACCTTCTGCAGCTCCGTCGTCGCGAGAATGAACAGCAGGTGCGCGGGCGGCTCTTCGATGATCTTCAGAAGGGCGTTGAACGCCGCCGTCGAGAGCATGTGCACCTCGTCGATGATATACACACGCATCTTGACAGTGCCGGGCGTATAGATCGCGTCGTCGCGAAGCATGCGGACGGAATCCACGCCGTTATTGGATGCGGCGTCAATTTCCAGCACGTCCATGCAGCTGCCCTCTTCAATGGCCCGGCAGGCCGGGCAGACGCCGCAGGGGTCGCCGTGGTTCGGGTTTTCACAGTTGACCGCCCGCGCCAGAATTTTCGCGCAGGAGGTCTTGCCGGTGCCGCGCGTGCCGGTGAACAGATACGCATGGCTGAGCTTGCCGGTCTCGAGCTGCGCGCGCAGCGTGTCGGTCACGCTCTTCTGCCCGACCACGTCCGAAAACGTCTGCGGCCGGTATTTGCGGTACAGCGCCTGATACATATCCATTCACCCCCTGATCCAGATTATTATACACGACTCCGCCCGGAAAAGGAAGAGGTCGCGCGAAGTTCTTATTCGGGCAGATCGATTTTCCCGTGCTCCGTTTCGAATTGCTCAATGCGCTGGCGGATCAGGTAGATGACCTCGCCGTTCGCAGACCGGCCGTCGTATTGCGAGATATAGTGCAGTTTATAATGCAGCTCTCTGTCAATCCGCAATCCGAGATGTTTGTCCTTTTCTTTTTTCGGAAACTCCATGATGCAGCATCCTTTCATGTACTCAAAAATCATGCATCTTGAGTTTATGAAACGTCTGTGCTATCATGCTTAATATGTACTTATTTTAAGTACGCAACATTTGACTGGAGGTATCCGGATGGCTGACTATCAGAAAATGTATGCAGTTCTATGCGGCGCGATCGACGATACGCTGACAGAGCTTGCACACATTCCTGCCGCGGCTGTTTCTGCTGAACGGCTGACACAGGCATTGCAGCGGGCGGAGACGCTCTATATTGAATCGAGCGAGCCGCCCGTTCTGGTTTTTCCGGCGACCGCGCGGGAAAATAAAAAATAAGCCTTTCCGTCCCGGAAAGGCCCGGCTCTGACACAAAAAACCGAAGCGCCCGGGAGCGGCGATCCCCTGGGGGGATATCTGCTCCGGGCGCTTCGGCTCCGGAAAGCGCCAAGCGCACGGCAGGACTGCACACCCTTCTTCGAATGGATGCTACATCCGTTACCCGGACAGCCAGCTCCGAAACGGCAACCTCGCGGCACACAGGGTGGTTTGCTTAGTGCTGCTTGGTTCCCCACCTGACACGATTCGCAAAGCCCTATTGCGCAAGACCAAATCTTCAACACCGCTTATCCGGGTCAGACGACACAGCATGCACCCTCGGTCGGGAATTCCTCCCCGCTGTAGCGGATTGCGGGTAACAGGGCACCGCTATCTCCCCAAGTAGTGCAGCCTTGCCGTACGCTTGCTTTTTCCCGGAACCGAACCGCCCGGAACGAGCCGCTCCTGACGCTTCGGTTTTTCCCGCTTCCGCGCCGCAAAGGGGTGGAAGCGCTTTTTTGGAAATCTCAGTCCATTTTGCTCTCGACGAAATCGACCAGCTCGCCGACCGTCGTGATCTTGTCCTCGAGCTCCAGCTCGACGCCCAGCTGCTCTTCCAGATCCATCACCATCTCGACGGTATCCAGAGAGTCGACGCCAAGGCTCTCAAACGTGGTATCACGGCTGATCTCATCGGCCGGAATATCCAGCTGCGACGCCAGATAGGCCTGAATTTTCTCAAACATTTCAATTCCTCCGTTGTTACGGTCTTGATCTCGATATCACTATGATACGAATTTTTTTCCTGTTGTCAAGCAAAAAAACTGTAAACGATCCATGAACCGCTCAATTCAGGAAATCCCGGAGCTTTTTGCTTCTGGACGGATGGCGCAGCTTGCGCAGGGCTTTGGACTCGATCTGGCGGATGCGCTCGCGCGTGACGTCAAATTCCTTGCCGACCTCCTCGAGCGTATGCGGCTTGCCGTCGACCAGACCGAAGCGCATGCGAAGCACCTGCTCCTCGCGCGGCGTGAGCGTGGAGAGGACCTCCTCGAGCTGCTCGCGCAGAAGTGTGTAGCTCGCCTCCTCCGAGGGCTGCGAGGCCTCGTCGTCCTGAATGAAATCGCCCAGATGGCTGTCCTCTTCTTCGCCGATCGGCGTTTCGAGCGAGACCGGCTCCTGCGCGATCTTCAGGACCTCCTCGACCTTGCTCTCTTCGATGTGCAGCTCGTCTGCGATCTCCTTTGTCGTCGGCTCGCGGCCGAGCTTCTGCACCATGGCGTGCGACGTGCGCAGCACGCGGTTGATGGTCTCGACCATGTGCACGGGGATGCGGATGGTTCGCGCCTGATCGGCGATGGCACGCGTGATGGACTGGCGGATCCACCACGTTGCATAGGTGGAGAATTTATAGCCCTTGGTATAGTCGAATTTTTCAACGGCCTTCATAAGGCCGAGATTGCCCTCCTGAATGAGGTCGAGCAGCTGCATGCCGCGGCCGACATAGCGCTTCGCGATGGACACGACAAGGCGGAGATTCGCCTCGGACATGCGCTTGCGCGCGGCCTCGCGGGTCTTTTCGTCGCCCTCGGCCATGTTCTTTGCGACCTCCTGCTCCTCCTCGGGCGTCAGGAGCTTGATGCGGCCGATCTCCTTGAGGTACATGCGCACGGGATCGTCGAGCTTCGCATTTTCCACGTCCTCGGGCAGCGCTTCGGGTGTTTCCAGATCCTCGGGCAGCCCCTCGTCCTCAATGGCCTGCATTTCGCTGAGCGTCGGGTTATCCATGTCGGCCGAGCCGATCAGCTCCAGCACGTCCGAAACGTCGATCTCGATCCCGGCCTGCTCCAGAACGTCATAAAACTGCTCGGTCTGCTCCTGCGTCGCGTCGACGGCGTCGAGCGTCTCGACCAGAAGCTTGGAGGAGACCTTGCCGGTCTTTTTCGCCTCGGTAATCAGTGCTTCGAGCTTTTGCCGGTTTTCCGCCGTCAGGTCCATTTTCTGCAGAAGTTCCAATTCTTTTCCCATTGCTTACCCTCCATACTGTTTTGTCTGTTTCATCTGCTCGGCGAGCAGCCGCAGGCTCTCGTCCGAACGTGTCAGGCTCCGGTCTTCATATTCTTCCTGGATCACGCGCAGATAATCCGTCAGCGCCTCATCCGAGACCGCGGACGTGTCCCTGCTCATGATATACGAGAGGTGCGCCATCTCCTCCGGGGTAAAATCCGCCTCCAGCGCGGCGAGCGTCGCCGGCCGCCCGGCCTGCAGCCGCTGCCGCAGATCCGCCAGCACGCGGCCGAACAGCTCCACGGAGAACGCCTCCGCGGGCAGCTTCACATCCGCCGTCAGCTCCGGCTCGCGCAGAAGCGTGCAGATCAGCCCTTCCTCCGCCGTGGCCGAGCGCAGGTTGTCATAGCGGATGGCGCGCGTCTTCGGCGCGCGCTGGCGCGCAATGTCCAGATCCTGCGCCTCGCGCTTTCTGCGCTCGATCGCGCGGGCCTTGCGGTAGGCCTTTTTGATCTCCAGCTGCATGGCCTCGGGCGTGATGCCGGCGGCTTCCGCCGCGCGGCGGCCGTAGACCTCGCGCTGGACGGCGTTCGGGAACGTCGCGATCAGCTCTGCCGCGCGGCTCAAGAACTCCACGCGCTGATCGTCAGCCGTCAGATCGTATTTGCGCTTCAGGCTGTCCAGCCGGTATTCAGCCTGATTCTGGCAAGCGTCCAGCAGCACCTCAAAGCGCTGCGCGCCGTATTTTTTCAAAAACTCATCCGGGTCCTTCGCGCCCTGCATGCGCAGCACGCGCACCTGGATGCCGGTCTTCTCCAGCATGGGGATGGCGCGGCGCGTGGCGTTCTGACCGGCCTCGTCGCCGTCGTAGGTCAGGATGACCTGATCGGTGTATTTGGCGAGGATATTCGCGTGCTCCTCGGTGAGGGACGTGCCGAGCGAGGCCACTGCGCAGTCAAAGCCGTACTGGTGCAGGGCGATGGCGTCCATATACCCCTCGGTCAGGATGATGCGCCCCTGTTTGCTCTTGCGGGCAATGTTGAGGGCGAAAAGATTTTTGCGCTTGTTGAAGATGATCGTCTCCGGCGAGTTCAGGTACTTGGGCGTGGAATCGTCCATGACGCGTCCGCCGAAGCCGATGACGTTGCCGCGGATATCGATGATCGGGAACATGAGGCGGTTGCGGAACCGGTCGTATACGCCGCCGTTTTTGCCCCGCAGGGCAAGTCCCGCGTCGACAAGCTCGTCGAGCTTGTAGCCCTTTTCCTTCATCGCGTCCGTCAGGCTTGACCACGCGTTCGGGCTGAAGCCGAGGCCGAAGCGCTTGACGGTCTCCATGCTGAGGGCCCGCTTCTGTATGTACGCCTGCGCCTCTTTTCCCGCGGGGGAAAACAGCTGCTGGCGGAAAAAGCGCGCCGCATCCTTACTCAATGCCCACAGGCGCTCCTGCTTCTGATACTGCGACCGGTGCCCCTCGTCCTCCGGGACCTCCAGCCCCGCGCGCTTGGCGAGGAACCGCACCGCGTCGGGGTAATCCAGCCCCTCGATCTGCATGATGAAGTTCACCACGCCGCCGCCTGCGTGGCAGCCGAAGCAGTAATAGATCCCCTTATCCGGCGCGACGGAAAACGACGCTGTCTTTTCCGAGTGGAACGGACACAGGCCGAAGAGGTTCGCCCCACGGCGCGTCAGGCTCACATACTGGCCGACGACCTCTTCAATGGGATTGCGCTGGACGAGCGCGTCCAGAAACGGCTGCGGAAACGCCATGGGAAGACCTCCTTTCTGTGATGGTCCCGCAGGCGGCGCGTCAGCGCACCTGCCAGGTAGCGGGGATAAAAAGCTCGGAATACTTATAGACGGCGTAGCGGTCAGTCATGCCGGCAATGTAGTCGCAGACGATCCGTTCCATCCCGTCAAAATCAAGCTGCGGCAGAAAATCCGCCGGGAGCTTCATGGGGTTTTTCATGTAATACTCAAAGAGACGGCAGAGCATGTCCTTCGCCTTGGATTCCTCGCCCTTGGCGACGGGATTGGTGTAGACCCGCGCAAACATGAACGTGCGCAGCGCGGCCATAGCCTGCGCCACTTCCGGCCGCATGCCGAGATGGCCGGTCTCCTGCGTGTTCACGATCATGTCCTCCACGAGCGTATTGATGCGCCGCGAGTGGGAATGGCCGAGCACATCCGAGATCTCCCGCGGGATATCCGTTTCCGTGAGGATCCCGGCGCGCATGGCGTCGTCAATGTCGTGATTGATATAGGCGATGCGGTCGGACGTGCGGACGATCTGCCCCTCAAGCGTCTCGGGGATAAAGTCGCCCGTGTGGCCGAGGATGCCCATGCGCACCTCGTAGGTCAGGTTCAGCCCCGTGCCGCCGCGCTCGAGCTTGTCCACCACGCGCAGCGACTGCTCATTGTGGCGGAACGGCTTTTCCATCATGCTGGACAGCGCCTTTTCGCCCGCGTGGCCGAACGGCGTATGGCCGAGGTCGTGGCCGTAGGCCGCCGCTTCCGCGAGATCCTGATTGAGCTGCAAGCCGCGGCAGATCGTGCGCGCGATGCGCGCGACCTCGAGCGTATGCGTCATGCGCGTGCGGTAATGATCGCCCTCGGGCGACAGGAAGACCTGCGTCTTGTGCATCAGGCGGCGGAAGGCCTTGCTGTGCAGGATGCGGTCGGCGTCGCGCTGGTAGCAGGTGCGCACCTCGTTATCCTCCTCCGGCACCGGCCGGCCCTTCGTCTCGGCCGCCTTCTGCGCCAGCGGGGAAAGCATCAGATATTCCTCCTGCTCCATCCGTTCCCGAACGGTCATACTGCGTCACCTTACCTTTACAGCTTTTATCTTAAACAACAGTTTTGAATCCCATGTGGAATTTACGTGAATTTTCTTTGAAAAGAACGCGCCTCCGGAGACCCCCTTGGCTCTCCCTCTGGGAGAGCTGTCACCGCAGGTGACTGAGAGGGCTTTTGCGGGCACAGTATACCCTCTCCGTCTTCGCTTCGCTCAGCCACCTCTCCCAAAGGGAGAGGCAAGTTGGGTACAGAGGAAGGAGATTTTTATCTAAAATCTGTTTGTCTCTCTCCTCCGGCTTTTACCGCACCCGCACGCCGCGCAGCTCCGTTCCGGTCTTCTCTGGAACCAGACTGCCCGCCGAAAGCTCCTGCAGGGCCTTTGCAAACACAGCCTCCTCCGGTTCCGGCAGGGCTGCCGTCAGGGCGATCTGCGCGCCGTATTCGCTGCTTGTGACCATGCCGCCGCGCTTTTCCAGCTCGAGCTTTACCCGCTCAAAGAGCGCATACGGGCAGTCCAGCTGCAGAACGCTCCACGGGCGAAGCTCGGAAATACCCGCGTCGTCCAGCGCGTCCTTCGCCGCCTTCGTGTATGCCCGGCAAAGGCCGCCCGCGCCAAGTAAAATCCCGCCAAAATACCGCGTGACCACGCAAAGGACATCCTGCACACCCTCGCGCTCGAGCACGTTCAAAATCGGCTGCCCCGCAGTGCCCTGCGGCTCGCCGTCGTCACTGTAGCGCTTCTGGCCGGAATGCAGGATATAGGCCCAGCAGTTGTGCCGGGCGTCATATTCGCGTTTTTTGACGGCGTCCAGCTGCGCGCGCGCCTCCGCTTCGGTCGTCACGGGAATGATCAGGCCGAGAAAGCGGGATTTCTTTTCGATATATTCGGAACTCCCCTCTTTCGCGGGGATCAGATACTGCTCCATCAGGTTTCCTCTATCACATACTGACGCAGTTTCCCGAATAAGGTTTCATCCACGACTGCGCTTACAAATATTCCCTCTCCTGCATACTCGCACCCCAGCACCTTCGCGCCCGTGTGCAGCGTCTCCACCATGCCGCCCATGGCATACGGCAGCAGGAGCTTGATTTGATGCTTGCCCTTGCCCAGCTGCTCTTCGATCGCTTTTTTGAGCGCGTCGATGCCCGCGCCCTGCGCGGCAGAGATGGCGACTTTATCCGCGCCGCGGGGGATCTCATCGTCCGGGACGAGGTCGCATTTGTTGTAGCATTCCAATACCGGCGTGCCGGGCTTGGCCAGCTCCGCGATCAGGCGGTTCACGACCGCAATATGATCCTCGCGCTCGGGGTCGGCGCTGTCGATGACGTGGATGAGAAGATCCGCATATTCCAGCTCCTCCAGCGTCGCGCGGAACGCGTTGACCAGATGGTGCGGCAGCTTCGCGATAAAGCCGACCGTGTCGGACAGCAGCACCTGGCACGTATCCGAGACCGTCAGCTGCCGCGTGGTCGTGTCCAGCGTGTCGAACAGGCGGTTATTTGCCGGGATATCCGCCCCGGTGAGGCGGTTCAGGAGTGTGGATTTTCCCGCGTTCGTGTAGCCGACCAGCGCCACGACAGGGATCTCGTTCTTCTGCCGCCGGCGGCGCTGCTCCGCCCGCGTCTTGCGCACCAGCTCCAGATTCTCCCGCAGCTTCTGGATGCGGGAGCGGATATAGCGCTTATCGGTCTCGAGCTGCGTTTCGCCCGGCCCTCTCGTGCCGATGCCGCCGCCGAGACGGCCCATCTCTTCGTTCCAGACCGTCAGCCGCGGCAGGTAATACTGGTACTGTGCCAGCTCGACCTGGAGCTTGCCCTCGCGCGTTTTGGCGCGCTGGGCGAAAATATCAAGGATCAGCGCGCTGCGGTCGAGCACGACGGTCTTCAGGATATCCTCCAGCGTCCGCGTCTGCGAGGGCGTGAGGTCATTGTCGAAAATGACCATGTTCGCGCCCGTATCGAGCACCAGCTGGCGGACCTCCTCCGCCTTGCCCTCGCCGATGAACGAGCGCGGGTCGGGCGTGTGCTTATTCTGCAGGACCCTGCCGGCGCACTCGCCGCCGGCGGTATTAAGAAGGGCCTCCAGCTCGTCCAGCGTGGTCTCGGTCGCGGTCTCTTCCTTTGTGAAGCAGTCCGCGTTCAGGCCGACGAGCACGGCCCGGTCTATTTTTTTTCGGTTCAGTTCTTCCATACTTTTATCCGTCAGTTTTTTACAATTTGCGACATATATGAAAAAAGTCCGCACCGATACGCGGTGCGGACTGTCTTCTTACTTCAGGCCGTATTTCTTGTTGAAACGGTCAACACGTCCACCGGTGTCAACAAGCTTCTGCTTGCCGGTGTAGAACGGGTGACACTTGGAGCAAATTTCAACCTTAATGTCCTTTTTTGTAGAACCAGTCTCAATAACTGCACCACACGCGCATCTGATAGTAGTCTGTTCGTACTTGGGATGGATACCTTCCTTCATGAGTTTCACCTCTCTCATCAGATTTCTGTAAAAAGGCAGACTGCCCTTCCCTTGGTTCAAACGCCTAGATATAGTACCACAGGATGCGCCAGAATGCAAGGATAATTTTCAATTTTTCTTCCGGAACGCAAAAAACGGCCTGCAGCCGTCGGGCTGCAGGCCGAAAAGCTGATTATTGGAGGTTCCGGCGCTTGCGGAGCATGTAATAGGTAAGGAAATAGAGGATCGCGGCAAGAGCGAGCTCTGCGAGCAGGGACAGGAGCATGGTGCCGTGGAACGCCTCGACGCGCGGAGCCTCACTGACGACTCCATTGATGATGACCGTGCGGCCGCCTGTATAGATGTTTTGCAGCAGGCGGTTCAGGAGGGAGCTGTCATCTGCAAGACCTGCGAGCATGGAGACACCGAAGATCTGCAGCACGGCCTGAATGACAAAATAGAACACGACGGAAAGAAGCCCCTTATGGTTGGAAAAGCTGTAGCCGATGGACATGGGCGCATAGAACAGCAGGCAGGTGACAAGCAGGCTGACAAACAGCATCGCAAAGATCTCCAACGCAACGGCAATACCTTCGCCGATGTAATGGCTGCCCAGATCACGCAGGCCGGATATAAAGCTGTTATAAACGTCTGCCGACACGCCGCCCTGCCAGATGACGATGGCGAGCGCCAGCAGCTCGGCCGCAAACGTGAGCAGGAAAAAGAGCGCGGCCGTGATCAGCTTCGACCAGAGCAGGCTGTGGACACTGACGGGAAGCGTGAACATGAGATATCCCTCGTCGGTGAGGAAGTTCTGGTGGAAGCGCTTGATCATCAGAACGGTGGAGAAGACCATCACGCCGATGAGCGCCAGCACATAGACGATGGCGAGCAGGACACTGATGATATAGAGGACGCGCGTGGGATTCGGCACCTGCTGCAATATCTGATTTGTGACGCGGACAAAGACAGCCAGCAGCAAAATCGCGCCGAACAGCGGCGCCATCAGACGGCCCGTGGCGCGGAACTCGTGTTTGATCAGTTTTCCCAGCATTTGAATACCTCCCGGAACAGAGCGTCGACCGACTGGCCGCGCGTCTCGCGGATCTCCTCGCAGCTCTCGTGCAGCGCGATGCGCCCATGATCGAGGAAAACGACATCGTCGAGCACCGGCTCAACGTCGGCGATCAGGTGCGTGCTGATGATGACAGCGGCCTCGGGGTTATAGTTTGAAATAATGGTATGCAGGATATAGTCGCGCGTGGCGGGATCGACGCCGCCGATCGGCTCGTCGAGCAGATAGAGCTTCGCCCTGCGGCTCATGGTGAGCACCAGCTGGACCTTTTCCTTCATGCCCTTGGACATCTGCCGGACAGATTGGCTGAGATCCAGACCGAGCTGCGCGAGCATCCGCTCGGCGGCTGCGCGGTCAAAATCGGCGAAGAAGTCGCCGTAGAAGTCGAGCAGCTGGCGCGTCTTCATCCAGGGGCTGAGCGTGATACGGTCGGGCAGATAGGACACGATGGCGTTGGTCTGCGGCGACGGCTTCCGTCCGCCGATCAGGACCTCGCCGCTTGTGGGCTGGAGCAGCCCCATGGCAAGCTTGATCAGCGTGGATTTTCCGCTTCCGTTCGGCCCCAGCAGGCCAACGATGCGGCCGGGTTCAAGCGTGAGATCGATATGGTCGAGCACCACGGCCGCGCCATAGCGCTTTTCCAGCGCGCGGCATTCAAAGATCGGCATGTTCCTGTTCCTCCATTTGGTCAAATAGATCGTGAATTTCCTGCTTTCCGCAGCCAAGCGCGCGCATGGCCGCAAGATACTGCCGGGTCTGCACCTCGGCGAGCGAGCGGCGCGCGGCGGTAACGGCGGCGGCATCCTCGGTGACGAATTTGCCCGCGGTGCGCTGCGTGTAGATCAGTCCCGCGCGCTCGAGGTCTGCAAAGGCGCGCTGCACGGTGTTCGGATTGACGCCTGCGTCGGCCGCAAGCTCGCGCACCGAAGGCAGCTTGCTCCCGGGCGGATAGACGCCGGAGACGATCTGCTGCTGCAAGCGTGCGACGAGCTGCGTATAGATGGGTTGATCGGCCTGAAATTTCCAAGGCATGCAATTGCCTCCTGTACTGCTGTATTAAGTGATTAACACAATAGCACAGGAGGCACGATCTGTCAAGGGGTTTTCAGTTTTTCTTCCGGTAGATCCGGGCATCCTGCTCTGTCCCGGCGCTGCATGGCGCGTCCGGATGGGAAAAGAGCGTATAGAGGTCGGCGGCGCGGCGCTCCAGCGCGGCATAGGCCGCGTCCGGCGGCGTCTGTCCGGCATTTACAAGGCAGACCGTTCCCTGCTTTTTTGCCTGCCGCAAAACGGCCTGCCCCCGCTCGTCAAAGGCCAGCACGCGGACATAGGGCAGCGTCTGCCGGAGCGTCTGCTCATCAATGCCGAGATACGCGCACAGAAGCAGCCGCTGCAGCCGTGTGCGCGGGTAGCGCCGGGACTTGGACGTGGCAAGGATGCTCTCATAATCCGGCTGCGACAAAACGGCCTTCCACACCTTTGACCACAGCCCCTCAGAGCCGTGGGCGGCGCGTGCCCAGTCCGCCTTCTCCATGCTGCGCAGGCGCGCGAGCATCGCCCGCTCGCCCCAGAGAAGCGCGTGCGGCGCAGCCCCTTCATATAAGCACGCCGCCGGGACATACCGTCGCCAGTCTCCGCCGGTCAGGATCAGCTTCCGCACCGCCGTGGCCGACGGATTCTCTTCGTCCGGCGCTTCCGCGTGATAGTCGCCGGGGCGCAGGATGGCCAGCGGCTGCATGGCGCTCTTCTGCGCGAGGATCGCGCGGCAGTACTCAAAGGCAAGGATATCGTTCGGCCGCTCCAGAAGACTGCCGTCCGCCCCAAGCGCGCCTAACGCGCGCTGCCGCGCGGCGGCGTAGCTCAGGCCTTCCTGCATGGCTTCGTGCAGAGCCGCTTCAAATTCCGGCGCGCGCGACGCTCTGGCTGCGCGCAGGAGCGCGTCCGCGCTTCCGGATTCGCAGCCGAAGCTGAGATACCCGCAGCCAAGCTGCGACAGGATCCGCACGCCGCCCGCGGCGAAGCCCTCCGCCGACTGCAGCGCGCAGGTGACGGGCAGCTCCAAGACAAGATCTGCGCCCGCGTCCACCGCGGCGCGCGCCCGGGTCAGCTTGTCAAAGACGGCGGGCTCGCCGCGCTGGACGTAATTGCCGCTCATCAGGCACACGATCGCCGTGTCCTGCCCCAGCTGATGCCGGATCGCGGCGAGCTGGCGCGCGTGGCCGAGATGGAAGGGATTATATTCACAGATCACGCCGACCGTCTGCATATGCCGTCCTCCGGTAAAAATTTATCGAAAAGCCCTTGTTTCCATTTCCGTTTTATAGTATGATTAAGAAAGCTGTGAATATAGTAACACGGATTACTGAAAAAAGAAACACAGGAGTGAATGGAACTATGAATGTACTGGTTATCAACGCTGGCAGCTCCAGCCTCAAGTATCAGCTCATGGACCCGGATACCGGCGTCGTCACCGCCAAGGGTCTTTGCGAGCGCATCGGTCTTGACGGCCGTCTGAACCACAAGGTCCCGGCTACCGGCAAGAAGTATGAGAAGGACATCCCGATGCCCACCCACAAGGAAGCCATTGAGGCTGTCATGGCCATTCTGGTCGACCCGGAATACGGCGTGATCAAGTCCGTCGACGAGATCGACGCTGTCGGCCACCGCGTCCTGCACGGCGCTGAGAAGTTCGTCGAGTCCTGCGTCATCACGGAAGCCTGCAAGGACACCATCCGTGAGTGCATCCCCCTTGGCCCGCTCCACAACCCCGCCAACCTCATGGGCATCGAGGCCTGCGAAAAGGCCATGCCGGGCAAGCCCCAGGTCGCAGTCTTTGACACCGCGTTCCATATGACCATGCCCCCGAAGGCCTACCGCTATGCCATCCCCACCAAGTACTACACCGAAGACCATCTGCGCCGCTACGGCTTCCACGGCACCAGCCACCGCTACGTCTCCAAGCGCTGCATCGAGCTGATGGGCGGCGTGGAGAACGCGCACCGCGTTATCGTCTGCCACCTGGGCAACGGCTCCTCCCTGTCCGCCGTCAAGGACGGCAAGTGCCAGGATACCTCCATGGGCCTGTCCCCGCTTGCAGGCGTCCCGATGGGCACCCGCGCAGGCGATATCGATACCTGCGTCGCGCAGTTCATCATGAACAAGTATAACATGTCCGCTGACGACTGCCTGACCATGCTCAACAAGAAGTCCGGTGTTCTGGCGCTGTCCGACGGCGTCTCCTCCGACTTCCGTGATCTGGACGCAGCCGCCGAAAAGGGCAACGAGGCCGCGCAGCTCGCGCTCGACAAGTTCGCCTATGAAGTCCGCAAGTACATCGGCGCCTACGCAGCAGCTCTGGGCGGCGTGGACTGCATCGTCTTCACGGCCGGTGTCGGCGAAAACTCCGGCTCCATGCGCGCTTCCATCTGCGACGGTCTGGAGTTCCTCGGCGTCAAGCTCGACGCGGAAAAGAACAAGATCCGCGGCGAAGAGACCATCATCTCCACGCCCGACTCCAAGGTCACGGTCTGGGTCATCCCGACCAACGAAGAGCTGATGATCGCGCAGGATACCGCCGCGCTGACCAAGTAAGCTGTTTTGCCATCCACAGGGCGGCCGCCGGCCGCCCTGTTATTGTCTGTTTTTGAAGGAGGTTTTCCCATGACCGTCATTGACCGCTTTCTGAAGCTTGTCTCCTACCACACGACCTCGGATGAGTCATCCGAGACCTGCCCGTCGACCGCACGGCAGCTGAAGCTTGCGCAGGAGCTTGTCCGCCAGATGCAGGACATGGGCATTTCCGACGCCCATGTCGACGCGGACGGCTATGTCTACGGCACCGTTCCCGCGAACTGTGAGAAAAAGCTTCCCGTCTACAGTCTCATCGCCCACATGGACACGTCGCCGGACGCGCCGGGTGAGAATATCCATGCCCGCATCACGGACGTCTACGACGGCAAAGACGTCGTTCTCAATGAAGCGCTCGGCATCGTCCTGTCTCCGAAGGACTATCCGCAGCTGAAAAACGCCGTCGGCAAGCATCTGATCGTCACCGACGGCACGACGCTGCTCGGCGCGGACGACAAGGCCGGTGTGGCCGAGATCCTCTCGGCGGCGCAGCTGCTGCTCACGTCCGACAAGCCGCACGGGACCGTCAGGCTCGCCTTTACCCCGGATGAGGAGATCGGCCGCGGCGCGGACCGGTTCGACGTCGCCGGGTTCGGCGCGGATTACGCCTACACGGTCGACGGCGGCGCGATCGGCGAGCTGGAATACGAGAATTTCAACGCCGCGAGCGCGAAGATCGTCATCCGCGGCAAGTCCATCCATCCCGGCTCCGCCAAGGGGCAGATGGTGAACGCCTCGCTCGTCGCCATGGAGCTGCACAGTCTTCTGCCCGCGCTGGAAACGCCCTACTATACCGAGGGCTACGAGGGCTTCTACCACCTGACCGGCATGCAGGGCGAGACGGAGCAGGCGGAGCTGCAGTATATCATCCGCGACCATGACCGGGCGAAATTTGAGGCGCGCAAGCACGTCATGGAAGCCGTCTGCGCAGAAATCAACCGCCGCTACGGCACAGGCACGGCCACGCTGACGCTGCGCGACAGCTATTATAATATGAAGGAAAAGATCGAGCCGTGCATGTTCCTCATCGATAACGCCGCAGATGCCATGCGCCGTCTCGGCATCACGCCGAAGATTGTCCCCATCCGCGGCGGTACGGACGGCGCGCGGCTCTCCTTCGAGGGTCTGCCCTGCCCGAACCTCTGCACGGGCGGTGAAAACTTCCACGGCCGCTTTGAGTATATCCCGGCCGAGGACATGGAGGCCATCACCAGGCTGCTGGCCGAAATGCTCTGGCAGCTGGCGGAATAACCTCAGGCCAAAAAGGGCCGCAGGAACGATCCTGCGGCCCTTATATTATATCTTTTTGATTATGCGTGCTTCAGCGCTTCAATTTCTCTGCTGTGCTGGCGAACGACGGAGCGAAGAAATGTGACCTCTTCTTCCAGCTCATCGACGCGGCTCTTCGGTGCGAGGGTCTCCATCATGGTCTGCTGATTTTCAAACAGCAGCTTGAATTTCGGCTCGAAATACGACTCCATCAGAACAGACGCGCCCTGCAGTGCATCCTTCAGCGTCTGGCTTGCGGTCTCCTCGATTTTTCCCATCATGCGCCGCTCAGATTCTTCGATTTTCCCAGTCATGCGCTCCTCGGATTCTGCAATTTTTCCGGTCATGCGCTCCTCGGATTCTGCAATTTTTCCGGTCATGCGCTCTTCGGATTCCTGAATCATTTCCTGCATCATTTTCTGAATTGCCTGCAGATCTTTTTCATCCAACATGTTTCTTCACCTCACGCTTCCATTATACGTGATTTCCCGCCGTTGTCAATCCGCTTTCTGCGCAGTCAAAACCCCGTCTCGGATGAGACGGGGGTTTGCTGATTTACAGATGCAGCACGCGGTCGCGGATCTCCTGGGTGCGGCCCTGGTTCCAATATTGCGTGCCGATATAGCCGCAGGTGCGGCGGGCGACGTTCATCTTGGACTGGTCGGTGTTGCCGCACTGCGGGCAGACCCAGATGAGCTTGCCGTCCTCATCCTCTTTGATCTCGATCTCGCCGTCAAAGCCGCAGACCTGACAGTAGTCGGACTTCGTGTTCAGCTCGGCGTACATGATATGGTCATAGATGAACTTCATGACCTCCAGCACGGCGTCGAGGTTCTGCTGCATGTTCGGCACCTCGACGTAGCTGATCGCGCCGCCGGGCGAGAGCGCCTGGAACTGCGATTCAAAGGCCAGCTTGTCAAAGGCGTTGATCTTTTCGGTCACGTGGATGTGATAGGAGTTCGTGATATAGTTCTTATCCGTGATGCCGGGGATGATGCCGAAGCGCTTCTGCAGGCACTTGGCGAATTTATATGTCGTGGACTCCAGCGGCGTGCCGTAGAGCGAGAAATCGATATCGGTCTCGGATTTCCACTTGGCGCAGGCGTCGTTCAGATGGTGCATGATGTCGAGCGCGAACGGCGTGGCCGCGGGATCGGTATGGGACTTGCCGGTCATGTACTTGACGCACTCGTAAAGGCCCGCATAGCCCAGCGAGATCGTCGAATAGCCGCCGTAGAGCAGCTTGTCGATCGGCTCGCCCTTTTTGAGCCGCGCCAGCGCGCCGTACTGCCAGAGGATCGGCGCGGCGTCCGAGAGCGTGCCCTTCAGGCGGTTGTGCCGGCACATGAGCGCGCGGAAGCACAGCGCAAGGCGCTCGTCAAAAATTCGCCAGAATTTATCCAGTCCGCCGCCGGAGGACAGCGCGATGTCGACCAGATTGATCGTCACGACGCCCTGATTGAAGCGGCCGTAATACTTCGGCTTGCCCGGTTCATAGTTGCCGGCGTTGGCCATGTTGTTCCAGCCGGTGCCGGAGCGGTCCGGCGTCAGGAAGCTGCGGCAGCCCATGCAGGTATACACGTCGCCGTGCCCCGGCGTCTCGCCCTTGGAGAGCTTCAGCTCGCGCATTTTCTTTTCGGAGATATAATCCGGCACCATGCGCTTGGCCGTGCAGCGGGCAGCCAGCTTCGTCAGCTCCCAATAGGGGCTGCCTTCGGTGATATTGTCCTCTTCGAGGACATAGATGAGCTTCGGGAACGCGGGCGTGATCCAGACGCCCTTTTCATTCTTGACGCCCTCGATGCGCTGGCGGAGGGTCTCTTCGATGATGATGGCAAGGTCTTTGCGCTCCTGCTCGTTTCTGGCCTCGCCGAGATACATGAAGACGGTGATGAACGGGGCCTGTCCGTTGGTGGTCATGAGCGTGACGACCTGATACTGGATGGTCTGGACGCCGCGGCGGATCTCGTCGCGCAGGCGGGTCTCGACGACCCTGGAGATCGTCTCCTCGGACGGCTGGACGCCGAAGGACTTGATCTCCTCCAGAACGGTCCGGCGGATCTTCTGCCGGGAGACGTCGACGAACGGCGCCAGATGCGTGAGTGAAATGGACTGACCGCCATACTGGTTGGAGGCGATCTGTGCGATGATCTGGGTCGCGATGTTGCAGGCCGTGGAGAAGCTGTGCGGCTTTTCGATGAGCGTGCCGGAGATGACCGTACCGTTCTGCAGCATGTCCTCCAGATTGACCAGATCGCAGTTGTGCATGTGCTGGGCAAAGTAATCCGCGTCGTGGAAGTGGATGATGCCCTCGTTGTGCGCCTCGACGATATCCTGCGGCAGCAGTACGCGCGCCGTCAGATCCTTGGAGACCTCGCCCGCCATGTAGTCGCGCTGGACGGCGTTGACGGTGGGGTTCTTGTTGGCGTTTTCCTGCTTGACCTCTTCGTTGTTCGATTCGATCAGGGACAGAATCTTCTCGTCGGTCGTGTTGGACTTGCGCACGAGCGTGCGGGTATAGCGGTAGGTGATATAATTCTTGGCGACCTCAAACGCGCCGTGGGCCATGATCTGATCCTCGACCAGATCCTGAATCTCCTCCACGGACAGCGCCCGGTTCATGGACAGACAGCTGTTTTCCACGCTCTCGGCGATGCGGCGGATCTGCATCGGGGTCATGCGCGCGTCCTCGGCGACGACGTTATTGGCCTTGGTCACGGCCGCGATGATCTTGACGATATCAAACGTCGCCTCAGAGCCGTTGCGTTTGATGATTTTCATAGCTTGTTCCTCTCTTTCTATTCCGACGCGCCGCAGCGCGCAGAGCCGGTCATACATATCCCCGCACAGTCGCGTCGTGCGGGGCGAGTATTACTATACCGGATATTGCGCTTGCTGTCAAGCAAATCAAGCTATATTTTGTGTCTCAATCTTAGAAAAAATACCGTGAAACACAAGATATTGTGTTTCACGGTATTCGCGTATATCGATTCTCTGATAGAGCCGCGCCTCACTGCGTCTGGCGGTAGCGGGACAGGAACTGCCGCGTGCGCTCCGCCTGCGGATGCTCGATGACGTCGTGTGCGGGGCCCTGCTCGACGATGACGCCGCCGTCCATAAAGATCACGCGGTCGGCCACGTCGCGGGCGAAGGCCATCTCGTGCGTGACGATGATCATGGTCATGTGCCGCTCGGAAAGCGAGCGGATGACGCGCAGGACCTCGCCGGTCAGCTCCGGGTCGAGGGCGGACGTCGGCTCGTCAAAGCACAGGATGTCGGGCTGCAGCGCCAGCGCCCGTGCGATGGCCACGCGCTGCTGCTGGCCGCCGGAGAGCTGGTGCGGATAGAGATCCATTTTTTCTTTCAGACCCACCTGCGTGAGCAGTTCCTCCGCCTGCGTGGCGATCTGCGCGTGGATCTGCTTTTTGTGCGCTTTATAGTCCGGCTGCTCCTTGGCCAGCAGCTCGCTGGCCAGCATCACGTTCTGTCTGGCCGTATACTGCGGGAAGAGATTGAAATTCTGGAATACAAGGCCGAAGTGCAGGCGCTTGCGGCGGATCTCGCTCTCTTTCTGCGTGTTGGGGTCTGCCGCGTCGAAGAGCGTCTCGCCGCCCACCAGGATCTGTCCCTCGTCGGGGACGGTCAGAAAGTTCAGGCAGCGCAGCAGCGTCGTCTTGCCGCTGCCGGACGAGCCAATGATGGCGATGGTCTCGCCCTTTTCCAGCGAGAAATCCACGCCGCGCAGAACGACGGTATTCTTATCGAAGCTTTTTTTCAGGTTTTTGACTTCCAGAACTGACATGCCGCCGTCCTCCTTACGCCTTGAAATAGTCGAGCTTCTTCTCCAGTCCGTCAAGCAGCAGCTGCAGAACGCCGGAGAACAGCAGATAGTAAAGACCCGTGAAGAACAGCGGCCAGATCGCGCCGGAGATACCCTGCGAGCCTTTCAGGAACGCCTGACCGGCCCAGATGATCTCCTGCAGAGCGATGATGCGGGACAGGGACGTGTCCTTGACCAGCGTAATGACCTCGTTGGACATAGGCGGCACGATGCGCTTGACCATCTGCAGCAGCGTGACCTTAAAGAAGATCTGCGTGTTCGTCATGCCGAGCACCTGTCCGGCCTCCTGCTGGCCCTTGGGGACGCCCTGAATGCCGCCGCGGAAGATCTCGGAGAAATAGCAGGCATAGTTGAAGATGAACGCGATGGCAGACGCGAGAAAACGGCCCGATTCGCCGCTGCCCCAGATATTTTTGCCCAGCACAAGACCAGGGAAATAGTAAAACACGAGCAGCTGCAGCATGAGAGGCGTGCCGCGCACGACCCAGATGATAAAGCGGACGATCAGACGGATGGGCTGAAAGTCGACCGCGAACCACCGCTGCGTCTTCTGCCACCAGGTGAGATTGCCGTCCCTGGGCAGGTTTTTCAGATACGGGCGCAGAAAGCCCAGTGGGGACCAGCGGCTCATGGAGCCGAAGGAAATGACCAGACCCAGCGGGATCGCGCCGACGAGCGTCACGAAAAACAGCTTGAGCGTCTGTAAAAAGCCAATATTCAGCGCCTGAAATACGATGGGGAACTGTTCGGAGAACGTTGTCATGTCATGCTACCGCCTGTCTTTAGTCTGAGCACGGCGATTTCCCCGGCGGATATGCGCCGGGGAAATCCGTGGAATATCTTATCGGAAATCGGAACGTTTGTCAACGCTTACTGTTCGATGATGGCTGCCTGCACGCCGTAGGTCTCGGCGATCTTCAGCATGGTTCCGTCATCATAGCTGGTCTTGAAGAAGTCGTTCAGCTTCTGGGCAAGATCGGAGCCCTTGCGGAAGCCGACGCCGTACTCCTCGGAGTTGAGGCCGCAGGTGTAGGTCAGGTCTGCATAGCCCGTGCCCTCTCCGACCATGGCGGCGGCCATCAGAGAGTCGATGACAGCGGCGTCAGAAGTACCGGCGGCGACCTCCATCAGCGCGTCGGACTGTGCCTTGACCGGGGTAACGTTGTAGCCGAGGGCGGTCAGCTCGGCCTCACCGGCGGAACCGGCCTCAGCGGCGAAGACGAGATCCTTGCAGGATTCAACAGTCTGGTAATCGGCAGCCTTGTCAGCCGGGACGATGACGACCTGTGCGTTGTTGCAGTAGGCGTTGGAGCACTCCATGGAGCTTGTGACCTCGGCGGTCAGCGTCATGCCGTTCCAGACGCAGTCGATGGTCTTGCTGTCAAGCTCGAGGATCTTGTTGTCCCAGTCGATCTCGACAAATTCGGCGGTCACGCCGAGGGATTCCGCGAAGGCCTTGGCCATGTCGGCGTCGAAGCCGATCCAATTGCCGTCGGCGTCCTTGTAGTCCATCGGCTCAAAATCGGTGATACCGATGACGAGCGTGCCCTTGTTCTGGATGTAGGCGAGGTCGGTCTCTTCGGCGGGTTCCGCGGCGTCAGCCGGTTCGGTCGTGTCGGCGGGCGCGTCGGTCTGGGCGGCGTCGGCTGCGGGGGCGGTGTCAGCGGTCTTGGATGCGCAGGCTGCCATGGACAGAATCATCATGGCTGCGAGCAGCAGGGCGATCATCTTTTTCATTTCTTGTTCCTCCTGAATTTGCTCTGTGAGCGGAATCGTTGCGGTTGTTTATCGTGGTAATACTTTACCATAATAATACGGTGATGTAAAGAAGCAATATTGCAGTAAAAATTTCCGCCTTCCGTCCGCGGAATTGTGGATATTCGACAACATGCCTCCCCGGCGCCCCTGCAAGGGGATCCGGAGACCCTTGGCTCTCCCTCTGGGAGAGCTGTCGCCGCAGGCGGCTGAGAGGGCTTTGGCAGTCACACTCTACCCTCTCCATCTTCGTTTCGCTCAGACACCTCTCCCAAGGGGAGAGGCAAGAGGGTGCTCGCATTGGTGGCAGTTTCTATTCTTGGTGCAGGCCCTTGGCTCTCCCTCTGGGAGAGCTGTCGCCGCAGGCGACTGAGAGGGTTTT
>ERZ1673752.1021-NODE-1021-length-42906-cov-6.188234_pt1 | contig 42906 bp, 40 predicted proteins | sample MGYA00580195_ERZ1673752 | MGnify/ENA primary metagenome ERZ1673752 (study PRJEB41218, sample SAMN15661744) | gut metagenome | host: Homo sapiens | place: Canada: London | collected 2015-08-20/2019-03-30 | study: EMG produced TPA metagenomics assembly of...
TACTTTTTTACCTTTTATATCTAGTACATCAATGCTTGCCATTTTTTTCTCCTTAATTTTTATTTTTTATTTTATTTTGTTTTAACTTCTAATATTGTTCCTTTAGGTCCTGGAACGCTTCCTTTTACAAGAAGTGCATTTTTATCTAAATCAATTTTTATAATTTCTAAATTTTCCATTGTTACAATAACACTTCCCATGTGTCCTGGAAGTTTTCTTCCTTTTATAACTCTACTTGGTGTAGCTGATGCTCCAAGAGAACCAGGTCTTCTGTGGAATTTTGAACCATGGCTCATTCTTCCTCTTTGGAAACCATGTCTTTTTATAGCTCCTTGGAATCCTTTACCTTTTGTTCTTCCTTTAACATTAACTTTTTCTCCTACCTTGAAAACGCCTGCATTAAGCTCATCACCTACTTTTAGTTCACTTAGATTTTCTAGTTTGAACTCTCTTAAGTATTTATTAGCTTTTAGTCCAGCTTTTTCAAAATGTCCTTTTTTTGCTTTTGTTAAATGTTTGTCTTTTATCTCTCCCATTCCTAATTGTACTGATTCATAACCATCTACATCATTTGTTTTTATTTGAACAACTGTATTTGGTTTAATTTCAATAACTGTTACAGGAGTGATGTTTCCTTTTTCATCAAAAACTTGTGTCATTCCAAGTTTTTTTCCTATTAATCCTTTCATTTTTCCTCCTTAAATATTGGCTTAATTAAAAGCATTGTTTAAAGTTTAATTTCAATCTCAACACCTGCAGGTAAATCTAATTTTTGTAATAATCCTACTGTATTTTGTGTTGGATTTAAGATATCTATAACTCTTTTGTGTGTTCTCATCTCAAATTGTTCTCTTGAATCTTTATGTTTGTGAGGTGAGCGAATTATTGTTATGATTTCTTTTTTTGTTGGAACCGGAATTGGCCCTGAAACCTTAGCACCAGTTCTTTTAGCAGTTTCTACTATTTTTTCAGCAGACTGATCTAATGTAATATGGTCATAAGATTTTAGTTTAATTCTTATTCTCTCATTTTTCATTTTTTCCTCCTTATTTTGCCCTGCAAATAAGTTTAACTGTCTCGGGTGTTTATATGTGTTTCATAAAAAATATTCAAGCTAAATACGCTTGAATGACAGTTCAAAAAAACTTATCGCCCTGGTCTTTGCCAAGACTTCTCCACTAGAGTTCCCTATGTCAAAGCATAGCCACATCCAGCTTCATCGCATTAGCTTTTAAAAGTATATATCATCATCGAATTCCTGTCAAGGAAATTTTAAGTTTTTTTTATATTTTTTTATTTAAATTCTTTTTTCTTTCTTTCCAATCTGGCATATATTTAAAAAGCATGTTTTTAAAGTCATTACCATGATTTGGATAAAATAGATGTGAAAGCTCATGCAATACGACATACTCAATTTCATTTATATTTTTATATACTAAGTTTTTATTTAAATTAATATATCCTTTTTTTGTATTACAACTCCCCCAATTTCCTTTACCACTTGTTATTTTTAATTTTTCTATATCTATTTTTAATATTATCTTCCATTTATTTATTAGTTTTCTTGAAGTTTCTCTTAATATTTCTTTTAATACTTTATCTAAATATTCATATTTATTTTTAAGGTTTTCATTATTTATATATATTTTTCTTTCTTTTTCATAAATTAATATATTCAAAAAACCTTTTTCATTTATAATTTTATTTAAATTTTCAGATTTATTATTTATTTCTTCTTTAACTTTTTTATAAGAAGTATTATTTAAATTATATACATCATAAATATTTCCAATTATTTTAAGTTTACTTGTATTATTAATATATTCTAATTTATATTCTTCTTTTAAATCCTTAGTCTTGTTAATATTTTTTATAACCCAATTATATTTTTCATCTATAATTTTTTTAGCTTCTTTTACTGCATATTTTTCTTTCCTTTTTGGTATATGTATATATATTTCCCCAAACTCTATTTTTAGACTAATATTTTTTACTTTTTTTATATATATTTTAATATTTAAATTTCTGTAATTTAATTCCATCATTTTCTCTTAATAAAAAATCCATATTTAAATATGGATCTTTTTTATACTTTTTTCATTCTTTCATTATTTTCTTTTTCGTTTTGTATATTATCTGCTTTTTTCTTTATTTTAATATCTTCAGTAATTATTGGATCAGCTTTTTTAAGAACAACATCTTCTGTTATTATGCATTTCGTAATATTTTCATTTGAAGGAATATGAAACATCACATCTTTCATTACATCTTCAATAATAGATCTTAAGCCTCTAGCTCCTGTTTTTCTATCAATTGCTTTTTTAGCTATAGCATCAAGAGCCTCATCTTTAAATTCAAGTTTAACATTATCTATTTCAAATAATCTTTTAAATTGTTTTACTAATGAATTTTTTGGTTCAGTTAAAATTCTTTTTAAACTTTCTTTATCTAAATCTTCAAGAGAAGTAATTATTGGGAGCCTTCCTATAAATTCTGGTATAAGACCAAATCTTACTAAATCTGTTGGTTCAAGTTCTTTTAATATTTCAGCGTTTTCTAACTCTTTTTTAGATTTAATATTTGCACCAAATCCAATTGTTTTTTTAGAAATTCTATCATTTATTATTTCACCAAGTCCTTCAAAAGCTCCACCACATATAAATAATATATTTGAAGTATCTATATAAAGTAGTTCTTGTGAAGGGTGTTTTCTTCCACCTTGAGGCGGAACTCCTGAAACTGTTCCTTCAATTATTTTAAGAAGAGCTTGTTGAACACCTTCTCCACTTACATCTCTTGTTATTGATTGATGTTCAGATTTTCTTGCTATTTTATCTATTTCATCAACATATATTATTCCTTTTTCTGCTTTATCTATATCATAATCTGAAGCTTGAAGAAGTCTTACTAATATATTTTCAACATCATCACCAACATAACCAGCTTCTGTAAGAGTTGTAGCATCTGCTATTGCAAATGGTACATTTAATATTTTTGCAAGTGTTTGTGCTAGAAGTGTTTTTCCAGATCCTGTAGGACCAAGTAACAAAACATTAGATTTTTGTATTTCAACACCTAGATCTCCTCCATCATTTAATATCCTTTTATAATGATTGTATACAGCTACAGAAAGAGTTTTCTTTGCATTTTCTTGTCCTATTACATATTCATCTAACTTTTCTTTTATTTCTTTTGGTTTTAATATATTTATATTACTTATGTCTTTTTTCTCATCTGTGTTTTCTTCTTCATTTTCTGCAATAAGCATTTCATTACATATTTCTATACATTCATCACATATAAAGGTTCCGTCTAAACCTTCTATTAATTTATTTGCAATATTTGCAGGTTTCCCGCAAAAAGAACAAATTGGTGTGTGTATATTTTTATTCATAAAATTCCTTTTTTATTTTTTTGTATTTTTATTTTCTTTTTCAACATCATTTCTTGTTGTAAATATTTCATCAATTAAACCATAATTTAAAGCTTCTTCTGCTGTTAAATAATGATCTCTTTCAGTATCATTTTTTATTTGTTCTAAGCTTTTTCCAGTTGCATCTGCAAGTATTTTGTTTAATTTTTCTCTTAATTTTATTATATGATTTGAGTGAATTTCTATTTCAGTAGCTTGTCCAGAAAGACCTCCACCTGCTATAAGTGGTTGGTGAATTAATACTTCTGAATTAGGCATTGCATATCTTTTTCCTTTTTCACCAGATGCAAGAAGTACTGCTCCCATTGATGCAGCCATTCCTATACATATAGTTGATACTGGACATTTTATATAATTCATTGTGTCAACAATTGCAAGTCCGTCTGAAATTGAACCACCTGGACTATTTATATATAGATAAATTTCTTTATCTGGATCTTCAGACTCTAAAAATAGAAGCTGTGCAATCACTGTACTTGCTGATGCACTATTTACTTCATCAGCTAAAAATATTATTCTATCTTTTAATAATCTTGAATATATATCATATGATCTTTCACCTCTTGATGATGTTTCAATAACATATGGTACTAATGCGTTTTTTTCTTCTAAATCCATTTATTCTCCTCATTATTTTACAATTTTTATTTCTTTTACTAATTTGTCTAATGCTCTTTTTATTTTTACAGAATTTTCTAAAGATTCTTTAAATTCTTTATACATTTCATTATTAGAAATTTCATCCATTGTTAAATTTGTTCTATATGCCAAATTATATTCTTTTATTTCATCTTCTATCTCTTTTTTAGTTGCTTCTTTTTCAGATTTTGCAAGAGAATTTACAACTATATTTAATTTAAGTTCATTAATTATTTGTTTTTTAGATTCTGCAATTATTTTTTCAAGTTCATCTGCAGGCATAAGAGTTTTTAAATCTAATCCTTGCATTTGATATTGTTTATTTGTTTTTTCAAAATCTAAATTAGCTTTCATTTTTGCATATTCATCAGAAACTTCTAATTTATTTTTTTCTACTAAATAATTTAAAGCTTTTTCTATTTTTGTATTTTTTATATTTTCTTCATCATGCTTTTTAATATGCTCTTCTATATGTTTTTTATATTCTTTAAGACTTTCATGACCTAAATCTTTTGCAAATTCATCATCTAATTTAGGTTTTTCAATTTCATATATATCAAGAACTTCTATTTCAAATTTTGCATCTTTACCTTGAAGACTTTCTTCTTGATATTTTTCTGGAAATGTTACATGTATATCTTTTTTATCACCTATTTTTAATCCTATCATTTGATCTTCAAATCCATCTATAAAGCTTTTTGAACCTATTACTAAATTATATTTATTTGAAGTTCCACCTTTAAAGTATTCATCTTCACCTTTTTCATTTTTTATAGATCCTTTAAAAGAAAGTTCTACTTCATCACCTTCTTTTATTTTGTAGTTTTTATCTTCTACTTTTTTTCTACTTGAATTTTGTTTTAAATCATTTTCTATTTGTTTTTCTACTTCTTCTTTTATATTCATTGATGCAGCATCAATGTCTTTTTGAGAAACTTCTATTTTATCTAATCCCTTAAGATCTACTGTATATGATACTGCAGCAGTTACTTTTAAAGTTAGACCATTTTTTTCTATTTTTTCCATATCAAATTCATCAACATCAAGCCCTACTACAGCAAGTAATTTATTATTTTCTTTTTCTATTTCTTTAGATATTTCTTCAGTTATATCTTTTTCCATTAAACTTTCTATAGCTTGATTTAAAAACATTTCTTTACCATACATTTTTATAGCTAATTCATATGGTACTTTACCTTTTCTAAATCCTGGAACTTGAATTATTTTTTTGTTTTTTTCAAATTCCTCTTTTATTTTTTTCTCTATTTCTTCATTTGAAACTTTTATTTCAAATTTTTCCTCACCTTTATTTAAATCTTTGTCTTTTATATTTTTTATTTCCATATTGTTCCTCTCTCCTTTTTTGCATAATAATTATATATAAATTGAGCTTTAAAAGCAAATCTTAAAATTAAAACTCTGTACCAAAACATGTACCTATAGCTTTTCCAGTTTCTATTAAATCATGGTCAATTGGTACAAATTTTGTACTTCCATTTTTAGCATTTGATGTTTGTCCAATTGTCTTGTTTTTTCCTATAACATTTTCAAGTGAAGTGTATGAAAATTTTCCATTTGTATATGTTACCATATTTCCAAACTTGCCTTCCATTGCAAGTTTCATAGCAGAACAGCCATATTGTGTTGCAATAAGTTTATCTGAAAATACTGGTGATCCACCTCTTTGTATATATCCAAGAGTTGTTGATCTAGATACAAATCCTGTAAGATCTTCTAATTGTTTTGCAACTATTTCTCCTACACCTCCAAAAACATTTGAGTCAATTCCTTCTGGAACTCCTTCTTTTTTTATAAATACTGAATTTCCATTTATATCTTTAGCACCTTCTGAAACAATAACTAAAGCGAATTTTTTTCCTCTTTCTTTATTTTTCAAAATATGTTTTGCAACAATATTGATATCATAAGGAAACTCTGGCATTAGTATAGCATCAGCTGCACCTGCAATTCCTGCATATAGTGCTATCCAGCCTGCATATCTTCCCATAACTTCAAGCACCATTATCCTATTATGAGATTTTGCTGTTGTTTCAAGTCTTGTTAAAGCATCTGTTGCAATATTTACAGCAGAGTCAAATCCAAATGTTTTATCTGTTTTTAAAACATCATTATCTATTGTTTTTGGTATACCAATAACATTTACACCAAGAACAGAAAAATCTCTTGCAGATTTTAATGAACCATCTCCTCCAAGAACAAAAACACAATCAAATTCTGCATCTTTTATCATTTTTACACAGTCCATACTTATATCTTTAAATTCTTTTTTTCCGTCTTTATCTGTAACTTCATAAGAAAATGGATTTGCATTATTTGATGTTCCTATAATAGTTCCACCTTCATCTATAATTCCATAACTTATATCACTTGTATCAAGCCTTATAAATCTATCTTCAATAAGTCCCTTATATCCTTCTAGATATCCATATACTTCTATATTGTTTTCTCTACCCATTTTTATTATTGCTCTTATTACAGCATTAAGGCCTGGTGCGTCTCCACCGCTAGATATTATTGCAACTCTTTTTAATTTTGAATTATTTTTCTTTCCTAAATTAAATATTTTGCTTTTTTTATTCATTTGTTTGTTTTCTTCAAGATTAATTGTTCTACTACTTTTATTACTTAAATTTAATCTTATTTCTCTTTTGTTTTTCATTTTTTACTCCATTTATTTTTTACCTAAAATTTTGTAAATATTAGATTTATATTTTTCAACACCTGGTTGATTAAACGGATTAACACCAAGAAGCTCTGCAGATATACTACAAGCTAGCATGAAGAATTGCATTAAATATGCTAAATTTTTCTCATTTAGATTACCCATTTCTATTAGTATATTAGGGACTTCTCCATCAACATGTGCTTTCATTGTTCCTATCATTGCTGATTTATTTATTTCACTTATGCTTTTTCCCTTTAAATAGTTTAATTGATCTAAATTATCTTCATCTTCACTTATTGTTATTTTGTCATCTCTTGTATTATTAAAAAACATAACTGTTTCAAATAAAATTTTTGTTCCATCTTGTATAAATTGACCTATTGAATGCAAATCACTTGAGAAAACAGCTGAAGACGGGAATATTCCTTTTTCATCTTTACCTTCTGATTCTCCAAAAAGCTGAACAAGCCATTTGTTTAAACATTCAAGCCTTGGTTCATAATTTACAAAAAGTTCTATTTTAAAACCTTTTTTATACAATAAATATCTTATAACTGCATATTGGAGTGCCGGATTATTTTTTATGTTTTTATCTGAAAAATCTTCTGATGCTTTTTTTATTCCAATTAATATTTTATCTATATCTATACCTGCTGCAGCTACTGGAAGAAGGCCTACTGGAGTAAATGCAGAATATCTACCGCCTATATTATCTGGTATTATAAATGTTTCTAAATTATTTTTATCTGCAAATGTTCTTAAAGCTCCTTTTTCTTTATCTGTAGTTATATATATTCTTTCTATAAATTTTTCTCCATATTTTTCTCTCATGAAATCTTTAAAAATTCTAAACGCTATTGATGTTTCAAGAGTTTTTCCAGATTTAGATATAACATTTAAAGATATCTTTTTGTATCTTAAATACTCTAAATTATCTTTTATATCCATTTCTGAAAGTGAATTACCTAAAAATATTATTTCTAAGTGATCATTTTTTTTCTGAAGAGCACTTACAATTGATTTCGCACTCATAAGTGAACCACCTATTCCTAAAACAACTAATACTTCAGATGTTTGTCTTATTTTTTTTGCTGCTTCTTTTATTCTTTTTATTTCTGTTTCATCTGTTTCATTTGGTAAATTCATCCAACCCAAAAATTTATTTTAATTATTTGTTTTTTCATCATATATTTTATCTTCAAAATTATTCATTATATTTTTTACATCATTATCATATTTAAAAATTTCTTCTTCTAAAAGATTTGTATTTTCAAAATTAAATTCCATATTTTCCCTCTATATAATATTTAAAGTATCTCTTGCTATCATTATTTCTTCATTTGTAGGAATAACCCAGATTTCAGCTTTTGATTCATCTGATGATATTAAAGCTTCTTTTCCTCTTACATTATTTTTTTCTTTATCTAGTTTTATTCCAAAACATTCTAAATATTCTAAAATCTTTTCTCTTGTTTCAGGTCCATTTTCTCCAAGTCCTCCTGCAAAAGCTATAGCATCAACACCATTTAAAAGACCTATATATCCTAATATAAATCTAGCTGTATTATATGCATTTGTTTCAAGTGCAAGTTTTGCTCTTTCGTTTCCATTATTTGCAGCTTCTTCAACATCTCTAAAATCTGAATGTACTCCAGATACACCTAATACTCCAGATTTTTTATTTAACATATTATCTAATTCATCATAATTCATATTATATTTTTTACCAATATATGTAACAACAGATGGATCAATGTCTCCACATCTTGTTCCCATTGGAAGTCCTGCAAGTGGCGTAAAGCCCATTGTAGTATCAACAGATTTTCCATTTTTAATAGCTGCAATTGATGCACCTTGTCCTAAATGACATGTAATTAATTTAAAATCATCTCCATCTTTTAAATTTTTAATTTCATTTAATCTATCTTTTATATATCTATGTGAAGTACCATGGAAACCATATTTTCTAATTTTGTCTTTTTCATAATATTCATAAGGAATATTATATATATATTGTACTTTTTCCATTGTTTGGTGAAACGCTGTATCAAATACTGCAACTTGAGGTACTCCTGGTAAATTTTTAGATATTGCTTCTATTCCGTCTAAGTTTGCTCCATTATGAAGTGGTGCAAGTGCTTTGTTTTCTTCAATACCTTTTATTACATCTTCATCTATTAATACAGATTTAGAATATTTTTCTCCGCCATGAACTACTCTATGTCCTACTGCATCAATTTCATTAATGCTTTTTATTGCATTATATTCATCTTTTACTATTTCTTCTAATATTGCTTTTATTCCTTCAACATGAGTAGGTGTTGGTTTTTCAACTTTATTTTTTATTTCACCTGCTTTATATGTACAAAAAGCATCATCACATCCTATTCTCTCATATGTTCCTTTTATTAAAACTTTTTCATCTGTCATATCTATTAATTGAAATTTTATAGATGATGAACCACAGTTTAAAACTAATATTTTCATTTATCTTCCTTTCTTGTATTTATGTTTTTAATTTTATATTTTTTCTCTTTTTTAATTGTATAATGTATTTACATATTTGTAAATCATATTAAGAAATTAAAGTTATTAAAATAACTCCTATAATTTCTTCAACACTAGATCCTCTTGAAAGATCATTTATAGGCATATTAATTCCTTGAAGAAGAGGACCATATGCTTTTCCTCCTGACATATATGATGCCATTTTATATCCTATATTTCCTGCATCTAAATTTGGAAATATTAAAAGATTAGCTTTTCCTGCAACATTATCTCCCGGTGCCTTTTTTTCTGCAACTTCTTTTATTATTGCAGTATCTAACTGCATTTCGCCACTTATATTTATTTTATCACTTTTCTTTTTTACTAAATTTACAGCATTTATTACTTTTTCTGTAGAAGATGATTTAGCACTTTTAAAACTTGAAAAAGAAAGACATGCAATATTTGCTTCTTTATTAAATATTTTTTTAAATGTTTTAGAAGATTCAATTGCAATTTCTGCTAATTCTTCATCACTTGGGTCAATATTAAGCCCGCAATCTGCCATGAAAAAAATACCATTTTCACCAAAATTTTTATTATTTGTATCAATTAAAAAATATGCTGAAACTAATTTACTTTCTTTTTTAGTTTTAATAATTTGAAGAGCAGGCTTTATAATATCTTTAGTTTTATGAACAGCACCTCCAACAACTCCATCTGCAATTTTTAATTTTAAAAGCATACAAGCATAATATATTTCATCTTTTAATATTTCTTTTGCTTCTTTTTTTGTAATTCCTTTTTCTTTTCTTAATTCATAAAAAATATCTACAATTTTCAAAAATTTTTCTTCATTTTCTTTTGCTAAATAATCTAATATATATATTCTTTCATTAAAAATTAAAGAAAGCTCTCTTGCTTTCTTTAATATTTTTTCTTTATTACCCAAAAGTATTATATTAGCAATATTTTTTTTAGAAATATATTCTGCCGCTTTTAATATTCTTTCATCTAAAGCTTCTGGAAGTATTATTGTTCTATTATTTTTTTTTGCTTTTTCTTCTAATTCCTTTATAAATTCCATATCTTACCTATTTTTTATTTGATTTTTTTAAAGCTTTATTTAAATTATCTAATGTAGCACTATCTACTTCATTTTGACGTTGTTTATCTAGTTTTTGTTTAATTATATTTACTTGTCTTGCACTCTCTTTTTCCATTCTAGATCTCTTGTTTACAAATATATATGTTATAGATATTATAGCTGTTGTTAAAAGAACTAAGAAAACTAAAGTTGCAAGCCTTTTTGAATTTAATTTATGAAAACCAATTGTTCTTTTTATTTCAATTTTTTTAGCTTCATCATTAAGATTCTTATAACCCACATTAGATAAATTATCTAATGCCTTCTTACCATCATCACTTGAAATGATCTTTTCAAACTCTTTTGCATCTTTTTCTGTAAGATCTGTTTTTCTTCTACCACCAATTAAATTATTATTTCTTCTGTCATCTCCAGATCTTCTATCTTTAAAATCTTCATTTCTTTTTACATCATTTCTTCTTTCTTCTCTTTTTTCTACATTTAGATCTTTTAGAACTTGATCCTTTATATTCATTTCATTATTTTCTTTGCTTTTTTTATTTTTTTCATTTTTCATTCGTCACCACCTCAATATGGACATTCTTTAAAAATAAAATATCAATACAAAAATAAATATTCAAGAAATAATGAATAAAGTTAAAATATTGCAATTTTAAATTATTTATTTAATACATCTTTAATAAATGGAGCTGTTCTAGATTTAGTATTTTTAGAAATTTCTTCTGGAGTACCTTTTGCAATTATTTCACCTCCGGCATCTCCCCCTTCTGGTCCTAAATCTATAATATAATCTGCTGATTTTATTAAATCCAAATTATGTTCTATAACAATTACTGTATTACCGGCTTCTACTAATTTGTCTAAAATCTTTATTAATTTTTTAACATCATCAATATGAAGTCCAGTTGTTGGTTCATCTAATATATATAAAGTTTTACCAGTAGATATTTTTGAAAGTTCTTTTGCAAGTTTAATTCTTTGAGCTTCACCTCCAGATAAAGTTTTAGAATTTTGTCCAAGTTTTATATATCCAAGACCAACATCAACAAGAAGTTTTATCTTATTATATAATGAAGATCTATATGCTTTTTTATTTTCAAAAAACTCTAATGCTTCATCTGCAGTCATATTTAGTATATCTGAAATGTTTTTTCCTTTATATTTAACCTCTAAAGTTTCTCTATTATATTTAGTTCCACCACAAATTTCACATGTTACAAATCTATCTGGCATAAAATACATAGATATTTTTTTAACACCATCACCCTTGCAAGATTCACATCTACCTCCTGGTACATTAAATGAAAATCTAGATTTATTATATCCTCTTATTTTAGCTTCTTGTGTCTCACTAAATATATCTCTTATTCCATCAAATGCTCCTATATATGTTGCTGGATTTGATCTAGGTGTTCTACCTATTGGAGATTGATCTATATTAATAACCTTGTCTATATTTTCTATTCCTTTTATCTCTTTATATCTACCAGGTCTTTCACTTGTTTTATTTATTTTACTATTTACAGCTTTATAAAGTACATCAGATATTAAAGATGATTTTCCAGAACCAGAAACCCCTGTTATGGCTGTGAATGTTCCAAGAGGAAATTTTACATTTATATTTTTTAAATTATTATGTTTTACCTCTTTAAGCTCAATATATTTTCCATTTCCTTTTCTTCTTTTTTTAGGTATATCTATTTTTAATTTTCCAGAAAGATATTTCCCAGTAAGAGATTTTTTATCTTTTAATATTTCTTTTGGTGTTCCTTTGAAAATAACATTTCCGCCTAATCTTCCAGCACCTTCACCAATATCTATTATATAATCTGCTTCCATCATTGTTTCTTCATCATGTTCAACAACTATAACTGTATTTCCTAATTCTTTTAATTTTTTAAGTGTATTTATTAATTTTTTATTATCTCTTTGATGAAGTCCTATACTTGGTTCATCAAGTATATATATAACTCCTGAAAGACCACTACCTATTTGTGTTGCAAGTCTAATTCTTTGGGCTTCACCTCCAGAAAGGCTTGATGCTTCTCTTGATAAGCTTAAATAAGATAATCCAACATCTATTAAAAAATTTAGTCTTGTTATTATTTCTTTTAATATTTCTTTAGATATTTCATACTCTTCTTGACTAAGTTCTAAATTTTCTAAAACCTCTTTTATCTTATCTATAGGCATAGAAGTAAGTTCATATATATTAAAGTCTCCTACAAATATATTAAGTATTTTTTCTTTAAGCCTTGCTCCTTTACATACTGGACATTCTTGCTCTGTCATATATAGTTCATAAAATCTTCTTTGAGAGTCAGATTTTGTTTCTCTATGTCTTCTTTCAAGAGTTGGTATAACCCCTTCAAATGTAGTTATATTTTCTATTTTTCTTCCAATTGAATTATATTCAAATTTAATTTTTTCATTGCCTGTTCCATATAATATTTTATCCATAAATTCTTTTGGTAAATCTTTTATCTTTTTATTCTTTATATCTATACCATAATGTTTTCCAAGAGACTCAAAATATATTTTAGCCATAGTACTTCCTTTTTTCATAGTACTTGCACCAAATGCTTTAATTCCATCATATAGTGTTTTTTCTTTATCTGGTATTATTAAATCTTCATCCATTTTAAGTAAATATCCAATACCTGTACAATTCTCACATGCACCATATGGATTATTAAAAGAAAATATTCTAGGGCTTATTTCTTCATATGATATGCTTTTATGTATATAACATGAATAATTTCCGCTATATGTAATTTCTTTATTATCATAAATTACTTTTACAAGTTTATTTGAATATTTCATTGCTACTTCAACAGATTCTGATAGTCTCTTTTTTATATCTTCTTTCATTATTAATCGATCAACTATTATATCTATATTATGTTTTTTATTTTTATCAAGAGATATCTCATCAAAAGATAAGTCATAATTTTCTCCATCAATTATAACTCTTACAAAACCTTCTTTTGAAAGTTTTTCTAAAGTTTTCTCATGCATACCTTTTTCACCTATAACGCAAGGTGAAAGAATTTGAATTTTAGTTTTTTCTGGAATTTTAAGAATTTCATCTACTATCTGATCAACACTTAATTTTTCAATAATTCTTCCACATTTAGGACATCTAGGAACACCTATATTTGCATAAAGAAGTCTAATATAATCATAAATTTCTGTAACAGTTCCAACTGTTGATCTAGGATTGTTAGATGTTGTTTTTTGATCTATTGCAATAGCAGGAGACAGCCCACTAATGCTTTTTACTTTTGGCTTATCCATAACTCCTAAAAATTGTCTTGCATAACTAGATAAGCTTTCAACATATTTTCTTTGACCTTCTGCATAAATTGTATCAAAGGCTAAAGATGATTTTCCAGATCCAGATACACCTGTTATAACTACTAAATTGTTTTTAGGTATATCTAAATTTATTTTTTTTAAATTATTTTCTTCTGCTTCCCTTATTTTTATATAATTATCCATTTTTCCTCATTTATTTAATTTATATTTTTTATTATAACATAACTAAAATCTAAAACAAATAAAAAAGGTATTGACAAATTTGTCAATACCTTCTTTATTTTTAACATTTAAGAGCAGATATGTCTCTTATAATGCTGGAAGCTCTCGCTTCCAGCATTCCGTATGCTGACATTAACTGTTTGTTTTCCATATATTCAGATTGAATATATTTAACAAGTCTTAGTAACTTGTCTGTTCTTTTAAGAACCAACTTTTTGTTTTCTGCGCTTTTTTCTCTTAATCTGAATTTTCTTGCTTTTGCATCACAAAAAACAAGATTATCTACCTGCTCGGTCTTTTCATAACTACGTGCGATTGCTTTTAATATAGCAAAATCATACATCTCGCCTTTGTTCTTTCTTTGACCATATGCATGGATGTTTTCCATCATATTTTGTGTTTTTTCAATCAATGAATTTGCATTCATTTCAGCGACATTTGAGTTCTTTTCTATTAAGTATTCCAATTCTTCTTGGAAGTTCTTTTGGGTATCTAAGTTTGCTTTATTTAACATATAAATGACCTCCATTTATTCAAAAGTTTCCTTCTTGCTGTTCTTTGATAACACAAAATCTTTCAGACCATATAACCACCACCTCTATGTAAGTTTATTTAAACCTACTCTACAAAATTTTATAATTTAATTATACCAGGATTTAAAAGATAAATCAATTTTAGCAAAAAAAATGCGGGCTCATAATGCCCGCTAAGTTAATGGAGAAATATTTTGAAAACATGATAGATTGATCGAATCGAGGTTTGAGGTATTTTGTAGAGGTCACACAAATAAAACTTACACAAATTGGGGTAAATATTTCTCCTTCTAGAATTCTCCTTGATAACAAAATCTTGTTAAAGCAATCTTTAATACATATAAATTATATATTGAATATCTGTTTTTTGCAAATTTTTGCTTTATTTTTTCATTATGTCATTTAGCATTTTTATTTTATCTCTTATTTCTGCTGCTTTTTCAAACTCTAAATTGTTTGCAGCATCTATCATTTCTTTTGTTAAATCATCTATTAATTTATTTAAATCTTCATTTGTATATTCTTTAGATTCATCATAAACTTTTCCAACAGAAATTATTTCCCTTATATCTTTTTTTATTGTTTTAGGAACAATTCCATTTTTTATATTATATTCTTCTTGAATATCTCTTCTTCTGTTTGTTTCTTTTATTGCCTTTTCCATAGAATCTGTAAGCTCATCACCATACATTATTACTGTTCCATCACTATTTCTGGCTGCTCTTCCTATTGTTTGAATAAGTGATCTTTCTGATCTTAAAAATCCTTCTTTGTCTGCATCTAAGATAGCTACTAAAGATACTTCTGGTATATCTAATCCCTCTCTTAAAAGATTTATTCCCACTAATACATCAAATTTACCAAGCCTTAAATCCCTTATTATTTCAATTCTTTCAAGCGTTTTTGTATCTGAATGCATATATTTAGCCTTAATATTAAGACTTTCTAAGTAACTACTTAAATCTTCTGCTTGTTTTTTTGTAAGTGTTGTAACTAAAACTCTTTCTTTTTTCTTTTCTCTTTTTTTAATTTCATTTATTAAATCATCTACTTGCCCATCTGCTGGTTTTACTATTACTTTTGGATCTAAAAGTCCAGTAGGCCTTATTATTTGCTCTATAACTTTTCCTCCAGATTTTTCAATTTCATAATCCCCTGGAGTTGCTGATACAAATATACATTTATTTATTCTTTTTTCAAACTCTTCAAATTTAAGTGGTCTATTATCTAGTGCAGAAGGTAGTCTAAATCCATAATTTATTAAATTTTCTTTTCTTGCTCTATCTCCATTATACATTGCTCTTACTTGTGGTATTGTTGCATGTGATTCATCTATAAAAAGAATATAGTCTTTATCAAAGAAATCAAAAAGAGTATATGGTGGTTCACCTTTTTTTCTACCTGAAATATGCCTTGAATAATTTTCTATTCCTTGAACAAATCCTGTTTCTCTCATCATTTCAATATCAAAAAGTGTTCTTTCTTTTATTCTTTGTGCTTCTATTAATTTATTTTGAGATTTAAAAAACTCTACTTGTTCTTCCATTTCTTTTTGTATATTTTCAATTGCTCTTTCCATTTTTTGACTTGTTGTTACATAATGTGAGTTTGGAAATATAGCTGTATAATCAAGCATATATGTTTTTCTTCCTGTAAGTGCATTTACTTCATAAATTTTATCTATCTCATCTCCAAAAAAATCTACTCTTATGGCTTTTCCTTCCATATTTGAAGGATATATTTCAAGAACATCACCTTTTGCTCTAAAATTTCCTCTTTCAAAAGCTAATTCATTTCTAGTGTACTGCATATCTATTAACTTTTTCATTACATCTTCTCTAGAAATTTCATCACCTTCTCTTAAAAAAAGTACTAATTCTTCATAATCCTCTGGATCTCCAAGGCCATATATACAAGAAACAGATGCTACAACTATGACGTTTCTCTCACTCATAAGAGAAGCTGTTGTACTATGCCTTAGTTTATCTATTTCATCATTTATACTTGCATCTTTTTCTATATATGTGTCTGAATGTGCAACATATGCTTCTGGTTGGTAATAATCATAATATGATACAAAGTATTCTACTCTATTTTCTGGAAAAAGTTCTTTAAATTCTGAATAAAGTTGACCTGCAAGTGTTTTATTATGTGCTAAAACAAGTGTCGGTTTATTAATCTTTTCTATTACATTTGCCATAGTAAATGTTTTTCCAGAGCCTGTAACACCTAAAAGCATTTGAAATTTATCCCCATTATTAATACCAGAAACAATTTTATTAATTGCTTCTGGCTGATCACCTGTTGGTTTAAATTTAGATTTTATTTTAAAGTCTTTTTTAATTTTTTCTTTGCTTTTCATTTTTCCTCTATTTTATTTTATATGCATGAATTATAACTCTGTCTGCATTTGTTTTACCACATGTTGCAAGTGTTATCATTTTTTTTATTTCAGATATGTCTTCTTTAAAATTATACATACTTCTTTTTTGCATTTCTTGTGCATATTTTTTAAGTTCATTTTCTAAAACAGGAGTTCTTAAATTAATATTTTCATCCTTATCTTGATATATAGAAAATATTTTATATTTTTCTACTTTTTTATCATTAGATATATAAATGATTTTATCTTTATCACTCATATTATTTATATAATTGTTTTTTGCTAATTTCATAAGAGGTGAAAACATAGTTTTGCCATCTCTCATATTATGTCCATATATAATAATGTTAAGATCTTCACCATTTAATTTATTTCTGTAATCTGCAAAAATCCATCCAGACATATTATATTTTTTATTAAAATCATGTGAAATATAATAATCATTATTATTTGTTTGTACCACTACATTTTTTATACCAGTATTTGGAAAATCTAATATAAATTTAGAATCTTTATTTTTTTCTTTTAATTTAGATAAATTTATACTAGAAATTTTATTGTCTTTTGTTTTGTCATTTATTATTTGTTCTATTTCATTAGATATATCTTTATTTTTTTTAACATCCAAATAATATTTTAAAATATATCTTCCTGAAACTAACATCAAAACTAAGAAAAACAAAATTAATATATCAAAAAATATATTTTTATTTCTCTTCTTTTTTTGTTTTTTTTCTTTTCTTTTTTCTCTTCTTTTCTCGTTTTTTATTCTTCTTTTTCTTACATTTTCATTTTCATTATTCATACTTACCTCTATAAATACTATGCTTTTATTATATGTATTTATCCTAATTAATTCAAATAAAAAGCAAGGATAAACCTTGCTTTTATAATTTTATTTTTTTTATTATTTTAATCTTTTTTATATTTTATTATCTATTTTAATTATTTATTTTTAGATTTTTTATATAAAACAATTCCAGTAGCTGTTAATGCTATACCAAATACAACGCTTGCTAAAATAATTTCTGAACCAGTTTTTGGTGTTTTAGATGTTTTTTCTTCTTTTTCTTCTTTTTTCTCTTTTTCTTTTTTACTTGGTTTTGTTTTTTCACCAACTATTTCAGGATTTTTTGGTTCTGCTGGAATAGCAGGTTGTGCTGAAGCTATTTTAAAGTTTCCACTAACTTCTCCATCTTCTGAAACAATTGTTAATTTATATGTTCCATCTAATAGACTTGATAAAAATGATTTTTTTAAAGTTATTTTTGTTGAACCTTCTTCTGCTGTATAATTTTCTGGATCTAAAGTTTCACCATCAAGTTTAACTTCTAGGAATTTATTAAATGGTGCATTTGAAACAAATACCATTTCTTTATTTCCACTTTTATCAACTTTATTCCATGCAGTTTTTGGTTCTTCTTTTAATTCATATTTTATTTTTTCTTCATCTTTAACTGGATTTGTAGCATCATTTATTATGTATGAAACATTTGCATTTACTATTCTATTTGGCTCAGCTTTTGAAGCTATTTTCATTTTTAATATTGCTGGTTTTGAAAGAATATCTTTTATAGGTAATGTTTGAACATTTTTTCCAGGTGCAAGTTGATTAGCAAGTTCTGATGCAATTATCATTTTAACCATTTGATCACCTTGTGCTTTTAAAACTTCTCTTGAAAATTCATTTCCATTAACCATTATAGATTCTACTACATAATTTCTATCTGGAGTATCTTCTAATATTTTTAAAATTCCTACTACTGATCCTGTTCCATTAAACTGTTTATATGTAAGAGTTGGATCACCTGCATAATTTATTTTTACTTTTCCTGAGTTTGTATCAAATTCATAATTTGCTTTATATTCTGCTAATTTTTCTTTGTTTAGATTTTCATCCATTATTTTTTCAACTTCTTTATAAAATCCTGCTTTTATTTGTGCATCTGTTTGAGCTGCAAAAACATTTAGATTAATTAATAACATCATTGCTACTAAAACAACAGCAAGAATTTTTATACTTTTTGTTTTTCTCATATTTTCTCCTTTGATTATTATATTTTTATAATATCTTCTTTTTTTAAAAAAATCAATTTTTTTTATTTTTCTCAATATATTCTTTTTGATCTATTTTTTCATTAAGTATATCTAAATTCTTATCTAATATGATTTGTTCTTTTTGTTTTTTATTTAATCTTTTTATATGATATTCCAATTTTGCCGCTTTTTTTCTTGAATCTGTTTCAAAATATATTTCTAATTTTTTAGCTCCTACTTTTTTTGTATATTTTGCTGCTTTTTTATCTTTTGTAAAATGTTCATTCATTCTTCTTTTTATATCTTTAGTAATTCCTGTGTATATAGATTCATCCATGCATCTTAGCATATATACAAAGTATTTATCTTGCATTTTTTATCCTTTTTACATTGTTCCTTTTTTTATTACATCTATAATATTCATATCATCTATTTTAGATCTTGCATATCTCATAGTTGTAAAAATTATAATCATTACTGCAAATATTACTATTAAAATACTTTTAATACTTAGATTGATCTCTAATGATACTTCTTTAGAAATTGCAGTTTCAAGTATTTTTAATAATACAAATGATGTTATTATTCCATAAATAATTACTTTTATTCCATAAAGTATTGATTCAAAATCTAACATTTTTCTCATTTGTTTTTTAGTCATTCCCATAGATTTTAAATTTGCAAATTCTCTTTGTCTTAATATTATATTTGTAGATATTGTGTTAAATACATTAGATACAGATATAAGTACTATAAGTCCAATAAATCCATATATTAATATTTTTATTATTATAGTAACAGCTCTTACACTTGCAAATATCATTCCTATATTTTCAAAATATTTAGAATGTGTAATATTAGAATTTTTATTATTTTGATCGTTATTTTGATTTGCTCTCATATAGTCTTCAAACTCTGTTATTTCATCTTTATTAAGATTTTTTGTACTATATAATTTATTAAAGTTTATTGAAGGTCTATAATATGATTTCATATTTTCTTTTAAATCTTTTAATATATCTTTATTGTTTATTTCTTCTTTTGACATATTTTTTAAACTTTCATTATAACTATACTCATTTATATTCTTACCATACTTGTTATCTAACTCTTCTTTTTTATCTATATAATCTTTATATATCTTTAAAAATGTATTTTTATTTACAATAACTGCACCAAGATCGTTTTGAAACTCCATATTTTTAGCTGTTGGAAAGCCTTCATCTATTACTTTTGAAACTTTTAAATTAGAAAAATTAATATATTCTTGTTTTAATTCTTTATTTTTTTCATCAAATATATCTTCTCTTGAATAAATATCTATATCTTTTTTAGCATTTTTTAATATTTTTATATTATAATATTTATTTCGTGAATTTTTAACAAAATTTCCTACAATTACAGCCTCTCCATCTTTTAGTTCAGCTTTATTCTTTTTTAAATAATTATCTAAAACTTCGCCTTCTGCACATATTAATTTGGTACTAAACTTTTTATCTATATTTTCTTTTTCAAACTCTTCTGTTTTTTCTCTTTTTTCTTCATTTTGAATCTTCATTCTTTTTTTATCATTTTTTATATGATTTATATATTTGTTTTTTTCTTTTTCATTAACATTAAAATCATCATATGAAAGTATTGTTTGATTATTTATACTTAAAATATTTAATTTATTTAAATCTTTATATTTTTTATCTTCAAGTACATTATCTAAAGTGTTTTTAAGCTCATTCATATATTCATCATTTTTTATATCTTTTGTATTTTTTATATTTTTGTTTTTAAAATCTTTGTTTGCTTCATCAATATATCCATAAGATATATAGTCTGCTATTTTAAACACATCTGGAGATAAATTATTTGTCTCAGCACTTCCTATAGAAAGTGTATTATGTACTATTAAAAATATTACAACTGAAACTGTTAAAGATAATATAGTTATTCTGTATTTACCTCTACTTCTTTTAAGAGATTTATTTGCAAGATCTCCTTCTATTCCAAAAAGCTTTTTAGATAAAAATCCAGTTTTTACTTTTTTAGGTTTTATTACAATCTCATCAATACCTTTTATAGATTCTATAGGTGATGTTTTAGAAGCTTTTCTTGCTGGCCTTAATATACCTAGATATGTAACTATATATGTAACAATTATAGTTGTTAAAATAACAGCCCAGTTAAATACCATTTCAAGTTTTATATCAATCATCTTTGCAAAACCTGCATTTGCTTGCATTGTTATTAAATTTTTAATTAATTTATTAAGCATAAAGTAAAGTATTTTTATTCCAATAAGTCCTAACAAAAATCCAAATACAAGTCCTAATGTTGCCATAATAAATGCTTCTATTTTTACAAGTTTTTTTATTTGTTTTTTACTTGCACCTATTGATATAAGCATTCCATAATCTTTTCTTCTTTCAGTTATAGATATTGTAAAACTATTATATATAACTAGTATTGTTGCAACACCAATTACACCAAATAAAAAGATTTGTACTATCCATAAAGCTTTAGTCATATTATCTTCATTTGTTCTATCATAAGGAAGAAGTAAATATGAATTATATTCTACATTTTCGCTTTCATTTACTTTTTGATTTTCTTTTAATAAATTATTTGCTTTTAAGATTTTTTCAAGATCTTTTAATGCAGTTGTTTTATTTTTAAATGTTAAAGATACTCCTAAATCTTTTTCTTTCTTTAGCAGATTTTCTTTTTCAAAATCTTTAATTATAAATATAGCAGTATAATTTATTCTATTTCCAGATGTCACATAATCTATTTTTATTTCATCAATATCTTTTGTTGATGCATCTCCATCTAGTTTTACTGCTTTTATTGTTTTGTTTTTTAAGTTTTTTTCTTGAAGTGATGTTTTTACATTTTCAGTTACTATAACACTTCCTTCTTTTAATTTTACATTATCTTCTTTTATCTTAGCAAAATAAATTTCTGGATCTTTTTCAATCTCTTTTTTATCTATATAATAAAGTCTTGCCTGTGCTTCATATTTTCCATCATTATTTCTTGTTTTTAAAGAATATATATCTTTTTCGACATATGGTGCTACATTTTTAAATTTAATATTTTCTTTTAAATTTAAAACATCATTTTTATTTAAATTTTTTATTATTGTCTCACTATTTCCATCAGCTGATCTTTCTACATCTGAAATTATTTTTTTACTAGATTCTGCAAGCATTGATACAGTCATTATCATTGAAACTGCTATCATAAGTCCGATTATTGTAGCTATTGTTCTTTCTTTATTTGTTTTTAAATATTTTATTGTTAAATCTTTAAAAAAATTCATTTTTCCTCCTTTCTATACCAAAGTTTTATCTTCAATTATTTTTCCATCTTCTATTGTTATCATTCTGTCTGCCATAAGTGCCAAATCTTCATCATGTGTTATCATAAGTATAGTTTGTCCTAAAGACTTATTAGTGTATTTTAAAAGCTCCATTATTTCTCTTGCATTTTTAGTATCCAAATTTCCTGTAGGTTCATCTGCAAGTATTATTGATGGATTATTTGAAAGTGCTCTTGCAATAGATACTCTTTGTTCTTGACCACCAGATAGTTCATTTGGAAGATTTTTTGTTTTTGTTTCAAGACCTAATCTTTTTACCATTTCATTAAATTTTTCTTTATCTACTTTTTTACCATCTAAAAGTATTGGTAAATTTATATTTTCTTCAACATTAAGAATTGGAAGAAGATTATAGAATTGGTAAATAAGTCCTACTTCACGTCTTCTAAATATTGCTAATTTTTCTTCATTTAAAGAATAAATATCTGTCCCATCAATATATATTTTTCCAGAACTTGGTTTATCTACTCCTCCTATCATATGAAGAAGTGTAGATTTGCCTGATCCAGATTTTCCTACTATTGAAACAAATTCTCCTTTTTGAACTGAAAAAGAAATATCGTCAACTGCTTTAACAAAATTACTTTTTCCTTTTTTCCCATAAAATTTACATAAATTTTCTACTTTTAATATTTCCATTAAGAATCCTCCTTTATATTTATATAATAAATTATTAAAATGACTTTTAAGTGACATTTAAAAAAGTAGTATAAAAATACTACTTTTTTTAATTTGCTTTATTCTCTTCTTTTTCTTTTTTCTAATTTTTTAACTATTTTTATTTTTTGTTCATTTTAAACTATTAGTTATCAAAATGAGTATGTTTTGTAACCCATTTTTTCATAGCAAGATGTACCCAAAAACCATATATTCCCAATGTTATAATTGTAAGAAGAAGCCACTTTATCCAATTTCCAAAAAGCCCTAATGCAGTACCATCAAATCTTAATCTTCTTCCATTTATTACAGTATGTTTTGCCATATATCTTTCAACTATTACAGTTGCCCAAGGTGCACATATTCCTAATGTAAATACTGTTATAATAATTCCTACAAGTCTTGTTAATACAAGTTCTAACAGCCCTCCATCAAAATACGATTTACTTACTGTTGTTACTCCTACATATTGATTGTTTGGTAGATTTTCTTCCATAATTTTCCCCCCTTTTTTTATTTTCTTTTTTTGTTTTATTTGTATTTATATTTTTGTTTTTCTTTTGTTATCTTAAAATATTAATTCTAAACTCACTGCCTTTGCCTTTTTCAGATTTAACATCAATAAAGCCACCTTGTTCTTCAATTATTTTTTTAGCAATATTTATCCCTATTCCAATGCTTTTTTTATCTGAATTTTTACCTTTGTAAAATCTTTTAAAGACATTTTTTATTTCTTCTTTTTCCATACCTTCACCTTCATCTTTTATTACTATTCTTTTGTAAATTGCTGTTTTTTGAAGATATATGTATATTTTGTTTTGTTCTTTAGTATGCTCTATTGCATTTTTTAATATATTTCCTACCGCTTCTTCTGTCCAAATTTTATCTATATTTAATATTTCTTCTTGTTTTTCAAATACTATTTTTACATTTTTTAATTCTATTAAATATTTAAAATTTTCTAATATTTTTTCTATAAATTCATTGTATTTTACTTCTTCTTTTTTAAAATTTATTGTTTTTGAATCAAGTCTTGCCATTTTTAATAATTCTTCTATTAAAAATGATATTTTATTTATTTCATTTTCTATATCTTGTATCTTTTTTAAGCTTTCTTCATTTTCTTTGTTTTTTTCTAATTTATTTTTTATTAAAAATATTTTTAAATTTATATTAGATATTGGTACTCTTAATTGATGTGCAATATCTGATATAAATTCTTCTATATTTTTTTTATTTTTTTCGTCAATTGATTTTAATTTAAAAATATTAGATATATTTTTATTTATTAATGACTTTTCTATAGATTTTTCATTTTCATTAAATTTTAAACTATTAAAATATATTTTACCTTTCAAATTATCTTCAATTATTTTTCTTACATCTTTTATATCTCTTAATACTTCTTTTTCTTTTTTATATATTAATAATATATATATAATATATATTATTAAAAATATATTTGAAAATATTATTATGTCTTTTATGTAATCCTTTTTATATATATTTTCCTCATCTTTTAAAAAGTTTTCTTCTATTCCGTATTTATCTAATAATTGTTTTCTTTTTTTATTTATATCTTCTGCACTCTCTTTGCTATCTTTTTCTTTATCTATTTTAGAATAATTTTCTAAAATATTTTTTAATTCATTTTCGTTTTTTTTATTTATTTCATAACTTTCTACAATATTATTTTGTATATTGTTTTTTATTTTCTGATATCTATATTTTGCAGTAAAAGAATAAATTAATATAATTATTAAAAGAATATATATATATTTTAAAAAAAAGGAAAAATATATTTTAAGGTCATTAAAATATTTTTTCTCTTTCATTTCTTCTTTTTTATATTCACTTTTATTTTCTATTTCTTTTATTTTATTAGTTTTCATTAATCTTATATCCCATACCTCTAATAGATATTAAAAAATCCTTATCTTCATTTTTTAATTTTTCTCTTATTCTTTTTATATATACAGATACTGTATTATCGTTTACATAATGATCTGTTTTTTCATATATTAAGTCTTTAAGCTCATCCCTTGAGATTATCCAATCTTTTTTCTCAAAAAATCTCTCAATTATTTCATATTCTAAATATGTTAAAGGTATTTCTTCTAAATTTTCTTTTTTATATAATTTTTTCTTTTTTATATCTAAAATATATTCACCTATTTCTATTTTAGTAGTTTTTTCTTTTTTTCTAATTAAATTTCTAATTTTAGAAAGAAGAACTTCTACATTAAAAGGTTTTGTAATATAATCATCTGCTCCTAAATCAAGACCTATTACATTATCTTCTATTGAATCTCTTGCTGTTAAAAATATGCATATTTTATTTTCTAAATTTATTTTTTTTTTTATTTTTTTAAAAAGTTCAAATCCAGATAAATATCCAAGATTTATATCTATTAAAAATATATCTATCTCTTCTTTTATTTTTTTAGCAGCCTCATCATATGAATAAGCACTAAAAACATTATATCCTTCTTTTTCAAATATTTCTTTTAGTGAATCATTTAAGTCTATTTCATCTTCAATTATTAATATATTTTTCATTTTTCACCTTTTACTTGCCTATATCTTTAATATATTTAGCTTTTACATTTAATAAAGTTATTCCTGGATTTTTATCCATTTCTACACTTATTATATTTGGATGATTATATATATTTCTTACATAATTTAAAATAGTTTGACCATATTTATATCCATGTACTACAACAATTTGTTTTATATTATCTTGAAGGTAGTCTAAAGTTATATCTAATTCATACTTTATTTCTTCTACAGTCATTCCATGTGCATCTATTTTTATTCTATTTTCATATGGTACAAACATTTTCATCCTTTCTAAATTTTTATATTTATTTCTTTTGTAAATATTTCTTTAATTAAAGCGGCAAATTCTTTTTTTACATCATCTTCTAGATTAAAGTTAAATATATCTTCTATTTTAGAATTGTAAATATATTTGATAGCTTTAAATATATTTATATTAAGTAAATATTTTTTATTTAATTTTTCTATTTTTTCATTTTTTAAAATGCTTTTTGCTTTCTTTTTATCTTCCTCTTTTATTTTTTCATCTTCATATCTATATTCTTTTAAAACACCTATATTTTCAAAATATATACAAAACTTTTCTTCTATTCCTTTGTTTTTTTTATTTTCTTTTTTTACCTTATTTTGTTTTTTTTCTTCTGTTTCTTCTTTTTTGCTCTCTTTTAAATTAATACCTAAACCCATTTCATAAAGAAGTCTTGCTATAAATATATTAAAAACAAAATTTGAATCCTTGTCTTTTTTAGCTAAATAATTAAGTGTAAAAACACCAAGCTTCATATATGTATATACTTCCATATTTTCTGGTGATACACTTTTTAATATTTTAAGTATTTTAAAACCTACATCCATTTTAGAATAATCAAATCTTATATCATAAAAGACATCAACAATCTCTGCACTATTTATATAATACATAGTTGATCCTTCGTAAAGTACAAAACTTGAAAAAGAAAATACTTGTGTTGCTGCAAGAAGATTACTTTTAGGTCTTCTTGCTCCTTTTGCAAAAGCAGTTATTTTTCCCATATTTGATGTAAGTATTGTAATTACTTTATCATAGTCACCTGAGTTTGCTTCAGACAAGACTATACCATGCGTTTTTTTTATTTTACTATATGCCATATTTTCCTTAACTCTTAAATCTTTTTATAATATTTGGATCATCAAGCCAATTTTTTTTAAGTTTTACAAATAATTTTAAATTAACTTTTTCGTCTAATAATTTTTCAATATCTAATCTTGCAGTTGTCCCTATTTTTTTTAGCATTTCACCATTTTTTCCAATTACTATTCCTTTATGATTTTCCCTTGATACATAAATATTTGCTTCAATATCTGTAATATTTTCTCTATTTCTAGTTTTCCTATTTTTAAATTTAATTACTTCAACATATATTTCATGTGGTATTTCTTCTCTTACAAATTTTAAAACTTTAAGCCTTATTATCTCTTCAACCATTTCTCTTATGCTTCCATTTGTATACTCATCATCTGGAAAATATTTTGGTCCAAAAGGAAGTGCTCTATATATTTCATCATAAAGAGTTTCAAGCCTTGTTCCTTTTTCTGTTTTAGCAGATATTGGAATTATACTTATATAATTATATCTTTTACTATATTCAGATATTTTAAGAAGAATATGTTCATTTTTAACCATATCTTCTTTATTTAATATTAATATTGCTTTTTTATTCTCCTTTTTTAAACTTTCAATAATTTTAAAATTAAATTCACTTATTTTTTTCTCTTTAAGAGAAACTACATGTATTACTAAATCTGCATCTTTTATATTTTTCATTGCTTCAAAATTAAGTATATCTGATAGTTTTGATTCTCTTTTATGAAGACCTGGTGTATCTATAAATATTGCTTGCATTGCATTATTTGTATATATTCCTAAAATATTTTTTCTTGTTGTTTGTGGTTTTGGTGTTACTATTGATAGATTTTCCTTTATTAATCTATTTATTATTGTAGATTTACCTACATTTGTTTCTCCTATTACGGCAATATATCCTGATTTAAAATTTTTATTCATATTTTTTCTTTCTTTTTATTTTTTTTATTTACTTTTTTTATTTCTTCATATTTTCTTATTTATATTATATCTAAATTATACATTTTTAATTTAAGGCTTTCAAATTTTAAAAAGGATTATATTTTTTTATAATCCTTTTTTACTTCTTTATATGTTTTAGTTTTTTTATTTTATATTTTTTATTTTATATTTTTTCTTTCATTTTTTTCATTTCTTCTTTTAATTATTTGGGACATAATCTTTATCTATAATAAGTATTGGTTTTAAAGTTTTACCAGAATTTGAATCATTTGCTGCTATATTTATATCTTCAAAATCATAGAATTTACAAATTTTTTCAAATGGGAAAAGACCTTTTTTATTTAAATTAAGCATTTGTTTTATACTTACTTGTGGTACAGCATTTCCCATAAGTACACCTTTTATAGTTTTTGTTGTTGCAACAATATCTAAGAATGGTTTCATAGTTATTTCATTTGATGTAACTGCAAGTGGTGCATAAATTCCACCTTGAGCTGTTGCATCAAGTGCAAGTCTCATAACACTTTCAACTCCAGTTGTATCTATTGTACTCATACCACCTGCTGGAATTATTTTATGTATTTCATCTAAGACATTTTCTACTTCATTTGAATTTATTTTATGTGTTGCTCCAAGTTCTAATGCTGTATTTAATCTATGCTCATGTCTATCTACTGCAATTATTGGATTACATCCTACCGCTTTTGCAGCCATTATACAGGCATCTCCAACTGTTCCTGTTCCAAAAACTATCATTGATGAATCTGGTTCTGGTTTTATTCCATTATATACTGCACCTAATCCTGTTAAAAATCCGCAACCTAATGGTCCTGCATATCTTAAGTCTACATCATTATCTACTTTTGTTACATTATTTTCATGTACTAATGTATATTCTGCAAGAGATGCTTGTCCTAATATATTTACTATATCTTCACCATCTAGTTTATGTAGTGTTGTTGTTCCATCAATTCTTTTTCCAAAATTCATTAGTGGCCATTTTTCACAAGTTGCTGGATGTCCTTCTCTACATTCTTTACATTTTCCGCAATAAGCATATGATACAACTACATGATCTCCTGGTTTAAAATCTGTTACTGCTTCTCCTACTTTTTCTACAATACCTGCTCCTTCATGTCCAAATACTGCTGGAAATTGGTAAGCTGCTTCTCCTAATCTAAATGCTTCATCTGAGTGGCATATTCCTGATGCTACTATTCTTACTAAAACTTCATTTAATTGTGGTTCTTCTATGTTTACCTCTTCTATTTTATAGTCCTCATTTACTCCGTTTACAACTGCTGCTCTTATTTTCATATATTCCTCCTATTTTTTATTTTTTTGCTTTTATTTTTGCTTTTTAATTTTTGTCATTTACTTCATTATAATCATAATATCCTGGTTTTTTATCTGGCACTATCATTACAAATGTTATTCCATCATTAAATATAATTTCATTACCATCTTCATCAAGATATTTTGTTTTTGCTGCTCTTGAATCTTTTTTAGCTTTTATCTTCATTACTCTTCCATTTGTAGAATATATTCCTTCAAGAACTCCTGTTGTTTTTACATTTTTTCTATCTTTTAAATCACCATCTGGAAGTACAGTTACACTTGTTTTTAAAATTACTATATTTTTAAGTTCTAATGGTTTTCCAGTTTTCTCATCTAATTGAAGAACTCCTTTAGATTTTTTTTGATACATTTTTGTCTTTTCACTATATATAAATTCTGTTGCATTTCCTTCATGATATGCTCCTGTTTAGGATTTTATCTTTTTAGACTTATCTTCTGGCAAATCTACGTTTATTGCAGAATATTTAAAAGGTACTTTTTGGTTTGTTTCTTTTTTAAATCCTTGTTTTTCAGAAATATCTTTTAAATTTGTTAAATCTGAATATGAATTATGTGGTGAGTATTTGCTACTTTCTCTCCAATATTCTTTTGTTGATTTTTTATTTCTTACCCTTCCAGAATCATATGCTTGTCCATTAATATCTGATATATCTAAAGTTTGTATATCTGCTCTAGCTTTTGGGCTTTGTCCTATATGTGCAAATATTGCATCATGTTCTAATATATAATCTAGGAAATAATGTCTTGCTGATCTTATAGGGCCTACTACTAGATCTTTTTTATTTTTATAAAATCCTAATACTCTTGATTCCCCACCTTCAACAGGAAATTCATATATTGCATATGCATTTGAAAGACCAGAATGTGACCATGCATCAACATTATTATCATAGACTACAGCTATAGGTCTTTCTTTGCTTTCTTCATCTATTATTTTAAATTTTGGTGCTGAAATTTCTTTAAAATCTACCTTTGCTTTATCTAATTTTCCAAGTATTTTATCTCTTTGTTCTTTAGATAATGCTCCAAAAAATACTCCAAGTGCTATAAGTGCAAGTATTATTATTATTTTTACAAATCTTACAAATCCATTTGATTTTTTTCTTTCTTTTTTTTCTCTTTTCCCCATGTTTTCTCCTTTTAGAATAATTTTAATATTAAGTTATATATTTTTGGTACAAAAACTATAATTCCAAAAACTAATGATAAGAATACTGAAAATATTACTACACCTGCTGACATATCTTTTATTATTTTCACTTCTTCATTATAGTTTTTTGTATAAATATCTAATATTTTTTCTACAATTGTATTTATTATTTCTGAAAATATTACAAAAAAGATTGATACAAATATTAACATAAATTCTATTTTAGTAATTTTTAAAAAAATTGATAAAATAATAGCAATTATTGCAATAGATATTTGTATTCTAATATTTCTTTCAGATAAAAATATTTCTTTAAGACCTCTTAAAGCATATTTTGATGAAGTAAAAAAATTTTTATTTTTAAATTTATTTTTTTCTTTTATTTCTGTTTTATATTCTTCCATAATTATCTTTTTATATCTAAAGCATTTAATACTTTCTCTTCCTCTTTTCTCATAATTATTTCATCTTCTTTTTCTATATGATCATATCCTAAAAGATGCATAAATGAATGAATTAAAAGATAACTGATTTCTCTTATTAAGCTATGACCATATTCTTCAGATTGCATTACAACTTTTTCTAAAGAAATTACTATGTCTCCAAAAAATTCTTCTTTTTCTAGTTTTATTTCTTTTTCTTTTTTAATTTCATTTTTTTCTTTTGTATTTTCTTTTATAAACTGATCTATATCTTCTTTTTCAATTGCTGGAAAAGACAATACATCTGTTATTTTATCTATATTTCTATATGTTTTATTTATTCTTTTTATTTCTTCATTTGTTACTATTGTAATTGATACATATATTTTATTTTCATCTATATTTTTAGAATTTAGAAGAAATTTAAAAAGATTTTCTATATATAAAAGAAGAGATTGTACAAAGTCTTCTTTATCTGAAAGACAAGTAGCAATATTTATATTACTACCTTTAATCTTATTTGTTATTTTGTCAATCTCTTCTAATATATCTTTTTTATTTATATTTTTTTTATTTTTCTCAATTATTTTATATATTTCTTTATTTTCTAAATTTAATTCAATATCTATCATATATTCTCTTTAATTGATTTAAGCAGACATTTTTTTGTTTTCTTCAATATGTCTTGTAAACATTCCTTCTAGTTTTTTATATCCTTTTAAGTTTTTCATAACACCATATTCTACTAATTTTTGATTATAATATGATATTAATTTACTATATTTTGATTTATCTTCTTGTATTTTTCTTTTTTCTTCAAGAATCATTAAAATTTCTTTTTCTTTATCTGAATTTGCATTTTTATAATTTGTCCAAAATTCTTTATTCGTTTCTTTTTCTAAACTATTTTCCCAGAAAACTTTTTTAGATAATATTTCTTCATTTAATTTTTCAATTATTAGTTTAATCATATAATATGCTTTTTCTTTTCTGTAGTCATTTTTAGTATTCATAAGAAGTATTCTTGTATCTTTTAAAAGTTTATTATAACAGCTTTCTGCAGCACTAAGTGGCAAACTATGTGTAAATAAGTCTCTACTTATTGAAAGAAGAAGTAAGTTTTTTTCAAGATAACTTCTTTCATCAAGTTTTCCAGTCATATATTTTTGAAGAATATCATATTTATTAATAGCTTCCATATATTCATTATCTGTATCATATTTTACTAATATAGGGAATATTTTATCTACATATTCTTCTAAAGCTATAAATATAGAAACATATGTTTCAAGTGTTGCACTTTCACCTTGTTCTGCTTTTTCTAAAATTCTTCTTGAGTATTCTTTTAAAAGTTCTCTGTGAATTTTAGTTTGTTTTTCAGCATAAAGTTTTTCATGTTTTTCTGAAAGAAGGCCTTTTTGCATTTGAAGTATATAATCAAGTTCAACTAAAAATCTTTCTTTTCTAAGTTTATATTCTTCATATTGATTATTTTTATATGTACTAATTTTATAATAGTTTAATATAGATTGTTTTTCGAATTCATTAGATATTTCAAGTTTTACTTTTTTATATATTGAATCCATTATATATTTATCTATTGATGCTAAATAATCTATATATTTTTCATTAAATAATTTATTTAAAATTTCTTTTTTATCATCATCTTTTTTTCTAGAATTATATTGTTCATAAATTCTAATAAGTCCTTTTCTTTTCATAGAAATTATAAGTTCGTTTATTCCAACTCTTGTTGGTGTAAATAATCTTTTTAAACCCTTAACTACTTTCTCAAAAAAATTTAATTTTTTTGGTAATAATCCATTGTTAGTAGCTTCCATACGGCCTCCCAATTAAATATTTTATATTAATATTATCTTATGCTTTTTAAATTAAATTATCAAGGTGAAAATTTAAGATTTTATATTCTAAATTTTTCATTTTTAAAAAAATTTATTATTTCTTTTTTATTTAAATTTTCAAACTTTTCTTTTACTTCAAATTTCTTAAATTTTAAATACTCTTCTTCATTTTCTTTTTTTATAGCAAGTGGTCTCATTTTTTTATTAGATATACAATTTGAAACAAAACCTACTGCTATAACCTCTTCTTTTTCATTAAAAATTGCAGATATATACTTCATTTCAGCTGCAGCTATTTCAAAAAGAGCTATTCTTACTTTTATTTTTTCTCCAAATGTAGCAGGTTTTAGATATATCATTCTATTTTCTGTAACAGGAGAAAAATAACCATTCTCATCTGAAAACTCTTTATTTAAAGAATTTTTTTCTAAAAAATCATGTTTAGCTTGTTCTTGAAATATAAAATATTTGCTATTATGAACAACATTCATTCTATCAACTTCACTATATCTAATCTTTATTTCTGTTTCATTCCAATACATTTTCTATCCTTTATTTTGAGATAAAAATACATCTTTTTGTTTATGCTTAACAACCTCATACATTTTTTCTCTACCTTTTTTACAATAATTTCTAGGTGTAAAATCACCTTTATTTTCTGTTAAATATTTTCTTATCTCAGATGTCATAGCAAGTCTTAAATCTGTATCTACATTAATTTTAGACACACCATTTTTTGCAGCTTCATTTAGCATTTCATCTGGAACACCTTTTGCCTCAGGCATATCTCCACCATATTTATTAATTGTTTCAACAAGTTCATGTATTACAGTACTTGCACCGTGAAGAACAATTGGCATATCTGGCATAAGCTTTTTTACCTCTTTTAATATATCTATTCTAAGTTTTGCATCTCCTTTAAACTTATATGCTCCATGACTTGTTCCAATTGCTATTGCTATACTATCTACTCCAGTTAGTTCTACAAATTTTTTAGCTTCATTTGGATCTGTATATATTGCATCTTCATGAGATACATTTACTTCATCTTCAATTCCAGCAAGTCTTCCAAGTTCTGCTTCTACTGTAACTCCTCTTGGGTGAGCATATTCCACTACTTTTTTAGTTATCTCTACATTTTCTTCAAATGGTTTGCTTGATGCATCTATCATAACAGATGTCCATCCTTCATCTATTGCTTTTTTACATATTTCAAAATCTGCTCCATGATCTAAATGAAGTGCAATGTCTATGTTTTCATTTTCAGCTGCAGCAGTTACCATTGAATAGATATATTTAAATCCCATATATTCAATTGCAGATTTTGATGTTTGAATTATTACAGGACTATTGTTTTCACTACTTGCTTTAATAATTGCTTGAAGGCTTTCCATATCTGAAATATTAAATGCTCCAACTGCATATCCTTCTTTATTTGCTTTTAAAAGCATCTCTTTTGTGTTCACTAACATATTTTTTTCTCCTTTTAATATTTCTATTTTTCTTTCTAAATTTCTTTTTAAATTTCCTTCATTTGTTAAAAAACTACCGACTGAAACTATGTCTGCTCCTGCATTTTCTACTAATTTTATAGTTCTTTGATTTATGCTTCCATCAACTTCAATAAATGTATCTAGTTTATTTTCATCAATATATTTTCTTAAAAATTTAATTTTTTCTAAAACTCCATATTTAAAATCTCTGCCGCCATCACCCGGTGTGACACTCATTAAAAGTATTTTATATATTTTAGGTAAAAATTCTAAAACTTCTTTTAAATCTGTTTCTTCATTTATAACTAAGAACGGTTTAGATTTTAAATAATAAATATATTTTATATATTTTTCAATTTCATATTTTCTTTGATCTTCATCTATTTCGTTAAAAGCCTCTATATGAAACCCTATTGAATTAGGATTATATGATGAAAACATATCTATATATTTTTTTATATTTTCCTTTTTAGCCATAATATGTACATCACATGGTGTATGAGAAAATGATGAAATAATAGAAATATTTTCAATCATATCTTTTTCTGTATTTTTCTCTACAAATTCCCCATCCATAAGATCTATATGAAATGTATCTATATTTAATTTTTCAAATAATTGTATCTTTTCTATTTTATTTTCTTTAATTCCTAATGTGGATAATGATATTTCCAAAATATTCTCTCTTTTTCTATTTTTTTATTATTGTGGAAGAGACCAATTGCTTTTTTCTTTTAAGTTAATATCTGCTAGTGCTTTAACACTTCCGTCAATTAATACTTGTGCTTCAACTCTTCCTTCTCTTGCAGTTATTTTAACTGAAAGATTTGAATTAGTAGAATCTACCTTTTCTTTATATTGTTGTTCACCACCAATTTTTACAATTAGTTCTACTTTTTTACCTGATTCTGCTTCACTTCCAAGTAATTTTTCAACATTAATATCTAATATGCCATTTTTTATTTCTGGTATTGCATTAACATCTATATATACTTCTGTTCCTTCTTTTACTTCATCCCCAATTTTTACACTAGTATTTATAACTATATTATTTGGTTTTGTAGGATCAAGAACTTCATTTACTTTTGGTACTAATTTTAATCTTTCAAGTTCTTTTATTGCACTTTCTTTTGATTTTCCAATTATATTTGGCATTTTAGATTTTTTAACACTGCTTCCTTTACTTACAAAAAACTTAATAACTGTATTAAGTGGTATTTCTTCATCCTTTTTGTAAGGTGGTTCCATTTTTATTACTTTACCAGCTTCTACTTTTTCATCAAAAGTTTCTTCAATTTCGTATTTAAACTCTGTTTCTTCCATTTCTTTTTTTACATCTTCTATTTTTTCGCCAGTGAAATCTTTTGGAAGTTTTACTTTTTTAGGACCTTTACTAATAACTAATTTTATAGTTTTACCTTTTTTTATTTTATATCCTTCTTGGAATGCTGGATTTTGACTTATAACTTCACCTTCTGGAATGTCATTTGAATATTCTTCTTCTATTTCATATTGAAGTCCTGTCTCTTCAAGTTCTTTTATTGCCTCATCTTTTGTTAATCTTTTTTTACCAAGTTCACCTGTTAGGTTTGGGATAAATACTTCTGAAGTATTTTTCTTTAATTTTAATATCCATGTTGAGACAAAAACTATAAATAATATTGCAAGAGCCAGCCCTACAACAATTGATAAATGTTTTAAAAATGGATATTTTGTAAAAATGTTTTCCTTTTTATTTTTTTTATTTGAAGAAGAATTTATTGTTGGTATTATTCTTGTTATGCTTTCTTTTAACGAATCTTCTATATTACTTAGATCAACGTTTTTATTTTTAAGAACTAAATCTAAATCAATTATCATGTCTTCTGCTTTTTTATATCTTAGCATTTTATCTTTACTCATCGCTTTTAATATTATTTGATTTAATCCTTGTGGAATTTCAGTTATTTCAATTGGTGGAATAGGCTCTTCTTGTACTTGCTTTAATGCAACTGATACTGGTGTTTCTCCTTCAAAAGGAACTCTGCCTGTAACCATTTCATAAAGAACTACACCAAGAGAATATATATCTGATTGAGCATCAGTTTTTTCTCCTTTTGCATGTTCTGGCGAAAAATAATGTACTGAACCTATAGTTGTGCCATGTGATGTTATTGTTGCATTTGTTACTGCTTTTGCAATTCCAAAATCTGTAACTTTTACTACTCCATCTTCTGTAAGCATTATATTATGTGGCTTTATATCTCTATGTACTATTTTATTTTTATGTGCTACTGAAAGTGCTGCAGCTATTTGTTTACCTATTTTTATTGTTGTTTTTGCATCTAATGCACCTTTTTCATCAATTATTTCTTTTAATGTTTTACCTTTAATAAGTTCCATAACGATATAGTACAAATTATCTTCTGTACCAACATCATATATTGAAACTATGTTTTGATGTGCAAGTGATGCTGCAGCTTGTGCTTCAGAATTAAATCTTTTAATAAATTCTGAATCTGTTGTATATTCATCTTTTAAAACTTTTATTGCTACATCTCTATTTAAAAGTGTACATTTAGCTCTATATACAGTAGCCATACCACCTTCGCCAATTTTTTCTTTTATTTCATATCTATTTCCAAGCATTTTACCTATTAAATTCATTTCTGCTCCTATTTTTTATTTACATATATTTTAATTTATAAATTTCATTTATTTTACATATTTTTTAATTTATTAACAAAATGTAGCTATAATTTATATATTTTTTACAACTATTACAGAAATATTATCTCCGCCGCCTCTTTTATTTGCCAAATCTACTAAAAATTCTGCCGGATCTTCTATTTCTTCATTTTTAAGTATCTCTTTTAATTCTTCATCTTTAACATAATTTGTAAGCCCATCTGAACAAAGAAGCATTACATCATTATTTATAAATTTTTGTACAGATACATCTGGTGTAACAACAGCAGACATACCAATTGCTTTTGTTATCATGTTTTTCTTAGGATGTTTTACACTATCTTCCTCTTTTATAGTTCCATCATCTACAAGTATTTGAACATAACTATGATCTTTTGTAAGCCTTCTTAATGTATCTTTTCTTAATCTATATATTCTTGAATCACCTGCATGAGCTATGTATAATCTATCTTTTACTAAAAGAGCTATACATATTGTAGATCCCATGTTTTCTAAATAATCTTCTTTTCTTTTTTCTTCCATAAGTCTCATATTTGCATATTCAACCGCACCATAAACAAGTTTTAAAATATCTTCATCTGTATTAAAAGTTATTTCAAAATTATTTAAAATATATTTTTTTGCAATTTCAGTAGATCTAGAAGAAGCAATTTCTCCTCCTTGATATCCGCCCATTCCATCAGCTACTATATATAATTTTAGATCATCATTATTTTCTGGTATGTAAATTGTATCTTCATTTATTTCTCTTACCATACCTTTATCTGTTTTTGCATATACTTTCATTTTATTGACCTTTCTTAAGAGCTTTCCTTCTAAGTTGTCCGCATGCAGCATTTATATCTTCGCCAAGCGTTCTTCTTATTGTAGCAACTATTCCTTTACTATTTAAATAGTCTCTAAATTTTAATATATTTTCTTCATTTGATGTTTTAAAATCTCTTTCATCAATTTCATTTACCCTAATTATATTTATATGTGCTTTAATATTATATTTTTTTATTAAATTTATAACTTCATCTGCATCTTTTTTTCTATCTGTTTTACCTTTTATTACAACATATTCAAATGAAACTCTTTTTTTAGTAATCTCATTATAATATTTTATAGCTGAAAAAAGCTCATCTAATGGATACACTCTATTTATTGGCATTATGCTTGATCTATATTCATTATTTCCGCTATGAAGAGATATTGAAAGTGTACATTGAAGTTTAAGATCTGCAAGCTCATATATTTTAGGAACAACCCCACATGTAGATATAGTTATTTTTCTTGCGCCTATTTCAAGACCTTTGGGACTGTTTATATTCTCTATAGCTTTTTTTACATTTTCAAAATTATCTAGCGGTTCTCCTATCCCCATAAATACAACATTAGAAATTCTGCTTTTTAAATCTTTTTCAGATGTAATTATTTGCTCTACAATTTCTCCTGTTGTAAGATTTCCTAAAAAAGGTGCTTTTGTTGATGCACAAAATTCACATCCCATTTTACACCCTTTTTGTGATGATATGCATATCGTATTTCCATAATTATATCTCATTATAACTGATTCAATAAAATCTCCTGATGGAAGCATAAATAAATATTTTATTGTACCATCTTTTGAAATATATTTTTCTGCTATTTCTAATTTTTCAATAAAAAACATTTTATCTAATTTAATTCTTAAATCTTCTTTTAGGTTAAGCATGTCAAAAAAGCTGTATACTCTTTTTTTATACAGCCATTCAAATATTTGTTTTGCTCTAAATTTCTTTTCTCCAATTTCAATCATTTTTTCTTCAAGTTCTGAAATTGTAAAAGATTTTATTCCTAATTTTTCCATTGCTTTTATTTTATATAATTTAAATATATTTTTCAATAAAAATTAATATTGATATTATTTTTGAAATTAAATGTAATTTTTAATTAAAATATTATACCTAAATATTTTTTATTACTCATTTCCTTTTAAACTAGTAACCATATCTATCTTTTCAATTTTTCTTGCTAAAATATTAGATACTAAATATGAAATTAAAAAAGTTCCAATAGCAGAAATAATATATGTTTCTAAATTTATATGAGCACCAAAATCATAATGTTCCTCTATCGCTGTTTTAAAAAGCCAATCTGTTAAATAAAAACCTGATGGCAATCCAACTATAATAGATACTACAGCTATCCAATTATTTTGTTTTATAAATATATTTTTTATTTTTTTATCTTTAAATCCCAAAACTTTTAAAGTTGCAAATTGATATTCTTTTTCTGTATAAGAAAGAACTCCCAAATTGTATATAATTATCGCTCCTAATACGGCAGCTGTTACAATAATTATAATCAACATAGATTTCATTTGTGATAACATTTCAGACATACCACTTTTTAAGTCATCAATATTTTGAATTGTTTCAACATTATTTATATTTTTTATGTTTTTCAAGTCAATATTTGTATACAAAGCATCTGGAGTATATTTGAAACCTAATGATTCAAAATATTTTTTTGACATTGAAATATTTTGATTTTGTGGATCCTTATTAAAACCTATAATCTTTGATGTATAGTATTTTTTATCTCCATATATATGCCACTTAATCTCATCTCCTAAATCATATCCTTTAGTTTTAGCTAATTTGTATGTAATATATATTCCATTATCTGCAGGTTTTTGTTTTATTTCATTTCTATTATCAAGAAATCTTACATAATCTCCTGCATCTGTTATAAAAATATTATTAGCTTCTCTTTTGTTTTTGTTATTTATAATTTCAATTTCTAAATTTTTAGAAGTTGAATTTCCATACTTTTTATATATTTTTTCTAATTCATCATTTTTTATATTTTCATTAAGTTCTAATTTATATTTAAAATTATATATTTCTTCAAATTGTAATTTTACGAAATAATTCATTGAATCTAACATACCTAAAGCGCAGACCATTAAAGCACAACAACTAGCTACTCCAATAAAACCTATAAATGTTCTTAATTTATTTCTTAAAATATCTCTTATATTCCACTTGGTAGAAAAATTTAATTTTCTTAAAAATTTATTTTTAGTAATATTAAGTATATTTCCGTTAACCTTTGGAATTTTTGTTCTTAATGCCTCTGCAGGATTTTCTTTTAATATGCTTCTTCCTGTTATATATATTATTAAAGCTACAAATATTACTACTATAACCGATACATAATAACTTGAAACGCTCATATATGGAATTCCATTTGGAATTTCAAATAACGACATTTCTAAATTCATAAATATATTTCCAATTAAATAATATCCCAGTATTAGTCCTAATATGCAGGCAGTTACGCTAGTCCATATTCCATATTCTATATAATTTAATAATATCTTTTTATTACTAAATCCTAGTGCTTTTAGTGTTCCAATTTGAGTTCTTTGTTTTTTTATAACTCTAGTCATTGTTGTTGTTACCGAAAGCATGGCTATGCATATGAATATACCAGAAAAAACACCAACATATGTTTTTCCTTCATCTATTTCACCTTGATATGTAATATATGAAATTGTATCTTCTAAGTTTAATATGCCTTTTACATTTTTTACATTGTCTTTTATTTCATTTTTAATATCATCTCTCTTAGATTTATCTTTTACATCAATCATAATGCTTGAAAATGGAATATGTTTTTTATATTCAAAATTAGGAATCAATTTTTCAAACTTTTTTTCATCTTTTATATTTATCTCTTTCATAACCAAAGATTTAATATATTCTTCTGGTATTTCATTAGTACTTATATATGCAATTCCAAATTCTTTTCTACTTGGATATAACTCGGATTTATCTCTTGTATCATATAAATGATCTGGAACATTTATTATTCCTAAAACTTTTTCATGAAGTTCTATTGTTTCATATTTTACTAAAACTGTATCTCCTACCTTTATGTTATTTTTTTCACAATAATAATTATCTAGCCATATTCCTTTTTTGTTTTTATTAAATTCTTCTCCTTTAAAAATATGAAATTTAGATATATTATTTGATTCAATGAAATTTAAAAGTAAAATCTTATCATTATTAGTAGTTGCTTTCACAGAAAATTTTGCTTCAGCATCATTAACATTATCAATTCTTTTAATTGTTTTTAAATCTTCACGATCTAAATTTCCCATTGCAACTAAATCATATATATTATTTTCCGAATAAAATTTATCTACAGTTTTTTGCATTCCGTTCATATATGCTTTTATTCCTGAAAAGGCCATTATGCCTATCATTATCATTAAAAATATTGTTATAAACTGTGAGAAATTTTTGCTTATATCTCTTAACATTTTTTTTCTTAACATAATTACCAATTAACCTCCTCAGCGTTCTTTGGACTTATATTTACTTCATTAGATATAACTTTACCATTTTTTATTCTAATAACTCTATCAGCAATCTCAGCTATTAAAGAATTGTGTGTAACTATAATTATAGTTGTCCCATCTATGCATTGTTTTCGAAGTAATTTTAATATTTCAACTCCAGTTTTAGAATCAAGTGCGCCTGTTGGTTCATCGCATAAAAGAATTTTTGGATTTTTCATTATTGCTCTTGCTATTGATACTCGTTGTTGTTCTCCACCTGATAATTCTTGTGGAAATTTATTGGCATGTTTTGATAAACCAACACTTTTTAAAATCTCTTTTGAATCTTTTTTTGTACTTGTTATATCTTTTATCAAATTAACATTCTCCTCGACTGTTAATGTTGGCATTATATTATAAAATTGAAATATAAAACCTATATTATTTGCTCTATAGGCTGTGAGTTCTTTATCATTAAATTTAGAAATATCTTTTTTATCAATTAAGATGCAACCAGATGTCGGCTTATCCATACCCCCTAATAAATTTAATAAAGTAGACTTTCCTGCACCAGATGGTCCTAAAATAACTACAAATTCAGATGGATTTATTTTTAAATCAACTCCATCTAGTGCATTAAATTTTTGACCTCCGGTATTATATATTTTTTTTACATTTTTAAACTCTATAAAACTCTCCATACAAACTCACCTTTCTAAATATGAAACTTTTTTCACATTTATTTTATTCATCTTTAGTAATTTAGTCAATAATAATATATTTTTTATTTAAAAATTTATGATATAATTATATATAAATGAGGTAATTTACATGTTAAATAATAAAAGAGAACCAAAACAAAAAAGAGCTATTGAAAAAAAAGAAAAAATAATAAAAGTTGGATTTGATTTAATATGCCAAAAGGGGTATTACAATACAAACACAGCTGAAATAGCAAAAAAGGCAAATGTTTCTACAGGTATTTTGTATCAATATTTTAAAGATAAATATGACATTTTTATTATAGGTCTTGAAAAATATGGTGATAGTTTATTTTTTCCTATGCTTAGTAATGCTGAAATTTCATTTTCTAAAATAAATTTTGATAATTGGCTTAAGCAAATTATTAACAATTATATTAATAATCATAAAATTTCCGCTACTGCGCACGAAGAAATTATGTCTATGGTTCATTCAGATAAAAAAGTTGCTAAATACTATTATGAAAGAGAAATGCAAACTACAAATTCATTGAAAGATATTTTTATAAATAGCGGTTTTAATAAAAAAAACTTATATGAAAGACTTCATATAATGATAGGATTAATAGACAATTTATGTCATGAAATGATTTATCATAAGCACAAAGATATGGATTACAATATTATGACAAATATAGTAATTGATTGTATTAAAAATCTATTTAAAAATGACCTAATCTAATATTATTAAAAAAAAGATCAGATATAAATATCTAATCTTTTTTGTTTTATTTTTTAATAATCACCCAGTTTTGTTTGTTTTATTGCATCTTTAATTGCTTTTGCAGATAAAAACATTTTATTTTTTTCGTCATCTGAAAGTTTTATTTCAACAACATCTCTTACTCCGTTTTTATCTATAATCGCTGGAACTCCTATAAAAATATCTTCAAGCCCATATTTTCCATTTAAATAGCTAGATACTGGCAAAATGCTTCCACTATCATTTAATATAGTTTTGCAGATTTTAGCCATGCTCATAGCAATTCCATAATATGTTGCACCTTTTCTATTAATTATCTCATATGCAGCATTTTTTACTTTTTCAAAAATTTCATTAAGTTCATCAATTGTTTTTTCTTTATTTAAAGATATCCAGTCTTTAAGGGAAACTCCAGCTATATTAGTTTGAGACCAGCAAGGAAATTCTGTATCACCATGTTCTCCTAATATATATCCATGAACATTTCTTGTATCTATATTAAATTTTTCTGCTATTTCTCTTCTTAATCTAGCAGTATCTAAAGTTGTTCCTGTTCCAATTACTTTATTTTTAGGAAATCCACTTATTTTCCATGTAGCATATGTTAAAACATCTACTGGATTTGTTGCTATTAAAAATATTCCTTTAAA